>JAABUK010009774.1_pt1 | contig 13008 bp, 14 predicted proteins | sample 5559141 | NCBI WGS metagenome assembly JAABUK01 (sample SAMN10711869, study PRJNA513367) | rock metagenome | isolation source: Antarctica rocks | place: Antarctica: Victoria Land, Pudding Butte nord | collected 2016-01-03
TTCCGCATCAAGATCAACAGCATCCAGCTCAAGGAGACTGTCGAAGAAAACAAAAAGACAAATGATCAAGTGCTGCAGGACCGACAATATCAGGTGAGGTCGGACAATGTTAGACATGTGTTCTGCTGTGGCTCTGCATTGCTTGACACCTGTCCTACTTTTGCTTTGTTTGTGTATAATGGCAGTTGCCTGCCCTGTCTGCTCTCACATGCCTAATATGCTCCATTTTGCCTGTCTCTGCAGCGATCACTTGCCCTTCCCCTTTCCTCTGACATCGCTGCTGTGCTCAACCACTGCTGCTGTGCTCAAACACTGCTGCTGTGCTCAAACACTGCTGCTGTGCTCAAACCCTGCTGCTATGCTCAAACACTGCTGCTGTGCTCAAACCCTGCGGCTGTGCTCAAGCACTGCGGCTGTGCTCAAACCCTGCTGTCATGCTCAAACCCTGCTACGGGTATGTAATTTGACCAGCAAACCTGTTCTGTATGCTTAAAACTTGACACTGTCAGGTGTCATAACTGCATGCAATGGCTCATGCAGATCGATGCTGCCATTGTGCGCATCATGAAGACGCGCAAGAGCTTGAGCCATAAGCTGCTGGTGCAAGAACTGCTCATTCAGCTCAAGTTCCCAATCAGAGCTCAGGATCTGAAGAAGCGCATAGAGTCCCTCATTGATCGAGAGTACCTGGAGCGTGATGAGCAAAATCCCCAAGTACGCATGCTAGTGACACATGCAGTGTATATGCAGGGTCCAGGCATTGCAGCATGGAGGATTGTAGCTTTGCTCATGGCATTCCACTCTTGACACAGGGCAGGGTGTCAAGTGTCATGCAGTTTTCATAGTCAAACTGGCATGGATCTCCAGTGCATATTTGCTGTGTCATGTGCTTCTTTGCTTCAGTTCCTGACCATATGTGTTCACCTCCAGTCCTGACCATATGTGTTCACTGCTTGCAGGTGTATAACTACCTTGCGTAGGCATTGGGCTATTTTGCTGCCATGAAATCTTGTCCTCATTCATCAAGAGCCGTTTGTGCTGAGATGATGCTTGTGCTTGTCAAGAAGTAACATTTGGTTGTATATGTGCAAGTACTGCATCAGCACTCTTAAAAAATGTATATGTGTACAACAGCTGCAGCAATCTCGTGTATCTCCGTTCAACGTCCAACTTGGTTATAGGCTTTTGTCTATTAAGGTGTTGAGAACTTTGGCGCATTCCACCGTGTCAAATGCTTGTCTGATTGGATAATGCAGTGCACGAGCTATGCAGTGCACTACTAAGCAAATTACGTTTGTTCAATGACGACATGCATCCATGCAAGCATCCAGAAGTTCTTCGGATCTCTAGAGGACCTGACTGCTTGCTGTGGTTCACACACACGTATACATAACACAGCTCATGCAGATGGAAGTGCACGCTACGTTACCGCAGTTGCAGGGTTACCTGTGAGGAGCTCTGCTAGCCCCACAATTTCGAGGTTGCACAGACCTGGTGTGCAACAGAGCAGAAAGCTTCAGTTTAATATAAAGGTGTGCAGAGCAGGAGGGGACAAAAGGCTTAAGAGTGCAGCAAGCTCAGCAAGCTGACATAGATCTGTACGAACACAAGTGCTATTTGAGCACAACAAAGAATTGGGAACAGAGCATTGCTGGCAATAACAGACACCTTTCTTTGGACCTGTCTATTGCTGTAGCTCATTTTATTGGCGGATCTGCAGCTTTTTCAGTTTCGCTGCTCAACAGGTGCATGACAGCAAGCTGCAATTTCTGAATGCCATCTTGAGTGACAGAAGATATCCTCAAAGCATCAGGGAAAAGAGCAGCTGCCTGAACTGCAGCAGTCATTGCATCTTGCGAGTCCATAACGCCGCCCCATACATCTTGCTCTTCAGCCAGGGCAACAGCAACACTGCTGCCTGGACCATTCTCACCCATTTGAGTTGTGGATCCCTCTTCTTGGCTGGATGCACCACTGCTGCTGTCATCATGAACACTGCTGGCATGACTGTGGCTTTCGCTGGCCTTGTCACCACTGCTGCTGTCAGCATGAACGCTGCTTGCATGACTGTGGCCTTCGCTGGTCTTGTCAGAAACGTCCTGTATCATGACAGGCTGTTTCTGAGACTCAGCAGTTCCAGCAGTGGCCTGCCATGAAGTGTTTGTTGCTGCAGCTGAGGGCTCATCTAGGTCGCTGGCTGCTGAAGAGCCCTGGGAAGCTTGTGACTCATGTGATTGCTGGATCAGGGCATCTGCGGCTTTGAGATGCGCTGTGAGCAGGTCTGATTTGGAGATGATGTCCAGCCATAGCTTGTCTGGGAAGCTCTCCCTCAGGCTTTGCCTGCAAGTCAGGTCCTCTCAGTTAGGATAAGAAGATGAAGGATATCATTGGTGCCCTGAAGTTAGTGGGGTGGTTGTTGAATCTGCTTACCTTGATCGTGTCTTTCTCCTGGGAAGGAGCAGGTGGATTTACGGCTCCACTCAAACACAAACAACACCAACAGCAACATCAGTATCAACAGCAACAACGACAACCACCACAACAGCAAGCATGGGTCAACAATCAAATGGACGTAAGAATGTACCATAGACTTGACCATGTGTCCAAGATGACACTTGACTGCAAACTAGGGCAGGCAGGCAAAGCTGTCACTCGATTACTCACATAACATGAACATAGCATTTAAGTTGGGTTAGGACAAGCACATGACACGAAGGCAGCATTCGACACGAGCCCAAACAGGTTGTCAACATTGCCACATCATGTGATGGCAGCTTGCACACGGAGGCAGACATCCGGTCACATGGAGGCAGTCAGCCGGTCACATAGAGGCAGACAGCCGGTCACATGGAGGCAGACAACCTGTCACATGAAGGCAGACAGCCGGTCACACGGAGGCAGACATCCAGTCACATTGAGGCAGACAGCCGGTCACATGGAGGCAGATGGCCAGTCACCTGATTGCCAGCTGGTCCTCAACAGACGTGCCACACTGTGCAGTCAGGTCCAGGACAAAGAGGATGGAGGAAGGCAGATGGTTGAGGCAGGCAAGGGTGAGGCGCTCCATGGCGTTGCGCTCTGACAGGGGCCGTTTCAACAGCCCTGGTGTGTCTGTCACCTGCAACATGACAAGTGTGATTGTTGAGTAGGCTATGTATGACTTGGTGTATAACCTTACATATACCATCCCTTCATCCATCCATTCATTTGCTCATTCATGCGTTCATTCAAGCATTCATTTATTGATGCATTTATTCTTTCAGTCGGTCATTCATTTATCCAGTCATTTGTTCGTTCGTTCGTTCATTCATTCATTCAGTCATGCACTCATTCATTCACTCATTCATTCATTCATTCTTTCTTTCTTTCATGCGTTTACTCATTCAACACATGGCTTCTCGTGGGCTCAGCAATGTACAACCCTGAGTAGACCCCAATACAAGGTCCTAATCTGGCATTCAGCCTGTGTACCCTGAGCACTTGCCAAATCAAGCAAACCAGGGCTAGGCGCATGACCAGCATAGCAACAGTGTGCAGTGAAACGCATGCAAGTTGGCTCAATGCTCATGCAGGAGTCAACTGTTTACGTTTGTCTGATCATAAGACTAACAAACTGCATCAGAATTAGTCTGAATCCAGCACAGACACCGTTCACGGTGCTCACAACACACTCGCATGTCAACAGCTCCTGCACAATGGATGCAGGCCTGTGGCCGCAACAGAAGTCAAAAAGTTATGGAACGCATCACTGCAAAAAGGTGGGAATGTATCACTGCAAAAAGGTGGGAATGTATCACTGCAAAAAGGTGAGCCAATGACCTGGTGACGCTGCCCATTGACATAGAAGTGGCCCATCTTGATGCTGCGCGTGGTGAAAGGGTAGTCACACACTTCTGGAACCCCGCTGGACAGGACATTCACCAGTGATGACTTGCCAACATTGGGAGCGCCAACCAGAGCAACCTGCATGGCAATGCTCACAGCCTCTATGGCTATGGACAGACAGACGCACATGCACACAGACTGGCAGACACATGTACACGGACATACGCACAGACAGGTGGTAGTGCCTGCTGGCGTGGCAGGGTGGGGGGTGGAGATAGGGGAGGGGAGGGCTCAGAGGGAACAATGTGCAAACAGAGATTGATGATGATTTGCTGACCTGCCGGTCACTGCCATAAACATTACAATGCCAGCATACTGATTGCTGCACAGTCAGACAGAGAAGCCCCGGACTTGGCCAAAGCGCAACAGCCTTTCCTAAAGACTGACTCTGCCAGACAGACAGACAGACAGACAGACAGGTGCACAGGCGGTCAGAGAGGTAGACAGACGCACACAAGCAATCAAATCAAACAGCATAAGACAAGCAGCAGGATTGCAGCTCACCACAGGCAGCGCAGGATCCACAACAGGCAAGCGTCTCAGCTTCTGAGCGACAAGCTTCAGCTCATCCACACACGCACCAGACTTCCTGCACCAAACATGGACATAAAAAAGTAATAACAACAATGACATCAATAATGATAATAACATCGCTTTCCAGCTCATAGGCTTTGTAAGCCTGAGACCCAAACGACATTTCAGCTGCTGTTCTCTGCAGCATGGCACTCACATTGTGCAGCAGAGCACCTGTTGCATGGCGTTTGCACAATAATACTGTGCTTGCTGGTGACAAGGACAAAATGTTTGCATGCTATTAACAAGGAAACACAGCTCCATCGGATGGTCTCAAGTACAGCAATGCTGCCAGGTTTCATGAAGGCAACAAATGCGTTAATCACATCCCCATGCTCCCCTTTCTTGGGCCACATGTCTACAAATTGCATGTCCCGAGGCTGTCTGTCTGTGCACTTCACCTCAGCCGACAGTGCTTTGGCTGTTGTGACAGCAAATTGCAGGCATACTACTCACAGGTACAGTTTCTCGACAGACGCAAAGCCCTCCTCACAGATGGCAGCAGCTTCAGCCTTGGTGGTTGCCTTGTTGGCCCTGCCTGCATACCCCTTGCCCACCTGCACCAGGCAAATAAGTAACGATAATGATAATGGTAATGATAATGATAATGATAACGATAATGATAATGATGATGATGATGATAGGTAATAGTAGTAGTAGTAGTAATAATGATGACAACAATTATAGTAACAACTAAGCTTTCCAGCTCATGATGTGCTAGGACCAGACAAATGGACGCCGATAAAGTTGGCAAGTTTGCCGCAACTCGAAGTCAACTGATTAAAGCAGCAGACAACTGATGTCATGCCGGCTTCCATGAATCTTGGGAGGGAGGGGGGGGGGGCTTAGCAGTGCACATTGGAGCGAAGATCCCCCCCTCTGCTATCAGCATAGCACATGGAGCCTATGTCTACAATTCAGCGCCCTGGAATGCCTTTATGAAGTCTTGACAGCCATGTGCAGCTCTAAATGGTGTACCATGGATGAGTTTGATGCAATGTGGAGCATGCTCAACCCTTGACACACTGACAACTGAATGAGCGCAGTGTGATGATCTGTATCCCGAGGCCCCTGGCCCCCACCCTGCCCTCCCCCCCCCGACCCCCCATGTTGGCATCAGATGTGGCCAAGATCATCTGCTGTGCTAGATTTGAAGGTGCTTTTAATGTGCAGCACAAGAAGCAGATGGTGAAGGATGCCTTCCATGCCAACATCATACAATGCGCATCACACGCCTGACTGCCTATTGGTGATGCAGAGAGGCCTTGGCCTGCAGTTCAGATCACAAAAACAAAAGACGCAGCTTGCCTCAAGAATGGATTTGCGCAGCGAGTCCACTTTGGTGAGGACCTTCTCATAGGTCTGGGTTCCCCACGTCAGCTCAAGCATGGCCTGCTCAAAGGGGTGCAGGCGCTGCACAGAGGGGAAGCCCTTCATGTATGTGCCCAAGGGCACGGCTACCTCCTTGGTTAGAGTATCCATCTGCTTAGCTGCCCTGCAACCAGCAATGGGAGTGTTGTGGACCTACTGCAACACACTAGAGGGGAAGCCCTTCATGTATGTGCCCAAGGGCACTGCTACCTCCTTGGTCAGAGTATCCATCTGCTTAGCTGCCCTGCAACCAGCAATGGGAGTGTTGTGGACCTACTGCAACACACTAGAGTGGAAGCCCTTCATGTATGTTCCCAGGGGCACGGCTACCTCCTTTGTCAGCGTATCCATCTGCTTAGCTGCCCTGCAACCAGCAATGGGAAAGCCCTTCATGTATGTTTCCAGCGGCACTGTTCAGAGTATCCATCTGTTCAGCTACCCTGCAATTAGCAATGGGAAAGCCCTTCATGTATGTTCCCAAGGGCACGGCTACCTTCTTTGTCAGTGTGTCCATCTGCTTAGCTGTCCTGCGACCAGCAATGGGAAAGCCTTCATGTATGTGCCCAAGGGCACGGCTACCTCCTTGGTCAGAGTATTCATCTGCTTAGCTGCCCTGCAACCAGCAATGGGAAAGCCCTTCATGTATGGACCCAAGGGCACAGCTACCTCCTTAGTCAGCGTATCCATCTGCTTAGCTGCCCTGCAACCAGCAATGGGAAAGCCCTTCTGTCAGCGTATCCATCTGTTTAGCTGCCCTGCAACCAGCAATGGGAAAGCCCTTCATGTATGTACCCAAGAGCACTGCTACTTCCATGGTCAACGTGTCCATCTGCTTAGCTGCTCTGCAACCAGCAATGGGAGTGTTGTGGACCTGAAACATCTCCACACTGTAGAGACGCGTTTTACTGTCCCCAGACGTTTCTGAGTTTAAATTTCCAGTGTAGGGATGACGTTTCTGAATGATAGATGTTCGGGATTGAAAAGAGCTACTGCAACACACTAGAGCAAGTGCTCCTGATTGCTGCAGCGATTCAGACCGTCATCTTCATCTCAGTGCACTGTAGGTGTTGTTGCTGCGCATGCATCAATGAGAATGCTTATCCAAATGTAGACAGTTTGCATGCTGAGTTGAGGGTGGTCATGCAGCTGAGTGGTGAATTGGGTAACCAGTTGCCTGCTTACCTGGATCTTGCCTTCTGAGCCTCATTTTTGAGCTTCTTGTTGGCAGCAATTCTGCCAGCACGCTTGAGAGCTGACTCGATAATCTCTGTTGACACTGGAACCATTGGCAATCTTGCAAATGCCCCTGTGTGGCGCAGCTGACTGCTGCTGGGGACAGCAGACTGTTTGAGCAAAGATGCCTCCTGCAGCGCTTGAGGCTGCTGCTGCTGTTGCTTCTGCTGTTTGTGCTGAAGTAGCTGGTCCCGCTCCACTTCAGCTGCTAGGCCGGCTGCTGCTTGTACTTTGGCCGGAAGCTTGTGACCCCAACTAAATCCAGCCTGAGACGAGGTGCTGCACCTGCCGTCATACTGCAGGCATGACACTGGCTCACACAACTGGTAAGCTGCTGAAGCAGCGCCTGAGCAGTCATCTGCTTACCCCGTGCGCGAGTGCAAGGTGCGGTATACTGGTACCAGAGTACAGCCACTTTATGTCTTTGCGAAACCTCGCAGCGGTCTGACCAAAAACAAGACGTTGGTGCACGGTTGTGTGAGCCATGGTTGGTGAGATGAGTTTGAGGCACACACTGTCCTCAATGCTTGCACGTATCTGTGTCGGGCTGTCGAACGCCAGGACGCTTCATCCGCCCGCGTTGCGCTTGAAAGGATGTCGGGTTGCAGCATGCTGTTTGACTGGCTTCAAAATTCAGCTAGCATGGCAGAACCTGCAAACCCTGGTAAGTGCCTCCACACATGCCAATGGTGCGTCATAATGCAGTGATTGCCTGAACACCGCAGCATGCAGGAGATGATTGCACGAGACGATTGCACGAGATCAATGTAGGCAGCATGTACAGGAAGCATGTACAAGCCGGGAACATGTACTTGTGTAATGGCCTGGCAGATCTGGACACAACACTGGCAGAACAATGTTGTCAACTCATGTCATGCAGAGAGTCCCCATGACCCCTGTCTGTTACACGTGATGACAGGTGATTTTGCACCTGCCAATCATACTACAGCTTGACTTGGATTCAACCCTGGCAATAATCACTACTGTAGCATTAGCATGCCTGATATATGCAGTAAGACTGTTGGCATAATTAAAGTACCCCTTGGACATCAGGATGTGGTACATACGCTGCTGTCAAGCTTGGCTTAGAAGATGCCAGGGATCAATTTGCTGACACGTGAGCTGTATTCTGAATATTGTTCACCGTGCAGGCGATCCATTTCTTTCTCCTCCACAGTAGCCTGCAGACAGCGTACGGTTCACACAAGGTGCATGCACTAGTCACAACTCAAGCATGCATGCATGCTTTGAAGTGCACAGCCACAGATAGACACTGCAGCACTGTGCATGAGCTCACTGATTCCAGTCAAAAAGTGGTGCTCAATTCCAAGACTACATAGACCTGTCAGCAGCAACTCGTGGTGCAGTAAGCACACACAGAAGCCATCATGAGGCTTGATGCTTCATAGCTTCAGTTGTCGATGCCATGGTGCAACCGGAGTTGCACGAGTAATCTGAAGAGCATATGCCGCGTCACGATGAAAAAAATACAGGATCTATTCTGACCTGGTGATGCAGAAGAATCCAGCAGGCAACAGACAATGCTAGCCGTGCCTGACTGCCAGTGATGGCGCACAGTCCAAATGTCAAAAAGCCAAGGCCACAGTAGATAGGATGTCTTACATATCCTGCAATGTGGCAAAGCATGTCAGTAGATTTGTGTAGGACATTGAGAGGGTGACACAGCAGCAAGTCTTCCAGCGTGTTGTAGCAACAAACAGTTGAGGAGCTTACTGAAAAGGCCCTTGGTCACTAGCTTGTTGCCGTTACAAGCCGCTGTGAAGGGGTAGAAGTTACTTCCCATGTCACGCACACCAAGAATCCTATGCGCGGGTGATGTTTTGTTCAGACTGACAGAGATCAACTTGGTTGTAAGTTGGTTCAACAAAACAGGTTGCAGATGAAAGCACTCATGAGCAAGCTCATTGCATTTTTGCAACAGCACAGCTGGCTTACTGAAAGCAATCTGTGTGTGCAAGAACAAGTGTTTACTATGGAGACTTACGAAAAAAAGAGTCCACCGATGATGGAAAGCAGACCAATGGAGCTGACCAGTGTCTGCAGCGCAGATCGCAAATGTCATAACATTCTAGATACGTGCTTTTTGCAATGTGGATTTTGTCAGGGGCATCAAGTCAAAAGGAAACAGTGTAACATTCCATGGCAGGCACTTATATTGTAGAAACTGAAGTTCAAGCAAATGTCTGCCAATGATGCAGCGTGTGGAAAGGATGCAAGGCATGCGCATCTGCTGATGGATTCGTCACCGTGAAGAATTTGGGAGGAAAGAAGATGAGAGTCAACAGAAGCAGTTGGCCAAAGAACAGCGGCTCCCCACGTTTACCAAACTCTTTTGGATCTGCAACATTCTCCATCAGCTCCTGCATGCGATGCAAGTGAGTTTTGTGCCATCCCAAACAGATACAGTTACCAGGCACAAGGTACATACTGTTAACATAGCTACCTCTACGTTCAGCTGTCCCAGATCTTCCTCAATATCTCCTGTTGCAGATTTGATGTCATCTTTCAGCTCATCGAATTTATGACCCGCTTTGTGCTGCGCCGATTCTGCTGACTCCTGAGCCGAATCTGCGGTTTCCTTGGTGGATTCTTTCAAAGAATCCAGCGGCCGATCGCTGTTGTCATCAGTGTAGTCGTAGTGACCTTGACCTGATGTGCTGCCAGATGTGCTGCCTGATGTGCTTCCAACTGTCTCTATTTCACCGTAGGATGTTGGTGAAGTATCTGATGATTCTTGCCTGCAGCAGCACACGCCATCGGACTTGTGATGAAGTGGGATTTAACCATGAATTTTGCTGGCAGCAATGCTCGGTAGACAGCGGAGCATTACTCTTCAAACTTATAGGTTCTTGGTACACTGTGTTGCAGTGGCCGCCTCTTTGCAAATCTGACCGCACAAAAGCTTGAGCGTACAAGGGGAACATGCAAGGAAGACAAGTGTCGCACTTGCTGCACTCTGCATTGCTGCATGATGTTTCTCCAATCAAGTTGTTGCTATGTGCAAATCAAGGTGTCTGTTGCCAATTTCGGATGGAGTAATATAAGAACATGCTAGTGCGCAAGCACTTGGACAGGACATTGCGAGGGAATATTAAACTTAACCTCTGTAACCTAACCGAGCGTTGACCGAGCAGGTGCAGAGCAACAATAGCTGACCGCTACCAGCATCGAGAACGGGGGAGGGGTGTCACACCTTTGTTGCGTGCTGTTATATGCCTGTGCGCCGACCTACCCTAACCCCAGATTTGTAGACAGCTATGACCCTTCCTGATCAAATGGGCGTCTGCTTACGGCTTTATGCTGTGTCACTGGCTTCAGCTTCTAGGTTCCAGGTAGCAACTAGTAGCCACTGATGCATTTGTCAAGCAAGAAGCTTCCTTGAAGGTTGAAGTGCTGTTCTGCTAACTATGAAACCTTTGCCATCACTGTGGCAACAGCAAAGACCAATGTATCAACATCAGCATGTGCCAATGTTGCTTGCAATGTCACCTGAAGGCGGCACTGGAAACAGGGTGATGCCTGTACTGTGCTTGACTAGGCCTGTTAGGACAAGAGCGGCGCAGACTGATTGAGGGCCCGGGCCATTTTAGTGCCCCTGTCACTCACATGAGCATGTCTTACAGTACCACCTGTTGCAAGGTGAACGCACCGTCAGCAAAAGCAATGAATTTGAATGCTCAGAAGGCCGTATAATGCTGACGGTCAGTGTATTTCAGGCATGCGATGTGCAGGAAACACGGCAGCAAAACTTTCAGAGCACAAGGTGTCTCATGAGGTGGTAAGCTTTGGGCACCAACAGCAGTAAATGTCAATAAACAGTACAGATATCTTCATCATTCACAGCACAATGACAAAATACAATGGTATCAAGCAACAATGTAATGCCTGCCCACTGGTGTAGGCGCTTGTGCAACCTATGCTTGGGCAGCCCAGTATAATGCTTGGCTTATCAGTAACTTGACGCCAAAAGGCGTAGTCCTTTCTTTTCTTTCTGTGCAACCTATGCACCATGCAATCAAGTACAACTTAACTTGCAATGTCATGCCAATGGACAGGGTAAATGCACAAGCCTGCATCAACATGTTTGCCAAAGTGCTGAGCAACAACAGATGAAAAAATTCACATCATGGCTCACCGTCACTTGGGGTTGAAATGAGGGTCTGTGTGCTCACTGATCCGCTGAGCCCAGCTGCCTCGCACAGCATTCACCCACCAAACGACTTGGGGAGACCGAGAAGTGACTTGAGCTGGCGTCATGTCATTTCTGGCAAAGTCCCAACACTCAGACACTCTCCTGCCAGCACAGTACGGGCAACCTGCTTCTTGCCTATTGGTGGGATCGTTGGGCGTCATTTGGTATAGGTGCAGCTTTTCCTGAGAGCACTTGTGGCAGACCCAACGCACCAGCTTTTTGCTGTTAAGGGTGGTGCTGTGAGGATACAGGCCATCCTTAGGCTTGTTTTCATAGTCCCATTCACGCAGCAGCTGGTGTTGTGCTGCTTCAAATGTTGGCTGGGTTCTCTTCCTTCCCAGAGCTTTGTGAATGCAACCAGGACATCCGCTGTCATACCGCACACGTTGTGCAACTTCAGCTTGCCACTCATAGCTGCAGATAGGGCACTTCCACTCAGCCCTGTGGCTACTGTTCGCAAGCATCTGCTCAGGTGTCTCGACATTTCTGTCATGGCTCCGGTATCGTGTTTGTCTCGGTGCTTTGGTAGCAAGAGAGCTGTGCTGACATACTGTTTTCCCTTGACATTATGGGCAATCCCAGCCTCCAGTTACAACCCTGCAAGTACACAAAAGCTGTGAGCTGGGCTGGAAGCCGTCGCTGCGCTGACTGTGCTGAGCTGCTGCTGAAGCTGCTAAGATCGAACACACACACACACTGACCAAATTTTCAGTCAAATTTGCTCAAAATTGCAATTTGGTCTGTTGGTCCTGCCTGGGGCCTTGATGCAAAGTGCACAATTGACTAAAGTCACATCCGTCAAGAGGGCACGGGAGTGCCCGCTGTCAATCACTTGTTGGCATTCAGGCAGCACAACCACGCTCTTATACACTTGCATTTGCTGGTCGTTGAGCAGGCGTTCGATCTATTGAACGGCAACTTTTGTCGAGATGGTTTGCCGAGCTGATCATGATATCGTTCCAATAATCGACATCGCGAACATGGAGGCCCGCAGGCCGGAAATAACCCAGCAACTCATGACAGCAGCTTCAGAGATCGGGTTTTTCCGTGTCAAAGGTGAGATTTGGCAGTGCGTTCTGGTGTTGGCAGACTGTTGCATTCCTGAACATCGATCTGCTGGAGGCTATGGCAGCAAGCAACAGCCATGATTGATTGCAGGCCATGGAATGAGCCTGGATGACATCAACGCTGCTCATGCCATGAGTCTCAAGTGAGTGCCTGTTTAGCCTCAGCACTTGTTCAAGCTTCTGCTTCACTCAGCAACAAAATGATCAGGGTGCATTAGCCTGATAACTTTGCCACTAGGTGCTGATCAATTTGAAGTTGTGCTTGTTGGTGATTTGGAAGCTGCTGCAGGTTTCTACATTTGCCTGATGAAGTTAAGAGCAGCCTACCAATGAACAAGGAGAATTTTGCATACATTCTGGGGTGGTATGAGGAGAATCTGACAGGTAAGCATGCCAAATGCATACATTGACGGCCTCAACACAAGGTGCAACAGCTAGGGTCACTTCAGCACCATTCAAGCCTATCACATTAGTAAATAATATTGTTGCTACAGCTGTCTGGTGCTGCAGTTGGGCGTTTGAGGGAAGGTATGCTTATAGGATATGACAACAAGAGAATGAAAGGCTTGTGGCCTACCAAAGACATGTGTGAAGGCTACAGGTACGCTTTGACCCCAAAGCTTGTACCCCTACAAGTCTTTGCACAAGTAGTTGCACAGCTGACAT
>JAABUK010009775.1_pt1 | contig 13008 bp, 14 predicted proteins | sample 5559141 | NCBI WGS metagenome assembly JAABUK01 (sample SAMN10711869, study PRJNA513367) | rock metagenome | isolation source: Antarctica rocks | place: Antarctica: Victoria Land, Pudding Butte nord | collected 2016-01-03
CGCTGCCAGGTGACCAAACGCAAGATCAGCGGCGGAACCCGCAGCGAGGACGGCCGCGCCTGCCGTGACACGTTCCTGGCCCTCGCCAAGACCTGCCGGAAGCTCGGCGTGAGCTTCTGGGACTATCTGGGTGACAGGCTCGCCGTCCCAGACGTCATCGCCGTCACGCCCCTGCCAGACCTTGTCCGGAAACGGGCTGCACCAGCCTGATCGCCCGCGGTTTTGCCCCTCTTACGCGCAGACGCCCCTACGTGTTGAAGCGGTAGCGGTCGCTAATGCCTCGCCCGCCTACACGAGTCCACCGTGCCGTATTGCGCCTCGGCATGTTAGCAATGCGCCGGATCCGAACGTCACCGTCGTCGACGCCGTACTGCAGGGTCGTAATTTCATCCGAGGTAACGGGCTGAAGGCCTTGACCTCAGCGGGCTGACCATCGATCATTTTGTCGTGTGCCGTCTCTGATTAGACGGGGGACTCCGTCTTGTCAGAGACGGAGGTCTACCATGAATAATCATGTTGCAAGCGGTGACTCTAGTAGCCTGCCTCCCAAGACGCTGCGGGAGCTGGGCCCGGAACGGACTCATCTCTTTGTGCCGATGCATCGAGGAGCTGCTCTGCGGAGTCAGCAGGAGGGCTTATTGCTCTCCACACGCGAGCTGCTCAGCCATTCGGATCATGTCCCCTTGGGCGATCCGCGCTTGGTCAGGAGCCGCCTGGCCGCCCGCAGGCCGGAACCCTGGCCGGGCCGACTTGGCGATTATGTCAGCTTCACGTTCACGCCACGGACGCCGGCCGCGTTGGGGTCCTGCGGCGCTAAGACCGCGCCCGGGGCCAAGCGGTTGCGACCGGGCGACCTCGTTGTTGCCAGCATCCCCCTCGACCGTCTGGTAAGCAGCGGGATTCCTATCGGGTTTTCGGACCGCAATCCTGTTGTCCGTAACGCTGAAATCGAGCGAAAGCCGAACACTGATCTCGTGCCGTGGTCGCTGATCCGCACCTCAAGGTTCGGCGGTCCTGACATCGACCCGGCAGATAAGGCTCGCTACAATTGTGAGGTACTGGCCTGGGGTTGTGTGCCGCTGGAACTGGGCGTCACATTTGCTGTTGTTGACGAACACACCGCGCACGAGGTCTTCCTCAGCAATACGCCCGGACGGGGGGCAGCGTTGCCCTTAGTCCGCCCGGCCTACTTCTTTGGCCTTTAGCGTCGCACGCTGGGTCCGATCGGCTCGTCCCGATACCAGGGAGGCAGTTGCGAACAGGGACGACCTCGCGGAAGGCGAAGCCGGTCGTCTATCAGTCGGCAGTACTGTCGCGTGGTGATGTGATCGTCAGCATGGTTTCGGCTCGGGAAGAGCCAGTCTGCAGATCGCGAGCCGCGCTTCAATCACGCGGCGAGCGCCTCGCGGATCGGGGCCACCAGCTCGAAGGGCATCGGGCGCTCGGTTTTCTTCGGAACAACGGTCGTGCGCAGCCGGACGGAGTCGCCGAGGTGGATGTCGTACACGCGCAGCTTGCTGTCGATCGCGACATTGAACATGGCGAGGTCGCGCACCCGGCTGTCATGCTGAGGCGGGTCCGGATGGCCCAAAGAGCTATGATCGAAACTGGATGACGGCGGCTTGAGAAAGGCGGCGTATCGAGGCGGGTGTCCAAGCCTGCCAGAACCTCTCCGGAGAGAGCGATACGCCGTGGATGAGAATAGGAGCGTTGTCCGCCTTCGTCTGCCCGATGACGTCGACGATCCCCTTACGGAGATGCTGCAAGCCGGTGCTCGCCAGCTCCTGACCAGGCTGTGGAACTGTAAGTCGAGGCCTTTCTGGCTGCGCGAGCGGATCTGAAGCTCCCCGATGGTCGGGTGCGCCTCGTCCGGCACGGGCATGGTCCCGAGCGCGAGATCCAGACCGGGATCGGCGCCGTCGCGGTGTCTCGCCCCAAGGTCCGGGATCGCGGGGCTGCCGAGGGGGGCGAGCGCATCCGGTTCACCTCGGCGATCCTGCCGCGCTGGGCGGAGCTGGCTTGAGGCTCCGGCACGTATCGAAGGCGCGCTCGCGATAGCCGTTGCGCTGCGTCGTCCGCTCGTCGTTGCGCTCGTAGCGAGCCGCCCCGATCCGGCCCTCTTTTCGCCCCCCGCGCGGGGGCGTGGATCGAAACTATCTCCGCGGTGCGGCCGCGCTGCAGCGCGATGGTTAACGATCCCTCCCTCGGTTCTGTCGCGCGAGCACGGCTTGCCGTTGCCGCTTGCGCTTCTCGATCTCTTCCTGGCGCTTCTTGCGGCGGCGTACGTCGTCGGGGTGTTCCGGCTGGTCCTGCGGTTCGTCCGCCGCCCCTCTCGGCACTTGTTTCGACGGACTCTGCGGCGTCGCCGGGTCCGTTGCCCCAGTCCGTTTTCCGGCGACCTGCCCGGCTGGCGTCGTGTCGCCAGTCGTGGACGGCTCGGCGCGTCGTTCAACGACCTCCGAGGTGGCCTCGCGCGGCACTTCTGCCCTTGGCGCTTTCGTCGCTGGCGCCTCGGTCTGGCTTCTCGTCCTCACGTCGCCCTTCTCGGGTCCGTTGACGGGCGACGCGATCGTCGGCGAGGCGGAATCCATCGGGGTGGTCGTAACCATGCTTTGGGCCGCATCGGCTTCGCCGGGGGCCGTGCTCGGCGTCACCTGACCCTTCGCACCCTCCTTCGCAGGCCGTTCTTGGGTTGATCGCCCCTGCCGGTCCCTGACCATCGTCTTGAGGTCGGCCACGAAGGCGTCGAGTCTTCGCATCCGTCTGTCGACGTCCGGCTCGCCGTCCGCGATTGTCTTGATCCAGGCCGACACCGTGCTCGACGCCGCCTGCCAGTCCGTCACGGTTGGAGGCATGCCTACCTTGAGGCTGTCCTCCATCTTCCGTGGGCGCAGCGCTGCCTGCGACGATCCCCGTGCGTCGCTCTTTGCACGAGGAGTCTGCGCTCTTCCCGTTATCTGCGCCGACACCGCGGCGGTTCTTTCTTGCGCTGTGCGCGCGTCGCCGCCCTGCGGTTCCTTCTGATGTCCTGTTTCGCCGGTGTCCCGCTTGGTGGTCGGCGTTGACGTGGTCGATGCATGGCCGGCAGCGGCGGCACGCTCTGGTTCGTGCTCGGCGGGGGTCCTCTGGGCGCCGTGCTGCATCCCCCGTGACGGTCCCTCGTTCGACCGCGCTGGCGTCCGCTTTGAGTGCGCTTGGACCGATTGCCCCTGCGTCTGCCTGGCCTGCGCGTTGCCCTGCTTCGCCTGCGCTTCGCGCTGGTCCATCTGCCGGATCGCGGCCTTCACGGCCGGGCTGATCTCCGGCGGCGGGGCGCCGACGAGGGCCTTCCACTCGTTCACGGCGTTGCCGACGCGGTACGCCATCGTCCTGCGGGCCTTGGCCGTCGACGCCTTGGTGTCCGCCAACTCGTCGAGCGCCGCGGCCTGAAGCATGCCTGCCCGCTCCGCGCTCGGCGCCTCGCCCTTGACAATAGGATCTCTCGCGTTTGCGGCCGCCGCCACGGCCTTCGGGGTCGTGGCGGCGATGATCCGCTCGAGCGACGCCGTGGTGGCTCGCTCCATGACGTCGATGTGCAGCGCCGCGTGACGCGCCTCGAGGAGCTTCCGGCTCGCGACCCGGAGGGCGACCCTGCTCGGGTTCGCCCACGGCGAGATGCGAAGCTCCTTCGGCAGCCTGCTGTTCTGCTCCAGGGGCGTTCGCGACTCGGCCGTGGCGCGCAGCACCTCGTCGAGCGCGATGAGCTCCATCACGCCCTTCTGCCGTTTGGCGAATGCCTCGCGCAGCTCCGCCGCGATCATCCGCTTCGTGTAGTCGCCGTCGAGGACGGTGAGCTTCCCGTCCTTGAGCTTGTCGGCAACGATGCGGTTGATCGACCGCATCGGCACTACGTCGACGCCCATGTCCTTGTAGGAGCGTGCATCGTAGCGCACTTTCTCGCCCGTCCGGTCCTTGACGTCGTCGCGGACCAGGACGGCGTTCACGGCCTCGCTGAACTCCTGTCGCACGGTCGGGATGAAGTCCCGGGCGTGATACGACCGGAGCTTCTCTTGGCGGTGTGGACGTGACTCCCTTCGGTGTCGCGAACTGTCCGTCCACTCGCGGACGATTTCGAAGTCCCACTTCTCCGGTGCACCGGGCGCGTCCGGGTCGACCATGCGCCTCGCCGGCCGCTCGCTGTAGACGACGTGCGCGTGGAAGTTCCTGCTGTCGTTGTCCTTGCCCGGCGCGTGGAGCGCCGCCCAGTACGGTACCCCGTCGTCCTCGAGCCGCTTCGTGAACGCTTTCACGATGTCGTAGCGCGCCTGCGCCGACGCTTCGTGGGGCAGCTCCACGATGAGCCGGTGCTGCACCCGAGCGCTCGGGTGCGCCTCGGCCTCCTCGAGCGCCTCCCAGAACGCCACGCGATCCTCGAATTTCTCCCCGATGGTGCCGAAGGAGAAGACGATCTGTTCGCCGTTGGCGAGCTTGGTCGGGTTCTCGATGTACCCCTGTCCGGCGCTGGCCCCCGTGACGTGGACCTGGTCCTGCCCCTCCCGCTCCGGGCCCTCGGCTCCCGCCCGCTCTTTTCCGACTTCGCGATCCCAACTCCCGTCGTCTCGGCCCCGCCCGTCGAGTTCCTGGCCGTAGGTCCGCTCCACCGCGATCTCGCGCTCGATGTAGCGCATGTGGGCGGCGGCCTTCCCGACCTTCTGGGCTTGGCCGCCTGCCGTACCGTTCCCGCTACTGGCCGAGGCCTTGCCTGACGCCGCCGGCGCCGCGTCCTCCTTGTTGATGACGCTGTGGGCGAAGTGGAACGGGCGGCCCCCGCCATCGGGCGCCTTCTGCCGGATCGAGGCCTTGTTGCCGCCGACGTCGCCGCGGTGCCGCAGGGCGCGCCCGAGCTCCGCGGCGAGGTTGCTCGCCAACCGCCTACCGGCGCGGCTCCCGCTCATGGCCCTCTTGACGTTCCGCCCCGCCGTCTTGGCGTTGCGCTCCGCGGCTCGGGCGAGCAGCCTCTCGATCATCTTGTGGGAGCCGGCGGGGAACAGGTCGATGACCTTGTCGACGCCGTCTATGCCCTTCTTGCCGCGTGCCATCGCGCCGCTCCGGAGCGAATCGCTCGTGCCGGCATTCTACCTCGCGGCGTAGAGCGTTCCGCATTCTGCGTCCTGCGTAAGGGCGCAGGATCGGAGCGACGGGCGGCGCTACAAGCCCTGACCGTCGTCGGATCGTCGCCGTCCTGGCCGGTGTCGGCGCGCAATCGTCGCGGCGATCCTGGGATTCGCGGTCGGCGCCGCCTTCTCGATCCTTGACCACAAGGCCTCTGCCGACCCGATGAGGTGCCGTCGTTCTGCCAGATCGAGAAACGCGCGCGTCGTCAACACGTCGATGTCGGCGTCCAGATTGCGATTGTTGATCCAGTTCGGCACCTTGCCGTTCTCATAGATAACGATCGTCTGGAGGTCGGTCCCATCAACCTTTTCGACTAGCCACTGGACGATGGCCGTCTCACCGCCGTCTTTCATGCGGTAATCCGGGTCGGCTTTCAGTGCGGTCTCGAAGACGCGGCCTGTCTCCGTCCGCTCGTACCGCACGGGAGTGTTGGAACCCGGTTTCATGCCTTCCGCGACCCATGCCCTCAGTGCAGCAGCCTCTGGCTTTGCGAGGTCTCGGGTCGCTTCATGCACGACCATGTCGACGACGGCGACAGCTCTTCCGATCTCGTGAAGAAGGTGCAGGGCGTTGCCCTGCGATAGATGGATTAAGGGAGCTGTGTCGGCTACGACGATGTCGGGTCTTCCGATCGGCGGCTGAGTCTCTTGTGCCATCGTCTTCTGTTTCTTGAGAAGGGGTTGGTTCGCTCCTCGCGTCGGTAAACTACCGGCGATAGCTCTCAGACTCCAACCGCGGACGCCGTGTGTTCGCGGTGGTTTGTGTCCAGCTTCCGAATCGTCGACCGTGTGTCGACCCCGGAGGCCCATCGTGACGCTGCCAGCCACGCTTTCTCGACGACCGCTGCCCTCGGCCGTCGCAGACGCCCTCCTCACCGCCGCCATGGTGGTCCTGGTCGTCGGTCTCACCTCAGATCTCCTCGGGCCCATCGTCGTCGCCGCTTGGCACGGGCGCCCCGATCCGTTCCTGCTCGACTTCGACGCTCTGATGATTGCCGGGAAGGCCGCCCTTCGCGGCGAGCTGGCCCGGGCCTACTCCCTGGACTGGATGAGGTCGGCGCAGGCGGCCCTCGGCCTGCCGGCCGGGATGTGGCTTCCCTTCACCTATCCTCCCACCGCCGCCATCCTCTTCGCTCCGCTGTCGGCGCTTCCGCCGACAGTGGGCTATCTCTGCTTTGCAGGCGTCAGCCTCGTCACCTTCCTCACCGGAGTGGCGGCGTTGGGCGCGAGAGGCACGCGGGCGGTGCTCCTGCTTTCGACCGTGCCGGTCGCGTACTTCAACCTCCGTATGGGTCAGAACGGGTTGCTCACGGCCGGCTTGGCCGCCCACGGCGCCCGGCTTTGGCTCTCCGACCGGCCGGGTCGGGCGGGGTTCATCGCTGGCCTCGCCACCTTCAAGCCCCATCTCGCCTTGGGGCTTCCGCTCGCCATGCTGTGGGCGCGAGAGGCCCGAGGTGTGGCCGCCTTCTTCGCCACTGCGTTCGGCCTCATCGTTCTCTCCGTAGCGGCGTTCGGCCCGTCGCCGTGGTCTGCCTAGCCGGCGGCGACGTCGCTCGCCGCCTCCAGCCTGTCGTCGGGTCTCTACCCGATGGCGCGCCTGAGTTCCGCTTACGCCGCGGCCTTCGGCCTTGGCTTGAGCGGCGGTACCGCCTGGGCGGCCCATGTCGCCGCCCTGGTCGTTTTCACCGGCGCCACGGTGGTCGCTGTCCGCCGCAACTCCGACCACCGTGTCGTCCTTGGCTTGGCCACGCTCTGGGGTGTGTTCGTCAGCCCCTACGTCTACGACTATGACCTTGCCATGTTGTCCGTCGTTGCCGCGGTCCTGTCGGAGCCGATGTTGCGGCGAATGACGGGTCAGGCCTGTCTCAACGTCCTGGCCTGCCTTGTCGTCGGCCAGTGTGCCGGTTTCGCCTGGTGGACGCTGGGCGGTCGGGGAGGAGCGTCCTTCCACGTTCTCCTGCCGGTCGCCCTTTTTGTCGTCTGGCGTCTCGCCGCAGGCGAGCCTACGGACGCCGCGCTCGCTGAAGCATCTTAGACAAGGCGCTCTTCCCATAGGGCGAGACCGGCCGGATCGTCGCCGGTTGGCTGACCGACGTCCACGAGCTACGTTCCGGAGGTTGTGCCGCTTGCGCCCGTGGCCGCCCCGACCATAGACGCCGTCAGGTGGCGCGACCCGCATGGCGGGGCGCTTGGTCGGGTCATCGGACCGGCGTCGGTGACGCTCGGTCCTGGTCGACGACGTCGATCACCCTTGCCGCTGACGGCTTGCCTCCCCGGCCGTGGCGGGGAGGCTCAGGGGGGTCGGATGTCGTCCGGCCGCACGCCGTCATGCGCCGAGGCGAAGCCGAGGATCTGCCCAGCCACCGACCGCGCCGTGAGGCGCGTCATGATCCGTCACTCTGCCAGCCCGTCGGGGTGGTGGAGAACGGCTGGCGGGGCTTTCGTCACCGTGAGGCGACGATACGACGGCCCGCCGTGCGGGGCGTCGGCGGCCATGCCGCAATGCCCGCGGCACGCGCACGACCACCTCGCGGATGCAACCCAGGATGGGTGCGTACCGAGATGGGGTATCGTGCCCTCAGAAACGTAACAATAGTAAATACATTTTAACAATATTGTTTCTGATGATATGTCGTAAATTACCTTGAGAATGTTTGTAACACCTTATATTAGCTAATAATGGTTTGTAAGTTCGTAACAAACCAAAATAACTGTTGATAGAGTTTGATGATAGATGACCGCAGAAAAATCGCTTACACAATCTCTAAGCTCTCCTTGGAGATGCGTGTACATGCTTCGTCTCAAACGCTGCCGTCAAACGTTTTGGTTCGCGCGTGCGCCCCCGCGATCGAGCGCGTCTTTCAGGGCCTCGCGCGCGCAAGGGCAGCCCCGTCGCGGCCTGGACCGCGGCGCGAGGGGCGGAATGCTCGAACGAATAAGCGAACCTGACGCGCAGCGAACGAGGAAGCTGAGATCCGTGACGCTCAACCCGGCGGCTGTCGACGCGACAGCCTGCGAGACGGTGTATCACGAGAGGGCCTGACATTGTCATCTCGGATGCATGTCGAGCGTAACCAAGCGGCGAACCGGAGACGGAATAATTGCGGACGGAATCGCCCAACCGCGTCGTCCCGTGGATAGTCGGGTATCCGCTCGGCAGCTGCTCGTGAGCCATCTGCCGGCACTCGACAACCGTCACTGTAAGTTTCCGCCATGCCAACCCCAGCCGAACTCGTCCGTGCGGACATCGAAGCGTGCATCCAGTCCGAAAAAGGCGCAGCGCCCAGCCTGACAAGCATCGTCATCGACAATTTGGCGACGATAAGAAAGGCACGGCAAAAAGGCGTGAGCTGGGACACACTACAGGAGACCCTCCAGCGGCATTACAGCATCTCGATCAACATCGGGTCTCTCCGAACGATGTATTCAAGTAATCGCGATTTGGGCGCCGAGACACCACCCACCCCGACGCCACGACCCCAGACCATACGATCGAAGGCGAAGATGGTTAATCGAAGAGGCGACAGCGGAAGCAGCTCGGGCTCCGGCACCGAGCCTACGCCTCCCGACGATAATGATATTTGATCATCGAAACTCAGGAGCCTACATGTCGAAACGCTACAATACATTCATCCTCGGCGGCAACAAGGGCGGCGTTGGCAAATCAACTACCAGCTATATTATAATATATATGTTGCTGGCAGCTGGGCTGCTCGTAGAAATATTCGATGCAGACAAGGGAAACCCAGACGTAGCGAAGATGTACAAGATCGATCGTATCTACAATCTCCACCATGAGAATGGGTTTCTAGACTTGTTCAACCGCCTTGGCGAAATCGGCCCGGAGCAGATGGCGGTGATCTCCACGCCGGCCGGCATCATGGAACGCGCCGAACAGGACGGCGACTTTATATTCGACGCGCTCGGCGACATGCAGGACGCGCCTTACGATCGTCAGATCATCGTCATCTGGCCGATCGACAACGGCCGCGATGGTGTGCAGAGCTTGAACGAATTCATGCGCAAGGTCTCGCCCGCCATAAGGGTCGACGTGCTCAAAAACCTGCATTTCGGCGACCCGAGCGCTTTTTCGTTCTTCGACTCCTCCAACACGAAGAAGGCCATCCTCGCCCGTGGAGGGCGGATCGTCGAACTGCCGGCGCTCGCAGAACGGATCGCTGCAACGATCAAGATCAAGCGTCTACAATTCGACGCCGCGCTCGCTGAGCTTCCCGTCGGCGAAAGGTTCGAGCTCAGGCGGTGGCTGAGACTGTGCCAAGCCAATTTCGTCGCGGCTGGATACGTGTCCGATGTTTGAGTGGGCGATTGCTTACGAGAAGCTCATGGGCCGTCCGCCTACGGCGCAAGAGCTCCATAGGATCGAGCGCATACGGAGTTTGCTGCGTATTCGTGACGATGATTCGTTCTGGTACGTCATCGTCGTCAATGAGTTCTACACGAATACGTCCTTGAAAGCCGCTCGCGACATCGAGAAGGCGAGGAGCGATTGGGTTGCCGAGCAGAAACAATTCGCAGACGCCTCGATCCTCTCCGTCGTCTCGCCGGGGCTAAGGCGGCCGGCCTCGTTCCTCTGCATCATGCTTCTCGCCATGCTGGCTGCCAACTCGACGGCTAACATGGTCCTTGGTCTGCAGCAGCGCGAGCGGACCGAGCGATTGACGACGGTCATCGCAGCGCATCAAGAGCAGGATGTGACCGCCCGAGCCGACGCCAAGATCGCAATGCGCACCGATCGCGAGCGCACACTCGCTGCCGACCTCGACGATCCGACCATAGGGCCGATAGTCGCGACCATCAAAAAATTGCCGCTTGGCGAGCGCGCGGCCTGGGTCCAGGCGCCGGAGGCGCGCGCCCGGGCTTTCGGTGCGCTCGGACGCATGGCCTCCGGGGTGGTAGACGCGATCGTTGCTGCGAACGATCCCGCGAGCGCGGAACCCTTGCGCCGAGGCCAAGCATGGACGTGGGCTTTCGGCCGAGCGACCGGTGGGGATCAGGACGTGGATCGCCTGATCGCCGCTTACGCGGCAGGCAACAAACGTCTCATGGCACTGGTCCAGGCACTTCCATCGGATTGCACCACCACCTCGATCGAGACCTGCCGGAAGTGACCGCGCGTCATTGAAAGCCGACGCGCCGATTTGCCGGGGTTCGCACACCGGCTGATGCAAGGCTTGTATTCAGCGAGCCGGGAACCCTATGCGTCGGGACTGCTCCCATAAATAGGGTGTCTTCTATCGGCTTTGGGGATCGCCGTGGTCGCCGCGCCAGACGAGATCTCGCTCCAGATCGGCCCCTTGAACGTGGCGCAGCATGGCCACGTCCCAGTCGGCAATACCGCCGCACATGACCATCGGCGTCGGCACCGCGGACAGCGCTTCGAAGATGTCCAGCCAGAAGGGCGACCACCGATCCGCTTCGCCACGGATCGCAAGGCTTCTCCGGCTGAGGTAGATTTCCGCCATCGCGAGATCGGGCTTGGTCGGGCGCGCGCTTCTGGTGTTGTGGATCTGGACCCACCATTGCAGCAGATAGATCGCGTAGGCGAACTCAGGCAGCAGCATCCCGCCATTGACACCGTGGTCCACTGCCACCGCGATCAGGTCATCGAGGGTCAGACAGGCACCGCCTTCGAACCGAGCGGAACCGTCGCGGACGAAGCGCAGGTTTCGCAGGTCGGCCCGCGCGTCGCCTACCTCAATCCTGGCCAAGTCGGATTGGTCCAGATGCCACCTTTTAGCGATGTCGAACAGCGTCATGAGCCGTCGGTGCGAGACGACTGCGTCGTCCCAAAGAGAGTTCATGGCAGATGCCCGGGAGGTCCGCGACATGTGCCTCGCCCTGGACTCCATCTCGTCCGACAGCCGTGTTCCGTACTCCCGTCGACCGGCGATCTCTATCCGCTGCAAACTATCGTTCAGCTCCGCGCGGAAATGGCTCAAGGTGCAATCCAGGAGGTCGTAGCCCAACTCCGTCTTGATATGCGTGAGAGCGACCTCGTCGCACGGAGCCCGGCTTTGCATGCAACTGTCGCCAGAACGCATCCCGTGCAGGAGGATGAGATCGTAGACGCCTACATAATAGGCATCGGCGAGCCGGCGGGTAACCGCATCGTAACGACGCCGGCCCCTCGTTCCTGCGCGCGAGACACCCGCCTCGACGAGCCTGAAAACGCTCTGATCGACCCTGACCCGTGACGGAACAACGGGACGCGCCAGCGTGGCATCCAGCACCCTCGCCGGACAGTCGGTGCCCTGCAACCCGATGATCTGTTTCCCTGTGACGACAAGGACCTCGAATTTGGTCACTCCGGCCCTGTGGGCGGCCTCAACTCGGGTTAGGCCGTCGAGGAGGTAGTCACCATCATCGGCACAGCGCGCGACGAGGGCGGGCTTGCGCCTCATGGTGGGAGGAACGAGCACGCCTTCCGGGCAGGGATGATAGCGCCCGCGCGCTATTCGCAGGGACGCGTCGCGGATACGTTTTCGATCCCAAGTCTCGCGCACGGGTTGAACGACACGGGCATTGATCGCACGGGCGAGGAGGCCGACGTTGACGACCCGAGCACCGGCGATAATGCGCCTTTCCGTGAAATCCACCGGCAGCCGCCGTTCCGCGAAGGACGTGACTGCCCGTTCGAGACCAGTGACGTCCATGAGCTGAACCTCCTGGCGTCGTACCTTCTCTCGCGTCGACGGTCAGGTCGGCAAGGGAACTGGCCTCGGCCTCAGCCAAGTGTACGGCTTCGTGAAGCAATCGGGCGGGCACGTGAAGATTTATTCCGAAGTCGGGCAGGGCAGCACCGCCAAGGTCTATCTGCCCCGCCTCGTCGGCGCGGAGTTGGACAGGCACGAGGACGAAACCCCCACCGAGCTTCCGCTCGGCGAAAGTCAGGAACTCGTCTTTGTCGTTGAGGATGAGCCCGCCGTGCGCCAGTTCAGCGTCGACGCGCTGGGCGAGCTCGGCTGTCGCGTGCTGGAGGCCCACGGCGCGGCAGCGGCGCTCCGGCTGCTCGATGCCCATCCCGACATTGTGCTGATGTTCACCGACATCGTCATGCCGGAAGTGAATGGGGCAAAGCTGGCCGGGCGGCGCGGCGCCGCCGACCGAACTTGAAACTGCTGTTCACGACCGGCTACACGCGCAATGCAATAGTACATAACGGCGTGCTCGACGCCGGCGTCGAGCTGATCGGCAAACCGTTCACGATCGAGGAGCTGGCCGTCAAGGTGCGGGAAGTATTGGACGCTCCGTCGCCGACCATGTCGGCGTGATTCCCGCGAATCTCTCGGAGGCTGGTCGCTTAATTCCTTTCCCACCGTCAGGATGGCCTGGCGCCCGGCGTAGTCGGCGGCGTCGCATTCAGCCATCAGAAATCCAGCATGCTTAATAAAAAATCATACGAGTCCGCCAACCGAGAATCGTATCATTCCTAGTCGGAAAAGTGGTAAGAATGCTGGTGGGAATTGGCCATAAGCACAGGCCAACTCCCTCTGGCAACTCAGTTTGGAGCCGATTCCCGTCTCCGGCTCAACCTCGGCGGCGAGCGTCAAGCGGGTAACCTTCCCGCCCGTGCACGGCGTCTGACTGAGCCTTGGTCCGTCAGGGAAGACCCGCGGCGAGCCGGCGGCCTTGCGGACTGTCGACCCTGGTGTCATACCTGGGTGTCACACGAGGCTGCTACGGCCCCGCGCGGTCCCTCGTGGGATGGATTTCAGCTGCGTCCGGGTGAGAACCCTCCCGCCCCAGCCAGTACGCAGCCAAGAGATTGATTTCCAACGTACCACGGTCCCGAGGGATTGGGACCGCGTCAAGCGCAGCCTTAACAGCGCCGTTC
>JAABUK010009776.1_pt1 | contig 13008 bp, 16 predicted proteins | sample 5559141 | NCBI WGS metagenome assembly JAABUK01 (sample SAMN10711869, study PRJNA513367) | rock metagenome | isolation source: Antarctica rocks | place: Antarctica: Victoria Land, Pudding Butte nord | collected 2016-01-03
GTGGGTTCCGTGTAGGGTTTGGGGGGAGTGGGTAATGGGGTTGTTGCATACCTGTCTGGGAGAGGGATGTTTGGGGGAGGCGGGTTTGTGGACTTTGTTGTAGTGGAGCGGACGGTAGGCTTTAGTACTAACTCGCTGATGAATAGGAATAGTGGATGTTTTCTGCATAGAGGGGAGCAGGACTTGGACTTGGAGTATATAAAGCCTAACAGCAACTTTTGCATGCCTTTGGCTAATTCTATACTGGCCTCTGAGGGATTGTATTCATATCTTTTGCAGAGATGGTGGATTTGTCTGGTGGTTGGGAATTTGAGGGTGGGGATTGAGGATGGGGATATATGGAGTGTGCTTTTTGTGGGAGAGTATGGTCTTGGGATATCTGATGCAGTGGCTTGCTGGGAGTGGGAGAGGGTGTTTGTGGGGGACGGAGAGTCTTGATGTGCTGTTCAGTTATTTGGTTTTGGATGGTGTGGACTTGGAGCTGGCATTTGACTTGCTTATATGGGCTCGGGGGACTGGAGACTCTTCATTTGGTTTGTACGAGTGGATCTGGGCTGTTGAGATGAGCTTGGAGGGTCGTTCGTCGGTTGACTTTGCGGATAGTATCTCGAGAGTCACTCGTAGCATTGAGATGCGAAAGGTTTGGCAGAAAGAGTACTCTGTGCCAAACTAGGAATTTAGCAAACATCTCACGGCTAGAATACTTGCTCAAAATGGAGGGACAGCATATGCACATTAGATAGCTTCCTGAGCTGACCGCCGCAGTCTTCTGTCCCTTTGTTCATTGCAGTATTGCACCAACCTTCAGCACGACGCTATGATCAGAGATCGAGTCTCTCTCAATACATTACCGCGCTGATCATCATAATATACTCTCCACGTCCACATCGTCAGAGGTCAGCATCCCAACATCAAGACCAAATCACATCCCAATATCAATCATCTAATGACTCCTCTCATCAGATTACCGAACATTTCAAGTCAACCTTTTGACAAATCTCACAAGTTTTCATCATTCGCTCAAAACAGCAGTGCGTGACAAATATGAATCAGGACATGAGACAGCAAATCCACGAGCAAGAACAGATGGCCAAAGAATTGAATCGCGTCATGTTACTTTAGTCACTAGTCTTATATTCAACAAAGCGACCTACCTTCCCACTCCAAAGCAGCCAACAAAACCCAAAAACCATGAGCGAACACCCTTGTCTCCGGCCGCGATCTGAAATGAGCTCCGCTCGGCATAATATCTCAGCCAAAGTCCAATCTAGGTCACATCTCATGACCTCGCGATTGTGGTCCGTGTGCTGGATGCAACCAACTAGATCTGGGTAAACCCGCAGCACCTCACCGAAAGAGGAACAATCAACCCTGTAGGAAATTGGTGCTTGGCATACGAAACCTCGTTCTGGACCGCTTCTCGATCTGAAATGACAAGATTGCCAATTTTACTGAATGCGAGTGATCGATTCTGGCCCCATGCGCTTATTCTCAGCCGTTACCCGTTGAGCGAGTGTGTGAATCTGGAGGAAATTAGATATTGCCATTTCGAGACTAGCCATACCGATTGTATTGAATGTATGTTTTGACGCGTGCATCGAGTAGTACGACGGGTTGGGTAAAGGATAGGAGACATGTAGAGGACGAGCGTCGAGGCCAGTTGATAGTCACATTTCACCAGACTTCTGGAGACGAAAAGAATGACTTGAAAGTATTAGAATTACGGTGTAAATGACTCAATATTTACAAAAGTCTCCAATTCTAGAACGCCACCTCTCACCAACTTTCTCTTCATACTCATGCTGGTAAGTTGGCGTGGAAATCTTTGCACAATCGAATGGATGCGCAATCTTTACAGAGGGCCAACCTCGAAGACGGCTGGGCCGGCAGCGACGGTGTCGTCTGACACGGTCGTGTTGCAACCAGTGAGCACAACGTAGGACTGGCCGGAGATTGGTGCAGTGCCGTTGGGTGCAGTTGGGACGGTGAGAGTGAAGCCTCCATCAACAGGTGTTGCACTGCAATGTTGGTTAGAATCATGGTAAATCAGGAAACCGAAGAAAACTTACGGAACGAAGACTGGGCCGGTAACGGTGATGAAAGCGCCGTAGATTTGCGAGCTTCCGTCGGCAGGCTTAACGATCGAGCCAGGAGTCAACAGAGTAATCTTGGAGCCAGCAGTGATGTTGCCGTTCGTGGGAGACGAGGTGAGCATGGGGAATGCCTTGACTGGTAGTGTTGGGTTGTCTGATGGGCAAGAAACGATGAATGGGGCAGCCAGAGTGTAAACTTCGTCGAGCGAAAGAGGCACATCAAATGGCGATGGGAATGGGCTCTCGCTGAGTGAAGCGCGGATGTACGACGAGTGACGCGATTCAACAGTCAAAATGGACCCGGCCGCGGTAAGGTATTCAGCGCTCATGATATCGGCTGCGGCGCCCAAGTAGGCGCTGACACCGACGCCCTCGAGGATAGATGAGAGCATGACGAAAGACTTGGGGTCAGAGACACCGTAGCTGTAGGTGCACTCCTTGACTGGGGTCGCGCCAGCCGCCTTCAGGGCAGCAGTCAGGAAGGCAACATGGGTCTGCTCGTCCGCGGAAATCGTCTTGAGATTGCCGTAGAAAGTCGCATCGAAACCGGCTTTGGCGAAATCGGCTTGCGTGTAGTTGGCGAGACCTTCACGATAAAATTTGTCCTCGAGATGCTCCAAAGTGAGAGCGTAGTTGAGGATATCAGCATCCGTGATGGCTGGAGCCTGACGCTTGAGCATCTCATAGCTATTTGATTTGTTAGACAAATGATTCAGGCAATCGCCGCCTGGATTTTTAACTTACTTGCTCATCTTCGGTGCTGCGGCAGCAAGGGCAGCAAAAGCTGCAACAGCGGTGAATGTGGCCTTCATATCTTTTGATTTCGACAATTAAGTGAACGATTAAAGAAGCGAAGTGTTGATGCAAGGCTTGATTGGTATGAAGCTGTTAGTAGTGAAGGTCGAGTGAGGATGGTCAGAAAAAGAGGGAATGGTCGAAGATAAAAAGGAAATCTGCTCGAGGAGCTAAGTTTGTTTTTCCTGCAACGGAAGCAAGCGTTCCGCTGCAACCCACTAAGAAATCGAGGGTCAAGCACATGATGCCATGGATCTTACAAATTTGCAGGGACAATCAGCGAACTGGAATGCGCGCAGGGAGATGAGCAGTCAATAGTGCGTCAACAATGAGGAGAGCCATATGACGCTAGTCTGCCGGTCTAGCCGTTTTGATCTGTCGCTTGCAGCGCAATCCATCTTAGGGCGTCTAGCGTGATTTCTCCGCACAGATTCCGCTTCAAAAGAGGCAAAGCCGGAGAGAGCACTTCCCGTCTCCTTCCCGTCTCACCAATGACCATGTAGTAAAAACGCCAGAAATCTCTTTTGGGCAGCTGGTCCCCACTCAAGGTTTCAGGGTCCTGGCCCATTCCAGGTAATTTCATGCTGATCTTAGCTTTTCCGCATGGGAAATTGAGACGACAATCTCACTTACCTCATCCTTTGAGCGCGTAAAGGTCGAAAAGGGCCCCGCCGTTGATATTTGCGCTAGAGCCTGATACATGGCGTTGAACGGTCTGACTGCATTCCGGGGGATTAGTATAGCGCAGGGGCAATCTCTTTTGTTGATAGATCCCTGTTGCTGTTAGAGCTCTTCTGCTGTGTGCATTCCGTTTAGCATCGCACTCTTCTTCTTTCTTTTCGTTTAACAACAAGTTCGTCAGTCGCTCTCTCAGTAATCCCAACGTTCTTTCCATCAGAACCGCCGAACGATCTCCACCCTCGAACAATACCAATCAGCAACATGCAATTCTCTCTCGGTGCTCTCGCACTTTTGGCTGTAGGCGCCAGCGCCCAGGTAAATCCTCCTCTCCTCTTCACTTCTCGGATGGTCCTGGTAGATTGGAGCGCGTACTGATTTCATCCCAAGTCCACCGTCCTTGCTCCCTGCGGTACTTCTTGTCCATCGGCAGCACCAGACAAGATGATCACTCGTTCCGCACCATCGATGTCAGAAGGCACACCCTGCCCATCCTTGATCGTCAGCAGCATCGGCACGAATGGCACAAAAGCAACCGTCAAGACCGGCTCTCCCCAGCCCACCTCTTTCACTGGTGCCGCGAACCATGTCGCCGGATCCGTCGGTGCTCTCATTGCTGCTGGTGCTGTGGTCTTCGCTCTATAGGGGCGGGCGACCTGGGGTAGATAGGCACTTAAGAGGAGAACGAGCTATTCGAAAGTGTCTAGTACGCGCATTCTGGAGTTGTTAAGTGGGAGTTCACTACCAAGAATCTGGAATAATACCCACGGGGTAGTCGTGTTGCAGCTCGTCTTCCAAATTTGTAAATATGTTCAGGAGTTTCAGGGCTTTGCTCCCTCTCCACCTCTAATATAACACCTAATGCAGGAGTCCGTCATACTCTAACGTATCCCTAACGCTGTCGTTGGTACGATGAGGCACGAAGCACCTGCTGTCATGCAGGTGATGTGAATAGCAGTATACTTTAGGCATGCTTTGTTGACATTGTTCAATTGCGTTTTCTGCAAAGCACGCGACAAGATTCTCATCAAGTAAGTAGAAAGAACACAGCAATAATGATGAACGAAATGTACTGTGCTTGCATACCGCTTAAATTTCCGAGTCTACTCAATCGAGGGAACGCTCTGGCTGGTCTTGCTACTCGTCCGTCCGCTGGCTGCTGGACAAGAGTCAATGGACCCCATCATCATTCTGCTATCCAAGCCTCTGGATGCGAGTACCATGGTATCAAGTCGGATATCCCAGGAACTTTCGATTAGGATACTGTGATAGAGCCCTTGAGATCTCTTCTGGACAAGCCGGTCGCTCAAGGTGTAGGAGACGCGCTTGCCTGATCTACAATGACGAACGCAAGCTTCATCCAGGACAAAGGCTGGTCGAGATAAGCTCCATTGATGAAGATGACCTACAGTCAACGGGCATCTAATATGTTCTGATGCGTCTGCGACCTTGTGTTCAGAGTCTGGCTGGCGGGCGCTAGTTCTAGGCAAACTGAACGGTCACGTGATAAGGCCTTGGCAGGAACGTCAAGATGTTTTGCATCATTGTGCAGCAGCGGCCGCCAGCGGTCAACCAGGGTCTGTTTCTGCAGCAACAACGTCTTTGGCTGGTTCGGGGACCCATTGGCTTGCTTTCTCGCTGTTAGCCTCACCCTGCATCTTATTGCCTCTCCAGCAGGTTCTGCAAACCTTCCTGAATAACATTCATTAAACAACGCTGTGTGAGACGCTGGTCGTCTACTCGTCAAGCATCCTTACTTTCTCCTCTACCAACCTGACCACGGCGCTACGATCACAGTCGACTTTTCAGCATTGACGCTTGACTAAACACCACCTTCTCAGATCCTCCATCCCCAACATCGATCGGATTCCCAAATCACAATGACCGCCCTCAATCAACCAAAAAGACAGGGGGGCCTGTCCAGCTGGAGGAGAAGACCATTGTACGTGGCATCCATGATGTTGACATGCATAGTCAAGACATCAGACGCACTACATCATATGAAGCGTGCTCCATTGGCATACGTCCTTCGGCGAGACGACACAGTACCCTTGGTTGTCACGAGCCTTTGCTCGGAGACCATATACCCCGGAATAGTAACCCAGTCTGGAACACCTCCGTCTGCTGGGGGCTTCGAGCTTAAGAGTGGCCAGACACAGAATCTTACTGTGGGCGCTGACTGGCAAGGCCGGGTATGGGGAAGGACAAACTGCAGCTTCAATTCTGACGGCACTGGACCAAGCAACAACGGCGGTCTGAATGGGGGCGGTGTTGCGTGTGGTACTGGAGACTGCGGTGGTATCGTCGACTGCAAGGCAACGGTACCTAATGTGGTACAAGTGCAACATACAAAAGCTGAGATATGATAGGGCGTAACGCCAGTAAGCCTTGCCGAATTTACACTCGCTACTTCAAGCGGTCAGACATTCTACGACATCTCCCTAGTTGACGGCTACAATATCCCCATAGCAATTGTGTCACTCTATCCCGAGTCTGGCAATTCTTCATTGACCGACATACCACCCAACCTGACGAACCCTATCTGCATTGGAACCGCGGCCCTACTGGCGTCCGAAGGATCTACATCGGACGCAACTGGAACATCTTCCGGCACAAACTCATCGTTCCCGATACCTCTCGAACAGAGTCAGTCCACGTCCGATGTGCAGACCTGGTGTCCCTGGGATTTGCAGCTGCAACCGCCAACGAAGCCTGACGATGGTGTCTATTCTTACCCAGATGACAACATCCAGCGCCCCGACTTCAATCCATGCTTATCTGCATGCGCGAAGTACAACCATGCCCAGGATTGCTGCACTGGCAGCTACGACGACCCGAATGTCTGCAAGCCTAGCACCTACAGTCAGTATGCGAAGAAAGTGTGTCCTGATGCATACAGCTTCGCTTTCGATGATCAATCGTCTACGTTCATCGTCCCGTCTGGAGGCGGCTTTGAGGTGGTGTTCTGCCCAACAGGGCGCTCTTCCAACATTCTCAAGGTTTACAGTCAACAGCTATTTCAGCTTGCAGCGACCGGGCATGTGTCGTCCGGCATGCTTGCCGATACCCAAAACATCACTCTCCAGAGAATCATGAGTGAGGGATCAGAGTCTGGGATACCCCTGACATTGTTGGCAGTGATGGGAACTGCGTTGGTCCTATGGTTATGGACTTGAGTTGAGACAGTACCATGGTTTCTTGAATGGCAAAGCGCTGGTACGCTATTATGACTACGCCTGAGCGATTGCTTGGCCTCATTGATACCCTTGCTGCGAATAGCCTATCACGTTAATATAATCTACATTAATCCAATCGGTCATGCATTGCCGTCCTTACATTATCGACAGCGCTGGGTAAGCGCGCGATGAATCGTGGAAGGGTTGCTTCATGTGCCTCGTGGCTGGGCTATGTCGAATTGGCTAATCCTTCCCACGCATTATTGTGACGGGGACATGCTTGTACGTGACTGAACAGGATGTCAATCGTATGGTTGTGAGTGGGGCTGAACATGCTTGAAGTGCACAGCAGGCATGGTGGCACAGACAGATGCTCGTACTTGCGATCCTGCCAGCTTGATGAGCTTGCTTGGAAAAATCTTGGCGGCATCTCAAGCACAACCCCTGACGATGTGAATCTACTTCTCATACTCAAATCAGAGGCGACCCATTCGATCTTTCAACGGGCGCAACTGCGGACCGTGATCGGTAGTGTAGTGTCCTTTTCTTCTAATCACAGAAGTCTAAAAGATCAAACATGGGCAGAAGAAGTGGAGCTCTCCGGCACTCGCAATAGCCGCTCAAAGCCCTGGCCATTCCTTCCCGCCCACCGCAGCCTGCAGCTCCCCGCCCGTTTTGCATCTAAGATCCCAGTCCCGTACCCAGCATCGTAACCTCATACTGACTTGTCAGCCTCCTCGTGCGGCGTTGCTCTGCGCAGGCGATGCCAACTAGGCAGCCATGGCTCTCATCCTCTCTGTCGTCCTTTTGTTCCAACATCATCTCTTACTCCAGAAGAATAGCGAGCGTGCACGGAACAGAATAGATCTATTGCCCTAAGTAAGCTTTGTGGGGAGCAACTGTCGTGCGGCTTAGTGGTGCGCATACTCGTGAAAACGTTTCATCTTTGCGACCCGGGGTCTCCATGTGCTTTTGAGAAGGTGCGTGTGTCTGCGCGAAGTCCCCTGTTTGATTCTGCGTCCCTCTGCGTGTCAGGACCGATGATCCATGATGGGGTTTCAAATGCTGAGCTGTCTAGGTGCTCGCACCGCTTCTGCAAAGGACAAGCAAGCAGACGAGAATATGTCTCCACCACTGCCAAAGTGGCAGCCCCGGCGGACGCTGATCGACTTGTATACTGAGAAGGATAAGACGGCGTGGTACTGGAGGGCAGCTGCCACATTCTCTGCCATCTTGATTATGCTAGGGTACGTTGCTCGCGATCTTCTTCAATTTGTGTACGTTTGACACTCCACAGCTTCCTTATTTTGGCCCCCGCCTCCCAGACGACCTCCTCGGGCGCAACCTCCATCAAGCCGTCCGTCATTGCGGCCATCATCATCCTGGTTGTTGGCTATGTACTCTCGCTCGTCGTCGCCATTACCTGCCCCAGCTGGGTGTTCCAGCTCGACATCCTCCAGGTTCCATGCCTGACATCCTCCCTACTTGGCCTCATTACTGTCCTCTACAATCTCTCTACGCATAGCGCTACTACACAATGGACGAACTTTGCCATTGCTGCGGTCGTTCTATCCGTCGTCTCAACCCTCGTCTATACTATAGCAGCACTTCTCACTTTCCGCAAGATCCACATTGTGAGAGCAAGAGATGCAATGCACAGGCACTCTCCAGAGTCCTCAACAGATAAGATGATGCCCGAGACCGAGTTACAGAGGCAACAACTGCTGCGACTGCTCTTACAACAAGAGGATGCCAAGAAACAAAGTCCAGACAAAAACCAGCAGACCTTCAAGCTCGACTGGCCTGGGAACAACGACAACAGAAGGAACACAATGAACACACTCAGGAATCTACCGAGGGCAGCACGAAATGCGTATGAGAACAGGAGTAGCAGCGCTTCACTCATGGCGCAAGACCCACATCCGCAAGCCGCGATGCACATGGATCCTTTGACCGAAGAAGAGTCAATGGACCCGAGGATGGTACCGATGCGTGCATCAGCCTACACACCTCCCTCAGGCTACGATAACCACAACATTCCAGGCATCGTGAACACCCGCTATCAGCCCCAAACCTCCCCCTCCGCGCCCCCTCCGCTACAACCCAACGGCTACCCCATTGAAAAGCCGGAGATACAGCAACCGAACGAGCAGCCCGTGGTCGAGAGGAGTTACAACGAGTATCACGTCGTCGACGAAGAGGAGTGGCAAAGACAGCAAGAGCGAGAGCGAAGACCTACGAGCACCGCGAGTCGGGAGAGCAGACGGATAGAGATCGAGTTGGGGGATAGAGGCGGAGTGGAGAGGAGGAGGAGGCAGGATCTGGACGGCGTGGAGGTTATGGGAAGTATTAGGAGGGTGGAAACGGATGGGTGGGGAAGGCGATGATGGGTTTTTGCGGCCCTTTTTCTCACAAAGGGGTACTGAGTTATATCATGATGGAAGCCAACCTGGATGTTTATATATAGTTGGTCTCCTACTTGACGATCGGGAAACGGACCACCTGGGATAAAGCGGGCGCCTAAACGCCAACGTGCGTGTTTACAGACTCGAAAATATAGACATCATACTGAATAGCCCATCAATCGCTGCGCAATTGAGAATGGTGTTGATCCTAAGAAATTCAAGGCTAAAAGAATGATATATGAGACTTGGTGACCATGACCCCTTGTGCAACGATAACCTGCCAATACTCATGACACTGGCTCTGTCATCATCATCCCAAAGGCGATGGCAAACGTGCCCATGTTCATAATGGAATGCAGATAACCCACGTCGTATAGTGGACTGGTGGCCACGCAGACCAGGAGTATTAGGTAGCTTTGTAGAGATCTGATTCAGGATATTGAGATCTGGAGATGGATCTGAAGGGCACTTGCGTGTAGAAGCCTTGGTATACTCCAAAGGCGTTGAATAGTCGCCGTGTTGATGGATATGACGACGGCGGCAGCCAGGCCTGAAAGCTACCGTCAAAGGGGGTTGTCGAATGTGGTGGCAGCGCTTTTCTTGCCGTCCCAGACTCTGACGGGCCTTTCTCGGCTTCCATGGTCGGAGAGTGAGACGGCGTGGTAATTTAGGATGTCAGGAAGGGAGATCTGGTAGGTGGAGAGGCTTTTGGATATAGCGAATGTGTTGGAGCTGAATAGATGGTGATGATAACAGTGTGGTGATGGATAGTGTGATTGGTTGCAGAGGGCGCCATAAAGGGAAGATGAGGGAAGTAGCAGGATTTTGGGGTTGCTTCATTCAAGGTAAACGGGCAAGCCTGCATGCATGGTAGGTGTGCGAGTCACAGTCGGCATAAGATGAGATTCGATGTGAGCGTCAGGAAACTTTTGCGCAGTGTCGTTGATAGCTGCTTCCACAGTTGGAGGGTGAATGGTTGGATCTGCTTCTCCTTGATATGTTAGGAATGGCCTGCTGATTTCTTTTCCCGTCGTTCGCAGCAACACGCTGATACTTTTGGATGGCGGCATTATTCTGCTATCCCGGTTTCAAGAGTTGGGTTCCTACGAGTTGGTATATCACGATTGTAAAGCCATGTAGTTGAGTAAGATCCTGGAGGCCCGGATTCCCTGCGGTGTGAGGATGTCTTCAGGCTCAAATGGCGCGTAATTTGATTGCAGATTTGGGATCAAGAAGTGCACGATAGCTGGAACGATGGGCTCCTCGGGTGGTAGGTCAAGGAACCTCGTAAAAGGAGACAAGGCTGTGGTTCCAAGATAGCCATTAATAGGTTCTTGCGCAATTTTCTCAGCGAATGCAGTAGTAGTAGTAGTAGTAGTAGTAGTAGTAGTAGTAGTAGTAGTTCATAGACCGTCCCGCTCCCTATTCGGGTGCATGCGGCGTAACTATGATCCGGTGTCTATACCGGATCTGGACTAGGCTACACTTATTACTAGAAATAACTCCGCCCTATTCTTATAGCTAGTTTAGGCGCTACTAAGGCGCCTTTAACCTTTTTAAGGGTTATTATAAGCCCTAATTATAACCGCTATAATTAATATAATTAGGGATCTATTAGGCCTTACTACTAAAAGGGCCCCTTATAAAGGAGTATATTACTAAACTTATTAGGATCCTCTATATTAAACGCTAATAAAAATACCTAAAATTATATATTAAATAAACCGCTTATAGTAGGCCTTACTTATAAGATCTATTAAGAGTACTTAAAGATATTACCTTTAATACTTTATATCTTATACTCTACCCCCTTAGTTCCTAGTCCCTAGTCCTTAATCCTAATTCCTAATTCCTAATAAGCTTTCTTTATAATATAGGTATCCCTTATCTCCTAGGATATTAATAAGTATATTATACTATAAATTATTATATTATAAGGCCTTAGGCCTTATATAATTTAAATTATATCCTTTATAAGAGGATTAGAATACAATTAATTACTTTAGAAGGTTTATCTTTATCCTATTACTTTAAGGGTTAATTCTTTTTATCTTTAAGGTCTAAGTTAATAATAAAGTATTAGAACTACTTTATTATGATCGTGGGTTTTACTAAGTAGAGACTTGGCACGGCTTAGTAATACAGGTCGACGGGTCGACATCAGCCAAGGAGTGTCGACCCGGTAAGCAGATCGCTGGAACGACAGAAACGCACGGAGGGCGATCCAGTCGATCCGGTAAGAGGTCGCTGGAACGACAGGAGCGCACGCAGAGCGATCCAGGCGATCTGGCGAGCGTACGGATTTCCTATGTCTATATAGATGGCGATGTTTCCTAGTAGATAGGAGCTCTATACTTAACTCATATTATGATTCTAATAATCTCTTAAGCACTGAATATAATACTTTATATTAGACCTGTTTAATATAAGCCTACTTGCCCTGCTTCCTTGATACTCCTCTTCACGAGAACTAATCATAGACCTATCCTATCCACGGACGGAGTGAACCGTAATATACTTTAATAGCCTTATATCCTTTATTATTATTATAGCTTTTCTAGCGCTTATAAGATTACTTAATAGCTTAGATAAGCCTTACTTCCTCTTTATTATTAACTTAAAGTACTTTTCTTATAATCCTTTTTACTTAGGATATTATAGAAGTATATATTATATATTTTTTATATTATTATACTTATAAAACTTAGAGTTATAAGCCCTAATTTTATATAAATAGCTTACTAGTCTAATCTTATTAATATATATCTAAATTAGTATTAAAGTCTAAGGCTTAAGTAATTTTAAACTTAATTAATATCTTTTATATAAGCTCTAGGACTAAGTAATAAGATATATACTTATACTTAACTTTATTCTAGGATCTCTTTTAATATTCCTAGGTCTAGGTCTTAACTTAGGATTTAATTATAAATATTAAGCTTTAAAGCTTAAGAGGTATTAAAACTAGGATATCTTCCTTATTCTCCCTCTACCTTATAACCTCCTTAATAGTAATATTAGCGGCCTTATTCCCTAAGATACCTATATAAGTAGGTATCTAATATATCTTAATATATTATTTAAGGGAATATTATAACTTAATAATTTATCTTAATATATATTAACCTAATTAGTTCTAAGGATAATAAGATAAGTAGATTATAGCTTAATTATTAATAAAGATTAATATTAGGTAGGAGGTATTATTATCCTCTAATAGCTTTAATATTATAAGGATATTATATACTTATTAGCTAGGCCTAAGTACGCTACTTTTATATATATAATTAATAGGGGCTAGCCTAATCCTAGATATATTACCCTTATAATAGATACCTTAATTAGGCTCTAAATCCTACTACTATTACTATAAAATATAATATTATTAGGATTAGATATAATTACCTAATAATTACCTATTATAATTTTATTTATTTTAATAATAATAATAAGGATTAGTATCTATTAGGGGGGTTTAATAAAGGTAAGTCTTCTCTTTATATTTATAAATAATTAAGAGAAGATAGCTTTATATTAGATTTTTAACTTCTTTAAGGGACTAAGTTATTAGAAAAGGGGGCTTAATATTATAATAATAATATCTTTAAGGATTATTCCTACCTAGATCTACTTAATACCTTTATATATTTAATTTAATATAATTTAAAATAAGGAGTTAATAATTATATATTCTAAGGTAAGTTCTATTAATAGTAAGTATAACTTAATATCTAGTATTACGCCTATTATAATATAAAAGATTTTCAATATAATTTATATAACCCTCTTCTAGATCTTTTATATTATCTTTAGGGCTTTATCTTAGTTTATCTTATATCTAAAGCCTCCTACTATGATATA
>JAABUK010009778.1_pt1 | contig 13006 bp, 17 predicted proteins | sample 5559141 | NCBI WGS metagenome assembly JAABUK01 (sample SAMN10711869, study PRJNA513367) | rock metagenome | isolation source: Antarctica rocks | place: Antarctica: Victoria Land, Pudding Butte nord | collected 2016-01-03
AGTAGACCACCGGTGGAGTGATCGGCGATGAAGGGGATGAACTTGGTCAGGTTTCTCCCTGCGATGAGCTCGGAATGCGCCGGTCCCTCTCGTCCTCGCAGATGTATAGGGTGTGGTGTGACAATAAGTAGCGGTTGGAGACTTGATGGAAGAGGAAGTTGAGAAAGTTGAGATGATTGTTTCGTGACACGTCCGAGGGAGTTTAAAGTCACGGGTGTGGCTGTATTTAGAATAAGCCTCCATCATCCTACAGTAGCTAGCGCAGAATCTCTGGATTACCCCGCGGCTCGCCGACTTCTGCCCCGCCGTGCCCGCCAGCTATCTCAACCGCACTGCAACCCTCTATTAAATAATAGATCAATTTCAGTCCTGAAAGGACATCGAAAGAAATCATTCTCAATTTAGAAGACGAGTACTGCAACCATGGTCGCCAAAACCCCCGCTTTTGAACAAGCCATCAAGGACAGCCGCAACTTAAAGGCTAAGCCTACCAACGACGAACTCCTGAAGGTGAGGCTGCCTGCCTCTCCGTATTTCCATTGCTTCGGTCATACGCATGGTTGATACTAATACGGCCATCATCTAGCTTTATGCCCTCTTCAAGCAAGGCTGCCAAGACCCATCCTTTGACAAAGCGGACAAGCCCGGTGCTTTTGATTTGAAAGTAAGCACTACCATCTTGGTGCCATCGTAAGATGAAATGCAGAGAGGACAGTGCTGAAATGGGAATCAGGGCAAGGCCAAATACAACGCATGGAAGGACGTCGCCGAAAAAGACCAGCTCTCCTCCGCAGATGCCCAGAAGCAGTATGTCAAGTTGGTGGGAGAGTTGAAGGAGAAGCTTGGTTTCGAGGGATAGATTTGTAGGGTAAACGCTTCGAGGATTCGAAGAAGACTGAAATGCTTGAGGGGGACGGAACACTTGTCAATTAGGAGAGCTGTATTTTATTCGCAGTAAACGGGCACGGCCGGAGGTCAATACAAATCCTTAGCATCGATTTACGCTCAATGCTTGTGAAAATTGATCTGTCGTCTGCATGTCCACATCACCTAGATCCAAACCCCGGCCAACTTCTTCCCATCCAGTCCGGCTCATCGCAAGGTGCCGTCGCACACCAAGGCACCTCATCCTTTGCATACGGTACCAGTGGAAGATCATACGGCATCCGCCAACCAACTCGTGTTTTTGTGCTAGATTTGGCCCGCATATCATTAGCCTGTATCCCCCCGTACTCTGAATCCGCTGCTTGCGCAATCTGGTTGGGATTGCCGTCTTCGAAGTCTGGCGTATCCTTTTTGAATACTGGAACCATCTCTACACTGTTTGGGATACCTTCATCCCATAAAGTCGGCCAGACAATGACCCCTATCTCATAGCTGCAAATTCTCACCTCTCCAGATGCGTTAGTTGCTGCACCCCATGCTTGCGTAGATAAGTTGGCTGATGTCATCATAGCCCAGTCAATATTCGTCATGAAGTCATCGGTGAAGCGTATATATGTCTTGATATGTGGCGCTGCTCGTTTTCTACCTGCTTCTCGGGCCGGGGCTGTTGAAGACAATGTAGCATTGTCTTGGTTAACACCGTCGCCCGCCCAATGGCAGAGCAATGGTCTTAGGTAATCGAGCTGTTTGATTTGCGCTGCGGATTGGGTCTTCATGTGAATAGAGTTACCTGCCGAATAGCCATCCAAAGACCTCCGGATTTCGTCTGCTGTTGGAAAGATTACCGAGAAAGCCGGCCTGGTTTTAGAATCGGTTGAAGTAGACAGAGCGTCGAAAAACGTGTTGGCCAGCCATTTCTCTCCGACGCTGGCGACAGAAGAGATCTGTACAACGATGTGGGACTTGCTAGAACGAGTTGGGAAACTCCTAAGGATCCTCTTCAAGCTAGGCCAGCCCCAGAGATCCTCCGTCTCCGGATCCGAGGCCCGCAGATTAATTTTGCTAGGTACGCTTGCCACCAGCGCGGCTTTGATACTGGTAAAGTCATGATTTCGAAGTTGGTTCACCAAGCTTGCGGTTTTTCCTGTCCCATAGGAGCGAAGATATGCTAATAGGTCATGTTTGAATCTTGCGCCGGTGCCAAGGGCTGGTAGACCTGATGCCGAAGCCGAGCTCATCATCGTTGGGAGTAAGGGAGACCTCCACACTGCTTGACACATCCTCCAGTCCTGAGCTATGAAGTTGGCTGTCACTATGACGACTCTAGACGAGATTTTAGTCTGCTGAAGATGCAGGGCGCTATATAATGAATTTCCATCTAATAACGTACTGAGCTTGATCATCATGGCGCGTTATGACGATCATTTTCGAATGGTGTGTACCATATGCCTCTGGCATGTAAGCTGTGACGGCCCGGACATTGGGGTATCGATTTGCAGCTTCCTAAACCCAGAAGATCAGACAGCTTAATCGTGTACCAGAACGTTCTATGCAGGTGATCGGACGCCCGAGGTTCTTACAGACCCCAAGATTCTGGCTTCGTGTTGTCTCACTTTGAATAATAAATAATAGGAATATGAAAAGGTACAATGTCTCTGCCATGATGCTCAGGGTTGGAGATGTGCGAGATCACTTACATCAATACGTATCTTGTTTGAATCTTCTCTCTTCCACGAGCCGTGGACAATCTTCACCTGAACAAGATCTCGGATATCTTCGTCGAATTGAGCCCTAAGAATGCATTAGATATCTCGAATGTAGATCCTCCATCGTTGCGTCATATCTCACATTACGAAATCGACATCGAAGAGATAATTGAAGAGCCAGCATTCTTTGATAAGAGGATCGCCTAAGATATCCTTGAGGCTTACAGTATCAATGTTACTAGAGGTAGGAAGTTCATCAACCGAACTAAGCTGTACTGGTGAAGGTATCATCTTGATTGTAGAAGACGAAACTGGTTTTTCTAGAGAAGAAGACGAGGGAGTGGAAGATGATTCGGTAACAATATGATCGTGCTTTTTCTCAGGGAAGTTCTGGATTGGCTGGCGTCTTCTCATCACAGGAGGGCTGATAGACCTCCTCGTAGAATCAATTTCAAGCCGCGTGTTACTTGAACTTGCATCTTCATCAAGCTGCGGATCGGTGTCTGCTACAAGGCCCGAATTGGCTTTCCGCCGCTTTCTGCTGGTTTCAAGATCCATGGTAGGATGATTCATAGAACGCTTGAACATACTAAGGTAAAGTAGATAATTTCATGGCAAAGTGATTTAGAGTGAAATTTTACCGCTTCGCTTCCCGTTTCATATAGATAACTATGAAAATCTGCGCTAGAACTTGATATGTCATATCAGTTAACAATAACCAGTCTCGATGAACATGTTCAGATCAACAAATAGACTCATTGCTTTCGCGAGTTACTACCATCGTTAGACTTCACTTCAATTGCAGAGCTTGTGCGATAAGTAGAGTCAGGCAAAGCCACATATCAACATGGTCAACACTGAATTATCGTACCGAAATCGTCACTTGGTCTGATAGTTGACCCGGCTTGTCTGACTCTCGATTATTGTTTACGGAATTTCTGCACTGCTTTGCTCACTCTACGAGACTTAATACGTTTCAAACGAGTGTGCTCTAAAACTAGAAATCAATGAAATACTTTAAGTAATGACTGACGCCTCTTTCACAAAAATAACAGTGTTCTAAATTTTGCAAAATGCTACTATGTTGAACTTCCGGCATACATGGTGTCTCTAATTATTTCGTCGACTCCCATCCCACCCTCATGCATCTCCTACTGTGCGACCGTCACCTTCCGTAGACAGTCCACAAGGCCTATCCTGCTTTGCAGAAGTAGCTGCTAATGGCGTCGTTGAAGGACCCATCACCGTCGGAAAGGTTTGAATCTCCGGGATATCCCAGAGTTTAGGCCGCTCCGCTGCATCCATAGTCTCTGAAACGCAGCTCTTAGTCAGTACCACTCCGAATCTCAAAATTTACAAAGGCGACAAACTTGCTAAAGGTGCAAAGACTGCCCTTATCCGGCCCAACAGCGCTGACCTTATCATTGTAAGTTGAATCGAGGTTGACTGTTTAAAGGTTAGAAAAGACACTGAACAGGCATGGGATTGTCGCAGTCGGGTCGCGAGTTTGAATAGAGGGAAACATACCACAGTCCCCAAACGGATTGGAGAGATGGATGCATTGGCCTGAGAAGTTTACGTCGGTGCACATATAGACACCGCCGTTGGCTCGAGCCTTGAGACTGGCGGCCTCGGGCAGGGCGGCGCCCAGAGCGCCCAGGCTTAAAGTCGCGAGGACCGTGGAGATAGCGATGAGCTGCATGGTTAAGAAAATCTGGTTCTGGCTTTTTTTTTAAAAAGATGGGGAATTTGGAAAAGTGTTGAAGATAATGTGCGATGTGTTGTGCTTTCAACGGCCAAGGAAACGGTCTTTATACCTTCGGTCTGCCAACTCTTTCCTTTTCATCTTTCGTGATTAATATGCTCTGTGGTTTGTTCGTGTGCATGGCCGAGGTGTGTCATACAAACATAAAACGTAGATGTTACTGAACATACGATGTAGCACTGTTCATGCACGCATCTACTGCTCTTGGCTTACTTACTGCTGACCGCTGCCATGTTGATTATTCTGTCTGTGTTGACTTCGAGCAATATCCATCGTGATGGATTCAATCATCTTGATTCTGGTCAAAGACGTTCTCTTGACTGAGACTGAAATCGTATTCTTCGTTCGGAGATTCGGCTCTACATTCGAACGATAGGCTGAAAATGCTTTGAACCGAGTGTCTCCTTTGCCGGAAAGGAAATCTTTATCCCAGGATCATGAGTGCATTTAAACGTCAGGTAGGGCTTGAACTTCGGATTCGGAATTCCTGAATAAGCCATCACGAGTACGAGGGCAGCTTTGCGAAAATGTAGATACGCGAGTCGAAAATCTTGATGACGAATCTGTTAAGTACCCTCTACAAGTCTAGCTTAGTGATGAAATGGAAAAGCTAGTATTTTATGCGTAGCCATAACCGCGTCGCTGGAAGAGATCTGCACGAGGGAATGTTCGGACTGTCCTTGGACCTAGATGAGACTGCGATCGAGCCTGCCAATCTCGAAAGGACTAAGGTTTGACCCATTTTGCTTGCCGCAGTCGAGGTAGAACGATTTGCATATTTCTTGAAGCCAATGAGGCCCATTAGTGATCTAGTTGACGCTGCTTATGAGAAGCATTGTGCTGGGAACGGGTCCTTTTATTTTCCGGTATTTGAGATACAATTATAGCGCATTTTGATGGGATTGAAAGTGCCAGATAGAAGACGACGGAGCTAGAATGACGTTGCCATAACCCCGAGATAGAGAATTATAGTTCACGTGATAGCATTGTGCCTCCTTTCAGACACGGGTGAGCCTAGTATGAGAGTAAACACTATCTTATAGAAGAGCTAAAATCAAGAACAAGCATGGTAAAAGACAGACAGAGAACGGACTATGTCAAAGGATACTTCAATCTTCGTCGTGTCCCCTGGTTGTCATCATAGATCGAAGAAGCATCCAATAGTAACTAACCTCAGGTTTCTTTTTCTCATATGTACAACTTCCAGAAATGCTGTAATCTTTTTTCCATACAACGAAGCCACCCTAGCCTCTTATTTCACACCTACCACAAAGGTCAGTCTCATACCCAACAACGAGCACCCATCTCTCAAACCTCACCATTTGCATGCTTCTTTTCATACTCACTAATCACCTCTACCTTCGCCGCACTCCCACTCTCGGGATCAAACGTATACCCCATCCACTCCCTCGCCAGCCTTCTCGCCAACTCAATCCCCACAACCCTCTGCCCCATACACAATACCTGCGCATTATTGCTCAGCACGGATCTCTCGACACTGAAACTATCATGTGCCGTCACTGCTCTTATACCAGGGACCTTGTTCGCGCTGATGGCGACGCCGAGACCCGTACCACAAATCAGGAGGGCGCGGTCGGCGTCGCCAGATATAATCAGCTTGGCAGCGTCCACAGCGACGTGCGGGTAGGCGGTCTCGTCTTCGTTATGAACGACGCCGACATCGATGACTTTGGAGACTCGAGGGTCTTTTTCGAGGTCCGCTTTGATGATGTTCTTGTAGGAGAAGCCAGCCTCATCGCCACCTACGGCAATACGAAGGCCTTCAGATGACATGGCAAGTATTCTGATTCAAGGAACTAAATGGTTTGAGAAAAATTGGAATGAGATCTTGGATGGTCAGACGGATGTCTGAGAACAAACAAAACTTGTCGAAGGTGGGGTTGGATTTGGAAGGTCTGCCTGGCTATGGCGTTGGCGGGGCAGCCCTAATAGGCATGCTAGGCTAAAAGTCCCGCATCGACATCAGCGTGTCCAAATCGACAAGCTACCTGCTGAGGCGCTCTGTATTGTTATCGATTGAATTGCTAACGCGGACACACTTGAATACTCGCCATCAAGCGTCATGGCTCCGTTACCATCTCCCCTCCCTCCACGCCTTCTTGGCGTCTCCCTAAAGATGTACTTCGACCTCCCACAGACAACCGCCTACACCACCGCCCTTGCCTCCCTCATTCAACAATCTCACAACCTCCTCTTCCTCATACCTTCCTTCCCCGCCCTTCCGGCCTGTTCTTCCCTCCTATCCAAATCATCAATTCTCCTCGGCGCCCAAAATTGCCATTGGGACGACAGCGGTGCACATACAGGCGAAGTTAGTCCGAAGATGTTGAAACAGGTGGGATGCACGATAGTGGAGCTTGGGCATGCGGAGAGGAGAGAAGAGCCATTTAGGGAGGGTAATGAGATGGTGGCGGCCAAGGCGAAGGCCGCAGTGAGGAACGAGTTGGTGCCGTTGGTGTGTATTGGGGAGAAGGGGAGGAGCAGTATTGTGTCTGAGGGAGTGGGGATCGCCATAAGAGAATGTGGCCCGCAGGTAGCAGGCGTGTTGAATGCAGTGGGCCCGGACGTAGACGTGATATTTGCCTACGAGCCTGTATGGGCGATTGGAGCAAAGCAGCCGGCGAATGCGGACCATGTGCTGACAGTTATGAGGCAATTGAAGGATATGATAAAAGGGATGGGGAGGAAGGGGGAGGTGAGGATCCTTTATGGAGGGAGTGCGGGGCCGGGGACTTGGAAGGATTTGAAGGGAGAGGCGGATGGCTTGTTCTTGGGTAGGTTCGCCCATGACGTCGAAGCATTTAAAATGGTCGTTGAGGAGATGGATGAGGACTGAGTGGGAGGCTGGAGTTGTGCTGATATCCAAGTTGCTGCCTTTGCTGAGATGATATGTCATCATATGGCTTTTGAAACAGAGGAAGCTGATTTACGAATTATGGATTGCAAGTGGTATGCCTTGCATGGCTACGAGCTTTGGGATCGGGAACAGATCTACAGCTACCTCCGCATTCCAGGTCAAGTCCCTTCCCAGATTGTAAGTTTCTTTTCGTCTCCTTTACCTTTTCCCGTTCTTTCTTTTAAAGATTACAAAGCCACGAGTATCCAACCTATTCATGGGACCCATTCACCTTAATCCAATGGTCTTATGCTCTTTTATAATGGTATAATCCACTTGGGTTTCTTGCTATATTACCATCTAGTTACTACATATAGAATATTCTTGTATTAGGGCAGAACATGGTTGCCAAAATGAGACCAGTGGAAGAAATAGTTTATTTAGGGGTGACAATGTGAATGACTGGAAATCGCACACCTGCGTTCCGTGCTATGAGAGTGCTGTCGTTCGACATCGTTGCAACGCTATGTCGGTATAAAACCAACAGTCTTATTTGGATGCAGTCATTCTTGTTTTCCAGATGGAATAAACACATCTATCAAGTAGGCTGACAAAGCTGTTGTTCTAAAGTGAGGGTTTGATAGAAAATAAGTTCCTATACTCGCTGTTCTTTCCCATACGTTTGATGCCTTGTCATGTTTTTGCCATCTTCGTGATGGAGCGGCATCTGCGTGATCGAGCGAAGATATCCCTCAAACAAGAGCAAGCTGCGATAGTTGTACGTATGACGCACTTACAACGTGACTCGATTGACCAAAGTGCAAGAATATAAGAACGGCGGACTTACAACATGAAAAATGTTCATTCCTACCACCATACACCACCAATAGTCGGTAGAGGGATACATTATCGGACACGCTCGATACCTTTATCATATTCACTGCTAACCCAAATCAAGTACAACGTGTACGTTCCTCTCCCGCGTGCTGAGTCTTCAGACCCTAATATGTCATCTCAAACAGTTACGCCAGCTCCTTGCAGATTTCAGTCGGGATATGCAAGCTGAGGAGCTTGATCCTGTGCAATAGATGATTTATGGCTGACGTAAATGTTCGACAAGACGATTTTCTTATTTGACCCGTGAGCAAATCAGCCCTTGATGCCGTAGATGTTACCTGTTACATGACTGGGCCCTTTCATATGATTAGTTTCCAAGAGCTAAGCGCTAGCGGAAGATATCGGGATGGCCCACGATTCTCTCAACTGCACCGCTCTATAAGGCAGGAAGCTTTGGTGCAAACAATTGAAGGTTCGCAGATGGTGGCATGGGTTGTAGGTTGTATCAATCGTCCCATTGGTGGAAACGGCACGTCAGGATGGATTGAAGAAGGGGGATAAATGGGACGATACAATCTGGAATAGTACTGAGCAATTCAAGATATCGGATCCGGATGTTGCATCTAGATCTGTCCTCGTTCGTGTGAAGCCAACATTTCCAGCTGTTCTGGACTAAAATAAGTTTATTCATGGGGCCAGGATGTAATAGATCAAGGTGTTGGCCACCTCTCATCAAACAACACACACTCGTCTTATTTGTGTTTGGTACCTAGATGTTATCAGCTACAATGACAGAGTAATGAATTTGGGAGAGCAAACACTCCAGAAGGGTATAAGACCCATTTGTTTGCAGAAAGAGTGGCCTCTTTATTGTTGAACTGTTGTATGCTAAGTATAATCCATGCCAGCATGAGCTCAGCTTCAGCCAACGCAGGACCAAATTACATTTTGCCGTCAGTCAACGTGGGATCAAGTTACATAGAGTATCTGGTCGTAATGACTGTGTATCCTGGTAGATTACAGAGCGTATGTTCTCCCTCATCTTCTCCAAGTTTTTGTCCTAACGCGTGTCATGTAAATCAGTTAATGCCAATCATTCATGACTTCAGCAACATCATTAAAAATGAGCTGGAGGGAGTACTGCGATTTGAAGTCCATTGTGTGGCCGAGTCGAACAGACTTTTCTTCACGTATTTGTGAGTAATTAGCTTTTTGGGGCTTCCTGGACTAACAATTAACTAATATCTTGTTTGCGTGACAACATCAGATTCAGAAACCGAGAAGCTTACAGCAGCTTTCAGCAACACCCAACGCGAGCTTGGTTTCACAGTAGGGTGCAGGCGGAACATTTGGTACAAAGTATTGATTTAGAGACTGAGCTGAATCTCATTGCTGGGTATCGATATAACATCTAGGCTTCGGGAAACGAAGATGTAGGGGCGATGGAAAGCAAGGGTCGGCGAGTGTTCCCATGACCGTGAAGTCGGAAGGGGAAATCGAAGACTTCTATTTAATAGCGTTCGTCAAAACGGAACTGTTAAAGTTCTTGCTCCTGGATTTTCCTGAATATCAGACGGCGTGTAATTCTGCGCCGTGGGCCGATAGCTGACACCGTCGGTCGAACGTCTCGTTGCGTCTAAGTAGGGTAAATCTACAAATCGTAAGCTGAACAGTAGTTCTACTTCAGCTAATTTCTCGATCTTCGTCTGATAGAATATTTGCGGAGCTATGCCATGCTTGATTGGAAATCTCAGGCGGTTACCCTTCGGATGCTACTTTCACAAGTGAAAACACTGTTTTTACACAGACCAAACAAGTTGTTCAGGCGGGAACAGTTGCTCAATATACTTAGATGAAAGGAGCTTTGGTAGCTTTGGTAGCCACTGTAGCTTGAGTACTTTAGATGAAATACCTACCGTATGATGCCTCACAGCCTTATGAGACATCTGAGCTCAATGTTTGGTTCCTCTGCATCATCTCATCGCTTTTTGCAACTACAGTGGGCCGTAACGCTGGCACGAATATTAAGAACGAAATGTTTGATCTGTGACCACGGTGCAGTGACGCAGAAGACTCAACAATGCCTTGCAGAACAACACCTTTAAAGCGATCCTTGGATAACAAAATAACAAATGGTATGTGTTGCACCAGCGCAATTGAAGAGCATCGACGTCACTAATGCCAATTCTAATCCAGAAAGTGGCTAGACAATCTCACTAAAAAACCCTGGCCATTTCGCACTCAAAAGCCACACAATTCAGCTTCCACGAACATCAGCGTACCCTCGCTTTGACCGTCACCTTTAGAAGACTTCTTTACTGTTTACTAAGTATCGGTTTCTCATTTCATCAAACGCACCTTCCTCCAAAAGCTGGATTGTTCGGTTCGTCATCGTGGCTTGCAAAGGGAGAGGAGGCGCTGAGAACAAGAATCCTCGTGTGTTCCACGTCAAAGATTCAATGGTCGGTGCGTGCCCCGTCATATAGCCACCGGAATGGCCGAACGCTTCGAAGAAGGATCCGGCGACGATTGTCATGACCTTTACGTTTCAGATGCTTGAATGTGTCCGTGAGGAAGTTCGTGCCGTAGTGGTGCTCCATGAGGTCAAGGTATCCTAACGATCGAGGTCCAATTTTACCCATGCCTCGACGATCATCGAGAAAGACTATCATACTGCCGAACAGCTTCCCTTGCGCCGGCACATTTCGGAAGAGCGATCGAAGGTCTAGGATCTCGCCATCAATCACGGTCTGGAAGTACATAGTGAGGTGGGACTTCGCAAATTCATCGTAAAAGTATGTTTGGACACGACTGTTCGATTTGTGCATCCTCACACCATCAATAACACTTTTCGGCGCTTTGGCATCAATGAAGACCAAGTGCTTCATCTTCGGCAACGCCAGCGGAACGACACTTGCCAGAATGCTTGTGCCTATCCCAAGCTCGGTGTCGGAACATATCCTGCCTAGAAAACGTGAGTTTCTCTTGGCAGCCAAGTCTCGTTCGATCTTGAAGACCTACCTCTTGTTTTCCCAGATTGCTTGGTAATGGACGGGTACAACTTTGCCAATCGGTGCTCAAGGGCCACAAAAACATCAAAAGAGCCGTAGAACCACCTAGTGGCTATTTCTCTTTACGCTGCACCGTAGTCTCTATTAATTCGCATTCGTGCTAGAAACTATATAATTTTACAGTTCTTGACGCGTCTTGCTTCTTTGACCGTTGTCTTTGTCTCTTCGCTGGACTGAAAAGTTCCAATTTCAACAATGACAGCAGCACTCTACAACATCACCTCCCCTACTGATTTTCCGCCTCTCCCAATCTACTCAGCCTCCGTTCAAGCCCCCCCCCCCTCCCCTTCATTAAAGACAAATACCTCATCGCCGTCACCCCCGTCATAGCCTACTGGGCATTCTCCCTCTTCTTCCACTATGCCGACGAATGGGGTTTCTTCCAGCAATACCGTTTGCACACCCCAGCGGAACTCCTGAAAAGAAACCGTGTGTCTATGGGAGATGTGATCAGAGATGTACTGTTGCAGCACGCAACGCAGGCGGTGTTCAGCGGGGTTATTGCTTGGTTCGAGCCTGATACGTACATTGGGGGCGAGGAGTATGATATCAGGGCCTGGGCGCAGGAGATAAGGATGGCACAGAGAGCTATTCCCTACGTGCTTTCGATTAGTATTGACGGTCTCACTATGGCGAAGAACGTTCAGTCTGGGTTTCCGACCGTTGCTGGTCTATTAGCGGGTGGACGATACCCGGCATTGGTGCAGCCAAATCTGACGCCATCTCACATGGAAATCATCGCTCCTGCGTTTGCGTTATGGGAGATGACTCTCGCGAAAGCTATACACCAGTTCATTGTGCCTGGCTTCCAATACGCAGTAGCGATGCGCTTCCTTGACTCTCGGGAATACTGGATGCACTGGGCGCTCCACTAAAACAAGTATCTCTACAGTAAAGATTCTTACCCTTCGAACCCAGAACATTGCTACAAGAAAACATAATGCTAACCGACGCAAAGAGAAAATTCATTCCCGCTACCACCTCCTCTACGCTCCCTACGCCTTCGGTGGCCAGTACAACCACCCCCTCGCAGGCTTCTTCATGGACACCGTCGGCTCCACCCTCGCCTACCAAGTCGCACGCCTCAACCTCCGCCAGGGAATCTTCTTTTTCATCGCAAGCAGTCTCAAAGTTGTAGACGACCACAGCGGGTTCAAACTACCCTGGGACCCGCTTTAGTTTATGACGGAGAACAATGCGCCGTATCATGATATCCATTATCAGAATTGGGGCATGAAGGTTTGTCTCTGCTGCAAAAAACGCCCTAGGGCGGTGGGGAGGCTGTGGGGAACAACGATACTCATATATGGGGGCGGCAGTTCAACTTCTCGCAGCCATGGACTAGCGTTTGGGATCACATCTGCGGAGCCGTGTGAACAAAAGACGATATCGAAGAGCGCTATGGGAAGTCTCGTTCCAATGCTGACAAGATGATGGAGCATGAGGGGAACATTACTGAACTTAAGCTAAATGCGACGGCAACGAAGTAGACATGTGGGTTCCTGCAACGGGGAGCATGCAAGTGTTAGGAAGAGGGGTTTGAGGAAGGGAGGATGCGAATTTGGAAAAGACAAGTATTTTAAAGAATCCTTTTCAGCCTTCATGTAGCGTGTTTGCTGGAAAAGAATCTCCGGCGTGCAAATAATCTAGTCGGGTGTTTTTCTCCCCTGCTCGAGATCTACTACACATATCACTCTCGCACCGAAAACCCAACCCCCTGCACCAACATCACTCGTACCATCCTTCCAAACAAATTCTCTCCATTCCACCCCTTCCCAATAACACATTTACCCCTCTCGTCCAGAATCCCCAATCCTTCCATCTCCCAATCACCCCCCGCTATAATCCCTCTCGACATCCACTTCCCCCCTCTCGACAAGCGCAG
>JAABUK010009779.1_pt1 | contig 13005 bp, 14 predicted proteins | sample 5559141 | NCBI WGS metagenome assembly JAABUK01 (sample SAMN10711869, study PRJNA513367) | rock metagenome | isolation source: Antarctica rocks | place: Antarctica: Victoria Land, Pudding Butte nord | collected 2016-01-03
TCGTCTCGAAAAACGGCATCCTGCTGTTGGATTCGGATGTGAAGTTCAGAGAGGCGGGGTTCTCTCCCAGAGACTCGATGATTCAAGCAGGCCGTAGAAGGTTACGACCGATCATGATGACAGCAGTAGCTGCAATTGCCGGCATGCTTCCGCTTGCTCTCGCGCTAGGCGCGGGCTCGCAAATGCTGCAGCCGCTCGCGATCGCGGTAATTGGCGGAATTTTGATTTCTATGGTGCTCTCGCTAGTAATCACGCCCGCAGTCCACTTCTACATGACGAAGAAAGCAAATGATCCAGCGCACTCGTGAAAGCCGTGACCGCCGAAGGACTTGCAAGCAAGCGGCCCACGATATTAGTGGGAGATGCGTATGCAGGATCAGAAGGGTCACTGAGATACAAGATATGGATTGGGCCAAGATCTCAGGAGCGATCGCACAGCGCGAGCCTCCCACTATCCGGTACGGACGATACAGTTTGAGGACCCGGATGGCACGATGCTGTATCTAAACTCAACCCGGTGAGATTGAAAGCACTTCCCGGAAAAGTCAACCCCATAACTTTTTTTAGGGGTGCATGAACTCTTTGCGGGTGCTGGGGCACTCGACGGGGTACACCGGAGATTGTCGTCGCTGGCGTCGTCGGATCGTTCGCTTACAACATGACGATGACCGTGGGCGCTGCTGCTTGGCCCGGCCACTCATGCTTGTGGATGCAGGCTCACTCCACAAGCCTCTCATCGCCATGATAGGTTCTTTCGCATTTATCGTTCTCTTGGCACTTGCACGCGGCCGGATCAGCCGGTTTGCGGGCGGATTACTGCTAGCCGCCTATCCCCTAACAATCTGGTTCGCATTTCTCAAGCGAAGTTGATTGCTTGCTCACTTCACTATTGCCACGCTCAACCTGAATGATCAGCGTTTCAAGGGAGCAAACGGCGTAACAGGCCTAGGAGCACTGCGTTGCCTGCTTGCCCGAAAAGCTTTCCGCTCACTACTGGAGGATCTGCTTTTTCCATTTGGATGCACTCCCGGTAGTATTCAAGCAACTGTGCGGTCGCACTCTGCCAACCGTGTTGTTCCGCATCCTCCCTGGCCCGCCCACGAACCGCAGATAATTCGGGTCCAGTCGCAAGTGCATGTCTAACGCCTTCTATAAAGCGCTCGCTGTCCATTGGATCAAAGAGGAAACCTGTTATCCCATCCTGCACGGCGTCTGGAATCCCGCCAGAGCGACAGGCCACCACGGGGCATCCAGATGCCATAGCCTCCATGAGAACCAATCCCAAGGTCTCGGTTTCGGACGGCATGACAAACACATCAGCCGAGGCATAGGCGCTCGCCAAAGCCTTACCCTGTAAGTACCCGGTGAAGAAGCAGTTCGTGCCGCGGAAATACAATTCCAGTTCTCGCCGCATTGGACCCTCTCCGACTATAGCCAGTCGGGTGTGAGGCAGGGCACGCAGAACCTCTCGAATCTTTTTGATTCCCTTTTCTGCCGAGAGGCGACCGACGTACAGCAGCAGAGGTGCCTCCGGAAATCCTTGGCTCAGGAACATCCTCGTTTCCGCCGATCTTGTACCAGGCCGAAACCGCTCAGAGTCAACGGCCCGATTCCACAAAGCTAATCGCTCGACTCCGTGCACTCGAAGGTCATCAATCATAGCGGTTGAAGTACAGAGGTTCAGGTCGGCTCTGCGATGCCGCGCGCGCATCAAGCTCCATGTACTGTTCCTGAGAAAGCCCAGTTTGTAGTGGTGCAAGTAGGCAGGCAGATTTGTGTGATAGGAGATTACAATCGGCAGTCGCAATGCTGCTCCGTAGTAGAGCCCCCCGATGCCAAGCAGTGCTGGTTCAAATAGATGCAATATATCGGGTTGAAACTCGTTCAGCTTTTCGCGCATAAACGACCGAGGGGGAGCTAGTCGCAACTCCGGATACAAGGGAAACGACATCGACGGGATTTCGACAACCATCGCCCCGAAGAAGTCTTTGGGGCCTCCGCTTGGGGCGAAGATCAGAACCTCATGATTGTCTTTTCTCAGGCACTCCACAGTCTTCGTGAGCATGGTCACGATGCCATCGATTTTGGGCAGGAAGGTCTCTGTAAAAAGAGCGATCCTCATTTCCCGACTCTGATGTGAGGAGTAGAAGAATTGCTCTTTGCCACAACCTCGTAATGCGAATAACTGATCGTGAGAGTTGCGGTCCCGCCGACTCGGACCCTGGTTTTGCTTTCGCTCTTGGCAGGAAACCAAAAGCCCTTTACCTTTTCGTAGGTGTAATGGATCTGGGTCTTGCTGATGAGGAGCGAGGGATTTTGTGCCGGTTCCGCATCGATGCGTGCAACAGCGAAATCGTTTGCGTCTACCCAAATCCGCCCCCGAAAGAGGTATTTGTTCTCCAGCTTGGGTTCAGCCGTGATTGTGTAAAGTCGCTGCCCTGTGGCGGTTGTTTCGTTTCCTAGAAGGGTAAACGCATAGTTGTCCGTTGTAAGCGAGGTCCGGCTCGGATCGTGAGCCGCCTCCGTCTCTGCTGTCAGCAGCTTCATCAGAACACGATCGATAAGAAGCCTTGAGCCTGTCTTCGAGATCACATAAAGCGTTTCGACGTGGGGTCATCGGAGATCATATGGACATCCATGCTGGCCTGTTCGTTCTTCGGAAAGCCGCGGTATTCAAGCTGATAGTGACGATCCACAGCGTAGAGCTGAAGTCGATCGAGACGCTCCCGGTTCCGTTCCGCCATCCATTGGACAACCTGGCTTACGTCCAAAGTCGGCGGAGAGAGAGGCGTATCAGGTCCATGAGCGTGGATAGTCTCCGAACCGGCAGAGGCGCTGCGCAAGGACGCGATACAGAGCAGCAACATAGCAAGTCCACGTCGGGAGCGTCTATTCAAGAACCCACCCGCGCCCAACTTGGCATTCGCGAAGAGATGGCTTAAAAGAAGCAGTTTCTTTGCGTTTCCACGCTCAGGCCCCCGCGCCACAAAATCTGCTACACGGACCTGAGCACGTTCAAAGGTGGCACGAGCGAGAAAGTATGTTCTGCCAGGCCAAATGACCACCTCTGCGCTTTGAAGAGCGAAAAGGGCCTGATCGGACAAAGTCCACTTCGGAATGATCCGGTCTGCCTCCAAGTTAGCAATCTCATCAGTCAAAGCAGTGACATGGTGACCCCTACGCTTCAAGGAGCTAACCAGAATGCTTGCCGTTGGTCCGTCTGCATCCGTCACAACCACTCGCCGCATAATCATGGACGATGGCTCCGTTGGATTTCGCGCAAGATGCGGGCCTCTTTAGCATGCTGTCCATAAACGTAATGACCGATCAGGTATCCAAGCGTGCTGCCGACTACAACGTCTGAGGTGAAGTGGTCCCGCCCCGTGATGCGAGACAGACTTACTGCCGTCGCGACGCCGTACGCGCCCCAGTGGACAAGTGGCTTGTCCTGATATTCCTCGGCGAAGACGGACGCTGCCGACCACACCGATATGGCGTGCCCGGACGGAAATGAATCTCCACCCGCCCAGAAATGGCCTTCTTCTTTTCGGGTGTTGGGACGTTCACGAGATGTCGCGTACTTGAGGGCGATCTGAACCACGGCAGCATCCGCGACGCTCTCCGCGCTCAGCAGGCCTGTTTCTCTGGCTCGGTCATTGTGCGTAAAGAGACCAACTGCATACGTTGTACCGATTGCGCTTGCCAAGCCATAGGAGCCCAGATATGAGACATTCTTACTGGTTTCCAGACGATCGTACGAACTCCCTATGCCACTCGCGATGTGCCGATCCGCCGCAATCAGGCCAGCGGTGCCGACCGATACCGGGATCAGCCATTTGAGATCACCGTGGTGAATGTGAAGCGGACTTGTCCAAACGGCTTTTTGATCCGCAATAAGGTCTCGGGGAAGCTGTCGTTCGGCAGAAAAGGATTGCGATTCGGGTGCGTCCGGCAGAGACTGCGCCGAACTAAAGCCCGCTCCCGAAAGGAGTAGGGCACAGCAAAGCAAACGACCGTTAGATATTGAGAACAAGGCATTTCACTCCAGTAAACGCGGCGATTCGACGGATGCTGACACTACAGCGCTGTCAGTCCAGAAGAACGGAGTGATCCTTTATAGACGTAGCGGTGCGATAGACAATGGTGGAGACGAGTCGATGCAGATAGGACGAGGGCCACTTATTCGAGTGAATAGTGGAGCGAAATCCGCTCGCCATCTGTCTGGCCTCATCCTTGAAAGAACGGGCAGTACGCGAATTGCGATCAGTGAAAAGCCGGCAAACACCAAGAACGAAACGCAATCGAGCACGGTGTCATGGCCGCCTTGCGGCCCCTGGTCCCACTGATCGAACATCTCGTAAACAGGTGCACACACGAGCAAGACGAAGAGCATGATGAGCACGATGCGCGCTATGTTTCTCCTGTTCACCCTCTTGAGGCTACTACACTAACTAACCCAAATCTGCGTTACAAAGCGAGTGCCGATTCATGAAATGGAATTCTTCAGAGGGCAGCATGCGTCGCACGTGCCCGGCCACATGCCGCAGAATGCTGGGCAGAGAGCAGATACAATCTGCCTGTGAGCAAAAGGCAGTGGAGCTACGTTCTGGTGTTCGCTCTGATGGCGCTGATATTCTTCGGCCCACTCTACGAAGCTTTTGACCACTTGGATAAATTCACCCAGGGCGGGGACGACACGGTTCTTACCGTAATCGGCCTACTCACCTACACCGGCTTTGTGCTCTGCATCTGCCCATTCGTTTTAGGGCTGTTCTTGGAAGAGCACAAGAGTGATGCGGTTGCTAAATGCATCCTTGGCGGCAGCCAAATTTCGCCCCTGCAGCTTTCTGCCAACGAATCGCCCCCCAGCTTCCGTAACCTCCTCCCCCTTCGCCTCTAGTCCGGGTATTCCCCCCACGGCGCGTGCCGAATGGCATGCATGTGTGTGTCTGCCTGCCCGGAACTGAGAATTGCTAATGACCAACATTGATTTTGTAAACCTTTCTTCGACCTTCGGTCTAATTGCAACAGGACTTTTCCTCCTCAATCTTTTGCTTGGGCTCATGCTCACCTTCAAGTTCCGCCGCGAATGGTGGTGGACACGCCTTCCCTCCTGGATAAGAGCGACCAGTGTATTTGCCGTCCACAACTGGACTGCCTACGCTGCCTTGCTTGTTGCGCTGGTGCATCCGGGACTGCTCCTGCTTGCACCCAAAAGCGGCTTCAACATCAAGAATATCGCTATCCCTCTTTATGCCCCGCATCAGCGCTACCTCTACTCGCTCGGTGCAGTCGCGCTATATTTTCTGATCGCCGTCACAGTCAGTTCAATGCACGGGGTTAGAGCCTACGTGCCCAATCGGTACTGGAAGTGGGTTCACTATTTAGCCTTTGCCGCAACCCCGCTGTTCTTAGTCCATGGGCTTCTCGTTGACCCAAAGCTCACCGACAAGCCGGTAGACCTGCTGGATGCAGAGAAGGTGCTCAGCGAAGCAGGTCTCGTAATCTTTGTGATAGCGGCAGTGGCCCGCATTCGATACGAGGTTCAGAGGCGAGCGAGCGAACAATTCCATGAACTTCGTGTCCAGACAGTTGTGAAGGAGACGGCGGAGGCCACTTCGTACACGTTCGAGATCCCATCCCGATTCAAGAAGATTTTTCGGTACAAGCCAGGCCAGTTTTTGACTCTCCGTGTAGATGAGGAGCACGGGTACATAAAACGCTCGTACTCCTTGTCGAGTTCACCCATTGTGGACCCAAACCCGACGATCACAATCAAGCGTGCTCCCGGCGGACGCATCTCCCACTACCTCATCGATAATCTTCGCGAAGGAATTACTCTCCATGTGCTTCCTCCCGAAGGAGCCTTCTTCGAGAAGCCCGCTTCCGAATCGCTCCATTATGTTCTCTTCGCTGCAGGCAGTGGGATCACTCCGCTGTATTCGATCTTGAAGAGCGTGCTCGCGCTCTACCCCAAGAGTAAAGTGAGCCTCTTTTATCTCAGCAGAAACGAGCATTCGATCATCTTCCAGGAAGGTCTGACCGCATTGGAACGTCGGTTCCAAGACCGGCTCCAGATCGTGTATCAGCTTTCTCAGCCCAGTGCTTCCTGGCAGGGATTGCGGGGACGGCTTGACCGCACAGCGGTTGAACGCTTCGTGCAGACCTCCATGCATGCCCCCGACCAGCGCAACGAGTACTACGTTTGTGGTCCTGCTGAGTACATGGACTTGGTTGAAGGGGTCTTGCACCAGCAAGGTGTTCCCCCGGAAACAATTCACACAGAACGCTTTTCGTTTTCCTCTCCGGATCACAAATTAGGCGAAGATACTCTGATTGTAGGCAGCACCCCTGAAACGACCAGCCAGCCTTCTCGGTTGGAAGTAAGGATCGCAGGAGAGCGACGAGGTATCGAGATCAGTGGAACAGAGACTGTACTCGACGCGATGATGCGGGCGGGTCTTAAGCCACCGTTCGCTTGCCAAGAGGGCGTATGCGCAAGTTGTAAGGCTTCCCTCGTGTCAGGCTCCGTCAGAATGCCTCGACATGAGGCTCTCACTCCGCTCGATGTGGAGCAGAAGGCGATTCTGACATGCCAGGCATTCCCCGCGTCCGAGACCCTTACCGTGAGCTTCGAACGATGAAGTCTCTCTTTATTTCATCTCTTTTTGTGATGTGCTCCGTTGTCTGCGTGGCCCAGACCCAGAGACCTACCCAACAGCCGTCCACCCCGCCAATTAACCCCTCTCCCTCTGGCTCTGCGACTCAGACTGGACCAACAGCTCGAAAACAAGGCTGGAGCTACGATCCCGATGCCGGCATGGTGTTCCAGCACGGCGATTTCAAGTGGACGAGCTGGGGATATGGGGAGCACGTCTTCCGGCCCAAGGGCAATGGGTTTTGGCGGCGTGTGCGGCAAGGTATGGAGTTCGATCTCCCCCGCTTAACACCGCATTATCGCAGTGCAGTGGTTTACGAGGTGGACTTCACCGACACCAACTTCTTTCGCGATCGATCGAAGTTGAACATTGTTGAGAACCTCTTCGTTACGATCCAGGACGCTGAAGATCCCGGAAAGCTTCGTTTCATATTTGGCGAGAACCTCCACATTCTTTCGCGCGAAGATGGCCTCTCCTCCGGCAATCTCCCGACCATCAATCGGTCACTCATCCTCGAAGAGCATGGCAGTGTGCGCAGTTTTGGAACGCAGTTCGGTCTTCAATTCACGAAGGCCCTTAGCCCACGCTATGTATTCGCCATCTCCACCCAGGACAATCGCGGTTCTCTCAACACGACAAACCCGCGCTATGTTGTCGGCAACGATGTAGCTGCAAAAGGAACAGCGCTCTTTCTCAACAGTCCGAAGGACCACCGCTCTTTGTTACTCGGTGCTGCCATCGATCATACCCGCGACATCCGCAACGGCACATGGACATTCATCTCGGCGGTAGCTGGTCAAGGCGTCGGCACAGCCCCGGCTTCTGGAAACAAGCTCACGGCAGAGGGCGACATTACTTTTACAGCCCGTGCAGGCAATCACCCCTACACGGTGGAATCCGAGCATATATATTCGAACTTTTCGAAGGCCCGTACCAATGTCGCAGGGGGCTATGGGCAGGCCCAATTCTCGCTCTTTGACACGATTCGGGCCGGAGATCTCGACCCCTTCGTCCGCTACGATTGGGTGCGTTTCTCGTCAAACCAGCTAGCGCCGCCGGTTTTCCAGCGAGCCCTGCGTACCGGAATTAATTGGAACCTGCCTTATACTCACAAGTTTGCCAACTTTCATCTCGAATATGCTCGCAATTCCATCGTCGGGCCGGCGCTCCTGATCCCTTCAACCAAAGCCTTCAACGAGCTCGGCCTGGAATTAAGGTTCTCCGCAATCCGCTATATCCGTCATTGAACGCTGCCCCTCTCTGTGCAGACGACACAATAAAGGGTGGTCATGCGGAGAGAAATCTAAGGGTTACAGAGACCTCGACCTGCTAACACGGTTGGAAGACGAAAGGAGTTGATCCAATGCACGAAGTTCGGTCGTGTCTGTGTCCAAACGAATTATCACGCATAACAATGTCCTGTGCCATGCTTGATAGGTGCATAGCACAATACCACCCATAACTTCTTTTGTGGGTGACCGGCCCTAAATAGCTATAGCCTCTACTCCTTACTACAATAGTAAGTACGGGAACCCAGTGGTGCTCGGCTTTCAGGGACGTAGCCAGCTTGAGAAACGCTATGGTCAGGATGCCGAGGCCATGCTCTCGCAGCCCGCCACCAAGATCTTCTTCAAAACCTCCGAGCCGCGAGCGGCGAAATGGATCTCGGAGACCCTGGGCGAGATCGAAGTCGAGCGGCTCAAGGAGTCCCGGACGCCCAGACTGCTTTGGTCGAGAAGCATTTCGCGTCGGACGGGTTTATACGAAGGAGTCGCTCTCAACGACCTATTGCCCGATGCGCAGAACCGCTACAGCTTCACAGTCCTCAAGCCTGCGTGGGCTTTTCGAGATTATCCAGTTCTGCTGAGCAAGGATCTCGATCTCACAGCACCAATCATCGTGGCGGACACAATCGGTGGAAAACGACTTCGGGGAAATAACCCTTTTGTCTTCGTAGCGAAAACGTCACAGGGCCAGACCGTCATGGTTCGGAACATCGCCTATATCAGGTTTGCAGAGCGACCCTAGATTAGCCTGAAAAGCGTAGCAGGGCTCACAGTCTCGTGCATGCGCGCAGAGACGCTTCGCATCCTGATCGCACTGCATGGCGAGCTTTAATAGCGTGTCATTGGGCGTGAAGATAAATTGAATGAGATGACTACTCAATTGGATCAAACACCTGGGGCGCTCCGGACTCGTTGGCCCCGTTTGTCTATTCTTGACCGGATTCAGCAGTTCAGTGGGTTGGACACGGGCGACAAGGCTGATTTTTTCCTCGAGCTCAATGCACACGACCAGAGTGCCATACTCCTTCTCTTACCAGAGGATGAGCGCCACGTCTGGATGCGCCTCATGGCACCCGATGACGCCGCCGATTTGGTCCAGGAGGTTAGCCCCAAGAGGCGAGACGAACTGCTCTCTTTGCTGGATGGTCCGACCCGCAAGGAGGTGAGCGCACTGCTGGCCTACAAGGAGGATGAAGCAGGCGGTTTGATGAGTCCGCGATTCGCTCGACTGCGGCCTGAATCGACGGTGGATGAGGCGATTTCGTATCTGCGCAAGCAGGCCGTAGCGGTAGAGACCATCTACTACGCCTACGTTCTCGACCACGAGCAGCACCTGCTGGGGGCGATCTCGCTTCGAGAACTGTTTTGCGCCGAGCCAAACGGTCTGGTTTCTGAGCTTATGCACTCCGACGTAATCACCGTACCGGAGGAAGCTACCCAAAGGGAGGTGGCCACTGTGGTCCGAGACAGCAGACTCGTTGCGGTCCCGGTTCTGGACAGGTCAGGGCACATGGTCGGCATCGTGACGGTAGATGACGTTATCGATGTGGTCGAAGAAGAGGCCTCCCGGGATATCCAGAACGTCGGCGGAGCCGAGGCTTTGGATGGCCCCTACTTGCATACTCCATTTCTTCATCTCGTCCGAAAGCGGGCAGGATGGCTTGCCATCCTATTTGTGGGTGAGATGTTTACCGCTACAGCCATGAGTTTCTTCGAGGTAGAGATCTCCCAGGCGGTGGTTCTGGCCCTCTTTCTGCCCTTGATCATCAGTAGCGGCGGGAACTCAGGATCACAGGCGACAACGCTAGTCATTCAGGCGATGGCCCTTGGCGACGTGAAGCTGCGGGATTGGTTCATGGTGATTCGGCGTGAGATCTTTGCGGGCTTATCGCTCGGCTGCATTCTTGGGATTATCGGGTTGATCCGCATCTTCATCTGGCAGTCTTTTTTTCATACCTACGGTGCTCAAACGACGCTGCTTGGGCTAACGATCATGTGCAGCCTTGTAGGAGTGGTGACGTTTGGCACAATAGCCGGATCGATGCTGCCGTTCATTCTCCGACGCTTCGGTCTGAACCCGGCCAGCGCCTCGGCCCCATTTGTGGCAACTCTGGTTGACGTCACCGGGCTCATAATCTATTTCTCAATTGCACGGATAATAATGCTGAAGCCGCACTAGCTGTTCGGTACTAGGTCGCAAGTCTGAAGTTCGTTAAACAACCAGCGTCATCCTGAGCGACGCGAAGAACCTGCTTCTTGAACTTGCACACCGCAAGCCGTGCCGAATTGCTAGAAGAACTATGCTGAGAATTATTTGAGGCAAGTGGTTGTACTCTCTGAAACGACCGTTTCAAGGCGACTGGCGATTTCCTTTTGAGGTGCTGCCTGGAAATCCGCCCATAACCGCTTTTGTGGGCGGACTCTTTTCACGCATGATAATCATCGATGGCCGCGATGCGGCCGCACCTGAGGATGAGAAAGGGTTTCGTTGACTGGGAGCGTCGGTGCAGTGGAGACTTCAGGTGCGAACAGGTAAAGGGTCGCGGACTTATTGGTGGTTTGACCCCGAATGATAATCTGACCCGCCGACGGCTCACGTACACCTGACTGGTGCCTCTTCTGAGCCCGTAGAACAATATGCCCACTTCGCCGCCGGCTGCTTGTCCGCATTGGAGGAGTAGATGATCGAAGCGATTCTGGAACGATGCGCCGGCATCGATGTCGGCAAGAAATTCGTGTGGTCTGCGTCATGACGGGCGGAGCTAAAGACGAACCCCACACGCAGATCAAGAAGTTCGGCACGATCGTCAGCGAGCTTCAGCGTCTCGCCGGATGGCTGGTAGCCGAGGGTTGCACCCACGCCGTAATGGAGAGCACCGGGAGCTACTGGAAGCCGGTCTTCAATCTGCTTGAGGCCAACGTCCAGGTGATCCTGGCGAACGCCGCCGACGTGCAGAACAGGCGCGGACACAAGACCGATCCTAACGATAGCCGATGGCTGGCTCATCTGCTCCGTCATGGCATGATCCGGCCAAGCTTCATCCCGCCGCTTGCCATCCGTGAACTGCGAGACCTAACGCGGAGGCGCAGGCAGCTGATCGGGGAGAACTCAAGGGAGCGGAACCGGGTTCAGAAAGTGCTTGAAGATGCGAACGTTAAGCTCGGTGACGTGTTGTCAGATGTCTCCTGTGTGTCAGGCAGACTGATGCTCGCAGCGCTTCTCGATGGCCGGATGAGCGCAGAGCAGATCGCCGATCTGGCCAAGAAGAAAGCTCGCGAAAAGATTCCGCAAATCACGGCTTCTGTTGCCGATCATCGGTTGAGTGAGCATCAGCGCTTTCTCATCCGGCATGCTCTTCGTCATCTTGAGTTCCTGGATCAGGAGGTTGAGGCGCTCAATCAGGAGATCCGGCGGCGCATGGAAGACCCGGCACTTGCCGAAGTGTTCCATCTGCTCCAGAGCATTCCAGGCATCAAGGAAGAATCAGCAGCCAGCATCCTGGCCGAGGTAGGCGCTGACATGGAACAGTTCCCGACAGCAGCGCAACTCAGCTCCTGGGCGGGGCTGTGTCCGGCAAACCACGGGAGTGCTGGCGTCAAGAAAAGTGTTCGCACGAACCGGGGAAACGTCTGGCTCAAAACAACGCTGACGCAGAGCGCATGGGCCGCCACCAATCGCAAGGGATCGCGGCTGCAGTCGCGCTACCACGCCCTCAAAGCCCGCTGCGGCAATAAACGCGCCATCGTGGCACTCGGACACACGCTCCTCAAAACCATCCACGCAGTTCTCTCAGAAAAGATGCCCTACCGAGAAGATCCTCCGATCACGCGGGACGACCGGAATGTCGAACGTGCTCAGCACCATATACGCTGCCTGAAGAAGCTCGGATACAACACGTTTGCGGTCGAGTAGAGCTGCATATTCTCAGAACAATGTCCTTTATCATGCGTAAAAAGGAGATGGAAGATGGAGGCAGACTCGAGATTGCGCAGCAAATGGCCGCACATCAATCAGCGCGGACGCCAGGCCTTTATGATCGCCGTGAGGATGAAGTCTCGCTTGATGAGGTTGAGCGCATCGGGATTTGAGCCCACCTGGTACAGCATTGTCGCGTTAGCCGCATCCCAGTCCGGGATTGCACTCAGACGAGCACGATAGCCAGCCGTAACTCCGTACGGTCCCAAGTCTTCAGCCCGGCCAATCCTGAACGCTTCATGTGTCACCTGCCGTTGTCCGGCGGATTCGCTAATCTTTCCGGTCAGATATCTCGGGTTGAACGGGCAATATAACGGTCAATACGGTCCCCTTCCTTCTTCCATCCCTGCTGGAGCGAACCTGGATCGAGCCATTGTGTTTCGCGACAATCTGCTGACTCACCCACAAGCCCAGGCCATTTCCGATGTCGCCTTTGGTGGTGAAGAATGGCTCAAAAAGATGCGGTAGCGTAGCCGGATCGATGCCTTGCCCGTTGTCTGCAACCGTGATCCGTATACATCGGTCGCCATCCCCGCAGGAGGATGAAGCGAAGGCCGCCAGCTTGACCCTGCCATGCGTTTCGATTGCATCCAGGCTGTTCAACAAAAGATTTGCAAACACCTGCCGAAGTTCGCCAAAAATACCTGTTATTTGCAGTCGCTCATCACATCGCTTTTCTACGATAGCCAGCTTAGCCTTGATTTTGGCCTGTAACAGATCGACTACAGAATCCAATAGAGATGCTGCGGAAAACGTCGATGGGTGGGTCGATTCACGGTAAAAGCCGAGCGTCTGCCGAGTGATATGGGCAATGCGATTCAACTCCCCTTCGGCGATCCTCAGATACTGGCGCGCCGGCTCGGGGAGGCCCTCGGTGGTTTGCGCAAGGTATAGCGTGTTCATGACAGCATCAAGAGGATTGTTGATTTCATGCGCGATGACAGCGGCCATGCGTCCCCGAGGCCAGCTTCTCGCTGCGGACCAGCGCCTCTTGCGTGTGTCTGCCGATCGAAATCTCTGTCTGTAACCGCGTGTTCAGTCCGTCCGCCCGTTCTATAAGTTCATCCTGGCGTAGCGAGCCCAG
>JAABUK010009781.1_pt1 | contig 13003 bp, 10 predicted proteins | sample 5559141 | NCBI WGS metagenome assembly JAABUK01 (sample SAMN10711869, study PRJNA513367) | rock metagenome | isolation source: Antarctica rocks | place: Antarctica: Victoria Land, Pudding Butte nord | collected 2016-01-03
GCGATCGTGACCGCGATCAGGATCGGCAGGGTGTAGGCACGCCAGCCGTGCCGCTCGACGAACCGGCGGCCGACGCCAACCGCAGCCGATGCAGTCGACCCGGATGGCCGTTGCTGGCGATTCGGCGCCGGCGGCCAGTCTTCGGTCATGCCGACCATCCTCCCACTACAGGCCACCCCGGCGCTCAGCTAGCGCCGAGGCACGTAACGGAGGTCGTCCTCACCATGGACCGTGCACAGCGTTACCGGCCACCGCCAGATACCCGGTGATGGTGCGGGCGCGGCGATGCGGGTGGTGGTGCCGGCCGAAACCGCTCGAGCCGCCGTTACCGGCAGTGCATTCCGCCCCCGGGCGGGTCAGGCAGGATGGGCCAGCGCCGTCCATCCTCGCACAACCCCCCATCACCGGAGCATCGGTTCGCTCCAGGCAGGGCCGAACAGCCGGCATGCAGGCAAGTGCCCGCGTGGTGTCAATCAAGGGCGCGGTGCACCCCAGTCGGTCGCGATCTGCGCCGGCCACCTGACGTCGGGTTGGGGTGTACCCCAGACCGACGGTAGCCATTGGCTAGCGACCGACCCGCAAGACGCAAACGAGCGAGAATCGTCACCGGGGCTGTGTGCACGATGATGACCGTTATCGTGCACACACCGGGCCAGGCGGCCCGACGTCCGGGGTCGGGATGTGGCCGTCGCGTTCGGAGGTGCCATCCATGTGGTGCGGGTGCGTTGCGTTGCCGGAAAGATCCGGGCGAGGGGTGCGTGCACACTGCTGGGGTGATGATGCCGTGCCGAGCGCTTTGCCCGGTGGGGTCCCTCTGCGTCTTGCTCGTCCTCGCCGTCTCGTGCACGGCACCGGCGAGAACGCCGGTGACGACACCGGCGCCAACACCGCCCCGCAGTGTGGCTACTCCCGCACCGCCTGCAGTGGGGACACCGGTCCTGTGGCGGATCACCCATCCCGGTAAGCCGGGTGACATCGAAGGCTTCGCCGACCACACCAGCATTACCGCGGGGCAGAGGGTGCAATTGTTCGTCTCCACCACCGCCCACACCTATAGGGCGACCGCGTACCGGATGGGTGCCGCCACCCAACAGGTATGGACGTCGACCCCCCAGCCGGGGAGCAAGCAGGCCGCCGCGGTCGTGGCGCAGCCGACGAACACCGTGACCGCGCCGTGGCAGCCCTCGCTGGCGGTGCCCACCGCGGGGTGGTCACCCGGGGACTACCTGATCCGGTTGGACGGGGACAACGACGCGCAGCAGTTCGTTCCGCTGACCGTGCGGACCCCCTCGAACATCGGCCGGATCGTTGTGATCAACGCGGTGACCACCGGGCAGGCCTACAACCGCTGGGGTGGCTTCAGCCTCTATGACAGTCCCAGCGGCCGCAAGGCCGACCGTTCCCGGGCGGTCAGCTTCGACCGCCCGTATCAGGCCGACACCATGGCCGGGGCCGGGGACTTCCTGTACTTCGAGTTGCCCTTTCTGCGCTTCGCCGAAGCATCCGGCAACCCTATCGGCTACGCCACCGACGTGGACCTGCATGCCGATCCGTACCTGCTGGACGGGGCCCGGGCGGTGATCACCCTGGGCCACGACGAGTACTGGTCGGCGGCCATGCGCAACCAGGTGGTCCACGCCCGCGATACCGGCACCAACCTGGCGTTTCTCGGCGGTAACGAGATCTACCGGCACATCCGCCTGGACCCCACCCCCCTGGGCGCCGACCGCCTGGAGATCGACTACAAGTCCTTCACCGAGGACCCCGCCAGCACGACCAACCCCCTGGCAGCGACCCAGGAATGGCGCTCACCCCCGACGCCGCGGCCGGAAAGTGCGATTCTCGGCAACTTCTACCAGTGCAACCCCGTCAGCGCGGATCTGGTGGTGGCCGACTCCGGCAACTGGCTGCTGGCTGGAATTGTCACCGACGGCCAGAAACTGCCCGGCATGGTCGGCAACGAGTACGCCGCGGTCGACCTGGGCGTGCCGACACCGCGCCCGCTGGAGGTTTTGTTCCACTCTCCGCTGAGCTGCCAGCACCGCCCCGGGTTCGCCGACGTCACCTACTACACCGCACCCAGCGGGGCCGGTGTGTTCTCCGCCGGCACGCAGTGGTGGATCTGTGGTGTGGACCCCGCCTGCACGAAGCCCGGTTCCGACGCAGCCGGCGTCGTGCACATAATCAGCGCCATCACCAGCCGCCTCCTCGACGCCTACGCCCAGGGCCCCGCCGGAGGGCAGCATCCGGCGGTGGACAACCTGCAACACCTCCACATCCCCGGCGCCAGCGCCCCGATACCCGCCGCGCTGCCCAACGCTTCCGTACCCGAGTGAACCCTTCAGCGCGTGCTCCGCCCAGGGTGGAGCAACTTCACCTCATCCGAAATCGCCCTCGACGGCCGCCTGACCGCTGCGTTGTAGTTCTCCGGGTTAGGTAGGCCTGGTCCCGTCCCGATATGTCCCAAGCCACTGCCGGGACGCTACTCACTGGGACACACCCCGTATCCTGCGCTGACTTCGGTCCTCGGACGCCGAGCCGTGCCCGCGCCCCCGGCTCGGCGGGGCCACCGTTGGTCGAGGCCACAACCGGTAGGGGAACTGGAGGAGTGGTGGCGTGACGCGGTGGATCGGGCAGTGGTCCTTGCTGTCGGGGCCGGTGCCTGTCGTCGTGGTGGTGTTGGGGGTGTTCGCGGCGGCGTGGTTGGTGCTGCGCAGAGATCCGCACCATCTCACCCGCACCGTGCCCCTGCTGGTGCTGGGCGCTGGCCTCGCGGTGGGGGTGCTCGCGTTCCTTGTGCAGCGGGTGTGGCGTCCCTTCCCGGACCCGGTGCCGCTGTCGGTCTACACCTGGGTGGGCCTCGGCCTGCTCGCTGTGCTGTTGGCGGTCCCCCGGTTGCGCCACGGCCGCGGGGTGAGTAGCCGTGTGCTCACCGTCCTCGCCGCTCTCACCGTGGTGCTCACCGCCAGTTCCCAGGTCAACATCTTCTTCCGGGCGTTCCCCACGGTCGCGACGGCGCTGGGCGACCCGCCCGGTCACCAGGTGAGTTTCGGTTCGGTGCGCGGTCCCGACGCAACGCTGGTCACCGGTTCCCCCCTGGACCGGGTGTGGGCGGCGCCGGCGACCATGCCCGCGGCGGGGGTGGTGAGTCAGGTCCCGATCCCCGGGTCGGTGTCCGGTTTCGCTGCCCGCCACGCCGAGGTCTATCTGCCGCCGGCCTACCTGTCCACGCCCCGAGCGAGGCTGCCCGTCCTGGTGCTGCTGGCCGGGCAGCCCGGCGCGCCCACGGACTGGGTCACCCTGGGCGGGCTGGCTCTGGTGATGGACGCCTACGCCGCCCAGCACGCCGGCCTGGCTCCGGTGGTGATCATGCCGGACGCGACCGGTGCCCTCCTGGCCAACCCGCTGTGCCTGGACTCCGCATTGGGCAATGTGGATACCTACCTGTCGGTCGACGTGCCCGCATGGATCACCTCCCATCTGCAGGTCAGCACCGACCCCGCTCAGTGGGCGATCGCCGGACTGTCCTACGGAGGAACGTGTTCCCTGCAGCTGGCGGTGAACCACCCTGGCGTGTATCCGACGTTTCTCGACATCTCCGGGCAACGGGCACCCACCCTCGGCGACCATGCGCGGACGGTGGCGGCGGCGTTCGGGGGGGACGAAGCGAAGTTCGACGCGGTGAACCCCTTGGACGTCCTGGCCCGCGAGCGGTTCCCCCGCAGCCACGGCGTGTTCGTCGTCGGCGCGGCGGACACCGCGTACAAGCCCCAAGCCCAACAGGTCTTCGCCGCCGCCCGGGCGGCGGACATGCAGGTGCGCTATCGGGAGGTGCCCGGCGGGCACGACTACCAAGCGTGGCGGCAGGGGCTGGTGGGCAACCTGGGCTGGCTCGGGACCCGACTGGGGCTCACGGCGTGAGCCTCGCGCCACCGGCACCCCCAGCGCATCAGCATCGCCCGGTCCTAGAGTGGGTGCGGTCATCAGCGGGCTCGGGGGTGCGCGGGGCCCCGGTGACGTGCGTTTTCCTGTTGGTCCTGTGGGTGCTCGGCGCGGTCACCTCCAGCCTGATGCACGGTCCCCAGGCCCGGCTCGGTCGCACGGTCGCGGCGGGGGCGCACGGCCTGGAGCATGGGCAGGTCTGGACGCCGCTGACCGCGGCGGCCTTCGCCGCCGACCTGCCCGGCTATCTACTGGGCACCGTGGTGGTGCTGGCACTGGCGGTGCCCGCCGAACGCCGGCTCGGCGGGCGACGCTTCGCGGTGGCCGCCCTGGGCACCCAGGTGCTCGGGGTGTTGCTCGCTCTGGGGGTGGTGCACCTGATCTGGTTCGCCGACCCCGCCTGGGCCCACGAACTCAGCCGCCACCCCGCCGTGGGCCCCACCACGGTCGCCGTCGGTGTTGCGTTGGTGGCCAGCGCAGCCATGACCACACTGTGGCGCCGGCGGCTACGGGTGGGACTGCTCGTCGTGTTGGGCACGATCATGCTCTACGGCGGGTCGCTCGAGGACCTCGTACGGTTCTGCTGCGCCCTGGTGGGACTGCTGGCCGGTCCGCTGCTCACCGGAGCCCAGCACCGCGCCCACCGTGGGCGCCGCGGGCACCGGCTCACCGGCACCCGCCGTGAGGGCCGGGTGCTGGTGGCGATCGTGGTCGCCGCCAGCGCGCTGGGTCCGATCCTGGCCGCGTTCTCCCCCACCGCGGTGGGGCCGCTGTCGGTGCTGCGGTTCCTGTTCACCTCCGCCCCACCGGACGCGGCCACCGTGCGGGCCATCTGCCTCGACCCCACCACGGCGAGGGAAACCTGCCGCCACCTGCAGAATCGGCTCAGGCTCTCCGGGGTGGGGCCCTCCATCTTGTCGCTGCTGCCCGCACTGCTGCTGGTGGTGCTGTCCGACGGGCTGCGGCGGGGACGGCGGGCGGCCTGGGCGGCCGCGGTGGCGATGCACGTGTTCCTGGTCGGGCTGGGTGGTTTCCTGCTGTGGCAGGCCACGGTCAACCGCTCCCCGGAAGTTCTCGTCACCGTGGCGATGCGGCACGTCCGGTTCCTCCTCGCCCTGGCCATCCCACTGCTGGCGCCCCTGGTGGTGCTGCTGGTCCTGCTGGGCACCCGCCGGCTGTTCGACGTGCCCGCACCACGGCGCACCTACGCCACGCTCGCAGGGCAGGCGGGAGGATTGGTCGCCTGCCTTGGTGTGCTCTATGTGGCGGGCGGGCTCGCCCTCGGCTCCGGCTTCGACCGCCGACCCGGCCTTGTCACCCTGCTGCACGACTTGCCGCAACGCTTCATACCGCCGGGCTACCTCGACGAGATCGAGCCCACCTTCCTGCCGGTGAGCCCGGCGGCGACGGTCCTGTTCGAATGGCTCGGGGTGGTGTTCTGGGCGGTGCTCGCCCTCCTAGCGCTGCGCTCATTCCTGCGCCCGGTGCTCGATGCCGACCGCTCCACCGCACACGCCCACGACCTGCTCACCCAACACGGCGGCAGCCACCTGTCCTGGATGACGACCTGGCCCGGGCACCACCGCTGGTTCACCCCCGATGCCACCGGCTTCGTCGCCTACCGGGTGGTGGCCGGGGTGGCGATCACCACCAGCAACCCGGTGTGCCCCCCGGAGCGAATGGGCCAGGTCGTGCGCGAATTCGCCGACTACGCCACCGCGAACGGTTGGACACCCTGCTTCTACTCGGTCACCGACGCGGTGCGAGCCCCCACCGCAGCACTGGGCTGGGGGGCCTTGCAGGTCGCCGAGGAAACGGTCCTGCCCCTGGCGGAGCTGGCGTTCACCGGCCGAAAGTTCCAGGACGTGCGCACCGCACTGAACAACGCCCACAAACAGGGCATCACCGCCGAATGGATCACCTACCCCACCGCCCCGCGGGTGATCACCGAACAGATCAGCACCATCTCCGAGGAATGGGTCGCCGACAAAGGCACCCCCGAGATGGGCTTCACCCTCGGCACCCTCACCGAGGTCGACGACCCGCAGGTCCGCTGCCTGCTGGCCCTCGACACTGCGGGCACCGTGCACGGGGTCACCTCCTGGCTGCCGGTGTACTACCACGGTGCGGTGGTGGGCTGGACACTGGATTTCATGCGCCGGCGCAGCGACGGTTTCAAACCGGCCATGGAGTTCCTCATCGCCTCCGCTGCGTTGCTGCTCCAAGCCGAAGGTGCCCAGTTCCTCAGCCTCTCCGGTGCCCCCCTGGCCCGGGTGAACCGCGACGCCGACGCCAAGGCCGAGCCCGACGACGCGATGGCGCGGCTGCTGGAGCTGCTCGGACGCAGCCTCGAACCGGTCTACGGGTTCCGCTCCCTGCTCGCGTTCAAGGCCAAGTTCCAACCCGAATACGTCCCGCTGTACCTGACCTACCCCGACCCCGCGGCCCTACCCACCATCGGCAACGCTATCGCCCGCGCCTACCTCCCGACAATCTCCCTCACCCAGGGCGTGGCACTGCTCCGAAAACTCCTCCGCACCCGACACCACTGAACGGCCAGCACCCCGCACCCGCGCACCACCAACCAGCCCTTGGTACAAGGTGGGCCGCACCTGGGAGCTCTGCTGCGCAGCGAACAGCGTGACCAGCCGTAGTGCGTCGCATTGGGCGAGGCCCGCTCCTTCATCACCGCAGTGCGGCTTCTTTACACAGGCGATGATCCCAGGCACCGGACGCGCCCGCGGTACCGGTCGATCCGAAAGGAGTGCCCGCGCGCCTCACCGTGGCGAGTTCGTCGTCGACCAGACCAGCGTCGTAGCCGAAGCAGTCCAGGTACCAGTCCAGTGTCCCTCGCGTCGGCCATCATGGCCGCCCTGCACGGCGGACTGCTCCTCACCCAAACCACCCACGAAACCCGCCACCTGCAACTCAGCCTCGACATGGCCCTCAACCACGCCACCCACCACCTCACCATCATGTGATCGGGCCGGCTCCCCGGGTCAGTCGTCCGATCAGACACGCCGCACGAACCACCAGAGCACGGCAACCCCTGCCCGCGTCAAACACGGGTGTTTCCCAGACGGACACCCCGAGAAGGTCCCGCCTGCCCGCCAACCACATCGTCGCCTCGGGGGACGCACCACCAGGCGACCGCCCGGGCGCAGTGGTGGGAGATCGGCCCCGCGCAGTGAGGGGCAAGCCCACCGGCACTCCATTCGTTGGCCAGTGATGAACCGTTGCCCGCTGCGGCATGTCGCTGCATCGGCTCTGTTCCCGACGTGCCACGATCACCGGAAGTTGGCCCACGACCGCCTGGAGGAACTGATGAACCGTGGACAGTTGATCGACGCGGTGGCCGCTGCGACCGACCTGCCCCGCACGCAGGTCGAGGCCACGATCACCGCCACCCTGGCGCAGGTACGGGGAGCCGTGGCGTCCGGGGAGAAGGTTCAGCTTCCCGGGTTCGGCACGTTCGAACCGCGGGAGCGCGGCGCGCGTACCGCCCGCAACCCCTCGACCGGGGCCCAGCTGCAGCTGGCCGCCACTCGGGCCGTGGGATTCAAGGTAGGCGCCACGTTCAAACAGGAAGTCGCCGACAGCCTCACCGCCAAGGCACCAAAGAAAGCGGCGGCGAAAAAAGCCCCAGCGAAGACCACTGCGCCGAAGGCCACGGCAACGAAGACGACCACGAAGTAGTAGCCGCCCACACCAGAGTTGCGCACCCTGCGTGTTACTGGGTGATCGCGAGGTGGTGCTGCTTGGCGACGGGTGACCATCCATTGCCGCTGGCGCTCGATCGAGCCGCACGCAGCGCTGCAAGCCCGATCGCGTCTAGGATGAGATCCCCGGCGGACGTCGGGAATCTCATCAGCCCTGCAAGGGGGTGACGATCCCGTGTTGAAGAAGATCCTCGAGTTCTTGACCCTTAAGTGGCTGTGGGACCGGCGATAGAGCGGTCACATCCATCAGCACAGCGCTCCCGGCACCGGTTGAGGGCACCGTACTGATCCATTGGATGACGCTCAGCGATCACAGTCACGCTGCAGGGCGGTCAGTTCCACCGGGAGTGGTGAGAAACCGGGCCGGGTCGTTGACGGAGTGGGTGCCGCTGTGCACCCAGCGGGTGAATCCGTCGGGATCGCGGCGGGCGAACTCGTCGAGCAACGCGGATCGGGTTTCGATCAGGTAGCGTCGCTGGTCCGCGGACACCGTGTGCCGCAGGGCGGCGGCACTGGTGCGCCACCGCCAACACAACTCGGCGTCACTGAGCGAATGGCAGTACGGCGGTGAAAGCTGTGCGCTACGGGCGGACACGACGGTATGCGGATCAGGGTGCGCAGCCTGTGATGCGCGCCCCGGCAGCCGACCCAGTACCGCAGGCGAACACACGGCGAGCAACCCCAGCACCGCTACGAGTGGCACGCGAGCCCCGAACAGGGCGATGAGACCGACGACCGCGACGGCACCCACGGTGGCGAGCGCACTGGCCATGAGCAGGTAGCTGGGCGGCGGAAACACTGCTCCACTGGTCCGGGCGTGGAGCCAGGCACCCACCGTGGGCCCGATAATCGCCGCGCACACCGCTAACCCAATCAGATTGCTCCCAGGCAGCGCCAGGACGGCGTTCGCTGCGCCGACCACGGCAAAAGCACACACCACCCGCCACCACAAGGTTCGATAAATGCCCATCTGACGATGCTCTTCCTGCAGGGGGACCCACCAGGGGACCGGGGTTGGATAGATCGACAATAGGTCCGCCGAGGGCCAGGGCGCAGGTCGAGAACGGTGCCCGCGTCGTCGCACAGCGATGGGAAGATCGCGCTACGTCCCAGCAGCAGCGGGCACTGAAGCCACGGGCGCCAACCAGGCGACGCGAGGCTGTGTGCGCGGCTGCTCGCGCAAACGTACCTTCGAGCATTCCGAAGCGGTCCCGTGGTTTTTTGACCTTTCCTGGTCTAGCGTTCGGGCCGTCCTTACCGGGACACCGCCATGAGCCCGGCCCCATTCGCGCGCGACGGCGCCGTGTCGATCACCCGGTGGGGCGGGAAGGAGTGCCGATGCGCGATATTTCGTCGCATGCCACGCCGTCAGGTTCGCCGGGGGGTCAGCACCGCCCCACCTCGGCGACCTTCCGTCGAGCGCTGATCTCGCACCCCGATGAGATGGCGCAGACGATCATTGAGTTGCACTGCATCATCCGCAACGAACACGACTTGCTGCGGCTGCTGCACCGGACCGCGCAGGTCGCGGTCCGGTGCATTCCCGGCGCCCACTGGGTCAGTGTCACCGCGCAGCTCGACGGCGCCCCGTTCACGGTGGCGCACACCGACGAGCGAGCACTGAGGTTCGACGAAGACCAGTACGCCCTCGATGATGGCCCTGGCTTGCGGGCGATGCGCACCTACGAGTTGACCTCCACCAGCTACGCCGACGTCGTTCGGCAGTGGCCGACGCTCGCGAGGACCGCCGCCGAAATCGGATCCATCATTGTGGCGCCCCTCTCCGGCATGCCGTCACCGGTGGGATCGGTGAACATCTACAGCGCCACCGACTTCAGCCTCGACACCCAGACCCGCGACTTTCTCGCCGTGCTCGAGGAGTACGTCAACCGAGGCATGGCGGACTACGCGGCGCTGCACTCGGCAGACATGCTGGCGGCCAACCTGCGAGAGGCCATCCGCAGCCGGGCGCCGATCGAGCAGGCCAAGGGCATCCTCATGGCCGTGCACCAGATCGGTGAGGACGAAGCGTTTCGGATGCTCCAGGTCCAGTCGCAGAACCACAACACCAAACTGCGTGAAGTGGCCAGGAATTTCGTCGCCGCCCACACCCGCCACCCAGCGCTCACCCCACCGGAGCCGGCGGGTACCGGAAGCCTCAGCGACTTTCACAGTGCCTTCGATCACGCCCCGATCGCGATGGCCATCACCACCCTCGAGGGAAGACTGCTGCTGGTCAATCCCGCACTCGAGGAGATGCTTGAGCGACCCGCCAGCGCACTGCTCCACCAACGGCTCGACGACTACCTGCACCCCGACGGTTTCGGCGGCGCCCACGCCGGTCTCGCGGATCTGCATCGCGGTAGCGGAAAGAAGCTCCGCGAGCACTACCAACTCCAGCAGGCCGGCGGACGCACGATGCACGTGCTGGGCTCCGTGGCGATCATCTTCGACGGTGACAGGGAGCCCTCCCATCTCGTCGTCCACATCGAAGACCGCGAGGCGCAGGCCCACCTTTAACACTGGGTGCGCTTGCGCTAAAGATCGATCATGTCCTAGCATCACACCTGGCACACATGTGGTGTGCCTCACACGTTGGTTCAATCGACAGCCAACCGCTCGCAACTCCCCTGCGGCTGGACTGACCCATGAACCCCGTGCGTAGCAAGCCCGCCTCAACGGCGCCCGACGCCGTGGTGCGCGCCAAGGCCTATTGCGGTCCCGCCCACGGGCAGAGCTGGAACACCGATAACGGGCGCCCGCTGCCACTGCAGATACATCTCGATGTCGCAGGTCGGGCGTACTGCTACCAGTTGGTGCGCGATCTCCGGATGCGGCGACCCGCGCGCGACCCCCACGGGAACTACCTCTACATGCCAGCAGGCGACGCTGCGCCACCAGCCGCGAGCACCGCGTCGCTCGACCCCCTCTCGACAAGCAGCCGGGCCCCGACAGCGGGGTGCGGCGGACAGCGTCACCCATCGACCAACGTGCACACCGCCGAAAGGTAAGACCATGCGAATCAACCGAGCTGCCATCGCAGCCACCACCACCGCCGCCATCATCGGCCTCGGGGCCGCACCCGCCGGAGCCGCCCCTGCGACCGCCCCTCCGCCCACCCCGTCATCGCAGAACTCGAGCTCGGTAACCGCCACTGTGGCCGGCAACTGGAGCGACGGGCACGGCCACGGCGGTGCCATCAACGCAACGATCCGCCCGCAGTCGGTCACCGTCACCGGCCCCACCCACCAAGTGCTCCTCAACACCGCCGTCAAGCTGCGTGCCGAGGGCACACCGCTGAACACTGAGCAGCAAGTGGCAATCCCCACCAGTGCCTCGGCCCTCGGCTTGCAAACCGGGGCCACCACCGCGATCGCCGCTCCCACCACGGCGGCCGTCACCCCCATCCCTGTCCCCGCCGGCTGTCCCGTGCTGCACCTGGTCCTAGGCCCGCTGAACCTCAACCTGCTCGGCCTGACCATCGTCTTACAGCAAGTCACCCTCGACATCGTTGCGGTCCCGGGACCGGGAAACCTGCTCGGCAACCTGCTCTGCGGCCTCGTGAACCTGCTCAACGGGCTGGCCCCTCCCCCCGCCTGAGACCGCGGCCAAACCACACGGCGCCGAACTCATAACGCCGCCTACATCATCACTCGCCGGCGAGCTGGCACGACGTGCAACCCCGGCGGACGCTGCCGGCTACCCCGCGCTGCCCGACCTCACCCGGTCCCCCGAACTGGCGAGCAGCCGGTCGTCGGCCACCCTGCCCCCAGATCCGGGCGGTCGGCGACCCCCCTTGCGCGCCCATCGGATGTGAAAGTCGCCCGTCGCCGAACGGCTATTTCGGACAGCCGGATGCTGCGGCCGACGGTATGGCAGACGTTGCCCTAGTCAGCGCCAGCGTCAGCTCGCCGCTGCGTCGGGGCAGTACCCAACGCGATCGACGCGTACCGATCGCTTCCGGAGACAGCGCCCGTGGCGGGTGCGGGTTCGGCGATGAACACCACCGCCTCACACGGTGTAATCGGCAGCGGTGCTCGACGTACCCCGAGGTTGTTCGACGTCTACGGGCTCTATCCGTCGGGGAGCGGAATGTGTAGCGTTCCTTGTGATCTGCAGGACAATCCGCACCTGCAGCGCACACGCTGGGAGCGTCATGATTACCCTCGGTGTCATCCTGCTCATCGTCGGCTTCCTCATCAAGATCCCCATTCTGTGGACGATCGGGATCATCGTGCTGATCATCGGCTTGGTCCTGCTGGCGATGGGCTCCATGGGCCGCGCCGTCGGCGGCCGCAGGCACTACTACTAAGCAATCCCTGCCCCTGCGAAGCCGGTGAGTTAGGGCAACAAGCTGACACCAGCATCCGACTCTTTTAGTGCCGGCCGGGTCCGTGCCTCGGCGAGCTCGGGCACTCGGCGGTACAGGGTGGCCCGGCTGACCCCGAGGACTTGGGCGACCTCGGTCACCGGGGTCTTCTCCCCGATCATCTTCCGGGCCTGCTTCAACTTCGCCGGGCTCAACACAGTGGGCCGCCCACCGCGGCGGCCACGTTCCCGCGCGGCGGCCAGCCCGGCGAGGGTGCGCTCCTGGATGAGTTCCCGTTCGAAGCTGGCAAGCGCCCCGAACACATGGAACACCAACCGCCCGCCGGGGGTGGTGGTGTCAATGTGCTCCTGCACCGACTTGAAGCCCACTCCCCTGGCCTGCAATTCACCGATGGTCTCGATCAGGTGCGGCAACGACCGACCCAGCCGGTCCAACCGCCACACCACCAACGTGTCCCCCACCCGCAGCTGATCAAACACCGCCGCCAACTGCGGACGATCGGTCCTGCTACCGCTGGCGGTGTCCGACCAAATCCGGGAACACCCCGCGGCCCTCAGCGCGTCCTGCTGCAACGCCGCGGTCTGCTCCGCGGTGGACACCCTCGCATAACCCAAAGACTCGCTCATAACCACGCACTGTTGCACAACCCGCCGACAAGCCATCCGGTGACACACCGGTTTCGTACAGTTCTTCTGCAACATCCGGCCAGCGCAGCGACGTGCGCGTCAATCTCGACTGCCGGAGTGTTGCTTTAACGATCGAATGAGACGCAGTCACGTGATCTTGTCGGTTCCCCACAAACGGACTGTCCGAACCACATTGCATGACTGACCGAGTGACCAAGTTGGCCCGGTTAGTGTGTCCGTCTGACCGGTTGAGACCAGAAACGGTTCCGACGCAGGTTTTCGTGGCGCGGGGTGGGGGTTGTGGGTGGGGTTTGTCGCCGTCCGCTCTCCTCCGCCGTCGGTGTGCTGGCGGCAACGCCGAGGTGCTCGGGGGCCTGCAGAGCACT
>JAABUK010009782.1_pt1 | contig 13003 bp, 6 predicted proteins | sample 5559141 | NCBI WGS metagenome assembly JAABUK01 (sample SAMN10711869, study PRJNA513367) | rock metagenome | isolation source: Antarctica rocks | place: Antarctica: Victoria Land, Pudding Butte nord | collected 2016-01-03
AGTCTTCTTCTAATATACATATTATTATTTAATTACTTTATAAAGAAGTATATAATGCTTGTATTAATTATAAGAAAAAGATATTCAAGAGTATTAAATTATAGTATAATATAATCTCTTATCACCTTTCTAATACGCCTCTTTAAATTATCAGCTCTCTATCTAGTAAATCTTCTTTTAAGTATGCTTGTATCTCTAATAATAATAATATTATTAATTTTAATCTTTTAAAGATTAAGAATAATCTTACTTTACTTATTTAAATTATTTAAATATAAGCTAAAATTACTGCGTAAGCTATAAGCATATTATTCTTAAGTGAAAAGTATAATACTAATAATTTTAATAAACTGAAATTATATTATCTAACTAATCTAAGTAAATTTAAGATTATTTAAAGAAACTAACTCTTCTAAAATTAGATAAGAAATTAATAATATTTATTATGTCTGAGATATCTAAGTCAGTTATATTTAATAGATCGATTAAGTTTAATAATTTTAATACGGAATTGCGTAAGAATCTTAGACTTAATAAGATAGAGTTAGCTGCGCTTTATAAGTAGATAAAGATTACTAATATTAGCCGCGACTCTTTATTATAAATAATTAAAAATAGGCTGTAATAAATAGATTAATAATTATTTAAAGTCTTATATTTATATTATGCTTTTCTCGTGCGTTTTACGTGCGTTTTATTAATTAGACGCTTTTTATTCTTTATAGTAATATGTTAAGAACTGCTAAGACTAATTATAGTAAGATTCAGATATTAGAGGGTTGTGAATAGGAATCACTGTTCTTATATAAAAGAGTCAAGAGTATAATGTAATTAATAATATGAGTTGATTACGGAAGAAGAATAGAACTATAAAACTATAAGATGTAGCATCATTTATATACTTAAGAGGAATTGTTACTCATAACTGCTCACTCGTGAGTCTGAGTAAGCACTGACTAATTACTTACGACTACTCACTCGTAAGCCTGAGTGAGCACTGGCTTATTACTCACGACTGCTCACTCGTAAGTCTAAGTAAGCATTAGCTTGACGTTAAGTCTTAAATCACGTGACCCGACTAATCTTTCTATTTTGAAAGGTTTCGTAATATTATTCCTCTCTTAGCTAATCTTCATTTTAAAGACTAAGAGCTAGAATTAAGAGCTTTTATAAGAGAAGTTCTTTATTATTCTTTCTTCTCACTATACTTATTTATCGAGTGAGTAAGTCTTCTTTTTATTATCATCAGACTTTAATAAAGAGAGTGCTAAAGCTGAGTTCTTCTACTAAAATACTTTATTCTAGTTATACTCTCGCAGATACTTTATATATCTTCTTTACGCAATCCTCTAAATACTTTAAATACATTTATCACAATCATTATTATAATAGAAACTTTTCTGACGATAACTTTAATAAGCTAAGTTGAGAGAAGAAGAAATTATAATTAATTCTTCGCGCTTCTTATAAAAGATCTCTAAAGAAGATTGCGAAGACTGTAAGTCTTTAAAGACGAATTAAATCTCTAAAAAAGATATAAGAGATTATAATATCTCAGAAAATTAAATCTCTAAACGAGCTTAATTAAAAAGAGAAATATTCAGAAGAGAGAGAGTAATCAACTAATGCGAGATTGAATATTATTTCTGACAAGACGCAGTTAATTATTCTCTTTAATTTTTCTTACGCCGAGAATTCCGGCGGTGATAATTCTTAAAAGTCGCGGGATTAAGATTTGTTTTCGATTCTTATATATTTTCTAATATATTATATTCTAATTATTTTATTAAATAGTAAGTTTTGTCTTTAATCTCTTAATTATTCAACACTCGTTTTATCTCATACTTCTAATCTTAATTATCTAGATAAATTAAAGTCTATTTAGCGTTCTTTAATATAAATTCTAAAAGAGAAATATTAAATATAAAGTAAATTCTCATAATATTTGAGAGTTTAAGTCTATAAATTGATTTGCTTAAGACTCTCTAAATTAAATAAAGACTGAGTTTTATATGATTTAATTTTGCATTAAATCTTTTAATTTTGATATTTCGGCGAAGCAAATATATTAAGTTCTCCTTTTTAAGATTTAATCCGTCAATCCTCTTAAAGTTATAATAAATCCCAAATCTTTAACTAATAAACTTAAGATCTTTTATTAATTCTTGATGTAAACTGATTAACAGTTGTACGCTGATAACTGATTTTTATATAAATTATTTCACTTCTCTTAATTATTTATACGGAACGAATTTATATCCGTAATTCGCGTAAAATAATGACATTCCGATTACTGCCGGTACACTATTATACGCGAATTACGCTAATAATAGAAGTACTATTTAATTATTTTAGCGATAATTCACGTAATATTGTAGATATTGTTTCAGTATCTGATTGATTCTTTTAGTTTATTCATCTATCTGCAAATAATAGACGATTAATAATCTATATTTAATTTTAAGCTGATCTATTAATGATTTCCAAAATTTAGAAGTGAATAGTTTATCTCAATTAAAGAGGATTTCCGCTAATATATTATGATTTGCGAATATTATTCGCAAAAATGTGTAGATTAGATCCTCCGCATTAAATACTTTTAAATAGTTGATGAAGTATGCGTACTTTATTAATCTATTAATAATAATCAAAATATTATTATAATTAATATTTATTATTAAATCTTTAAATAAGAGTAACTTAATAATAAAATCTAACATTATAAATTTTTAGACTCTTTCTAATATCTTTAATAATTGCATCTCCTTATATGATTTATATCGAAAGTACTTTGTTTTCCAATAAATATTATAATTGATAATTTATTACCGAACTACTTTATTCATTTCAGAAAAATAGTAGAATCTGAAAATGCGTTCCAAAGTTTTTTCTATTTCTTAATATTTATGAGAGATCTTCTTATAATATTGTCGAAGAATTATCTCTTTAACTTAATTCGTGATATATATTAATCTCTTATACAGAATCAGCCCGCTATTCTATTATTAAAAGACTGAATATTTTTCAGAATTCTTTTGAATTTCACGAGATAAATAATTGTTTAAGTATAATCTAATAATTTAATGTTTCTAATCTTGATTAGAGATCCGAAATATTAAAGTGATCACAGCGTGATTATATATTATGAATTTATTTAAGTTCTTATGTAAAACTGATTATAAAGTAAGTTTAACATCTCGGACATAATCTGCACGACAGCTTAAAGCATCGACTTTAACATTATCATTTTCTTTTCGATAGAATATCTTAAAGTTATATGCTAATAACAGCTCAGATCATTATATCTAACATCTATTCAACATCTTAATAATGATAAAGTATAATAGATTTTTATAATTTGTGTAAACTTTCATAAAATACTTGAATTCTTTTAAATATACTCACTATTCATCAAACGCGGTAACTATAATTAGGAGTTCCTTATCGTGAATCTCATAATTAAGTTCCGCAGAAATCATTTTTCTAGAATAAAAGATAATAGATCTTAATCGTTCTTTATTATTAGATTGACTTATATATATATCGATGATATAATCTGATGCATTCATCTCAAACATAATCTATCTCTCAGAATCAAATATTGCGAGAATAAAGACTATTGTGAATTTCTATTTCAGCTTCTAAAATAAAGACTCTACTTCTATTTCTTAGATAAAGAATATTTTCTTTCTAATCATTTATATTAATGAGGCGGTTATTTTTAAGTAATTTATAATAAATCTTTAATAAAAGTTGGCGAATTTAAGAAATGATTATAATTTCTTCACTAATATAAATTATGATCATTTAAGTATGACTGTAATCTTAGATTTATTTATCTAAATTCTTATAACTATTAGAATAAACTTAAGAAATTTAATACTTTACTTATAAAACTCGTATTTCTTAATCTTTACTAATAAATTTTTCATTTAAAGAGCGCGAAGCATCTTTCGAACATATTTAATATATTATTCTTTGATTTCAGAGTATATAAGAATATTATTAAGATAGATAATATAGAACTGATTTAAATATTCTTTAAGAACATTATTTATTAGAGATTAAAAGAAGATCGAAGCATTTATTAACTTAAATAATATAATCAGATACTCATAATAATTATAACGAGTTCGAAATACTATTTTTCATTTCTCTTCTTTTTTTATTCTCACTAAATTGTACGCTCCTCGTAAATTAAGCGTTATAAATCACTTAGTTTCACGAATATAATCATATAACTTAGAGATGAGAGATAATGCGTAATAATTTTTTATGATTATATTATTTAATTGTTAATAATTAACACACAAACGCATTTCTCTATTTAACTTCGAAACAAATAGAACTGAATATTCTGTAGATGAAGTTGAGAATTGAATAAATCCTTTTTTTTAATTCTTATTAAGATATTCTTATAGAATCTTAAGTTCTTTCTCAGAAAGAGAATAGATAGATTTATACGTGAGTTTCTTATTAGATTTTAACGGAATTTCGTGATCTCAGAATTAATATTTAGATAACGCAGATGCGCTTTTATTCTTAATAAATAAACATTTAAATTTGTTATATTTAAATAAATACTTAAAAGATTTCTCTATTATCTTTACTAAGTATTTATTATCAGATTTTACTTATACTATCTTAATCAATGATATTGTTATTATGATTATTTCGCAGGCGCAGTTAAGAAAGCTGATAATTTATTATTTCCAACTTACTTTTGAATCGTAAGTTTCTAATTATAAAATTCTCAGAATAATATTATATTTGATTTTTATAATATTTAACATCACTTTTTCAATATATTATTATATAACTAAATTGAGCGGATAAATCTCTATCTTAATTCACTCTTGATTTTACTCTATAAAGCTTTCGTCTACTAATACTAAGCGATAGAATTTGTTCTTCTCTCGAGTTAGTAGATGTGAGCGAGTTACATACGCTAAAAAAGCGTAGTTTCCGATAACTTCAGAATCTATTATAATCTTGATTTTTTATTGTTCAATATTCTCTTATAAGATTATATATTATATATAGTTAATATAAATTATTATTAGTTTTTAAGACTTAAGATTAAATTCTTTATTAAGTCTTAAATATAAAAAGTCTTCTTGTTTTTTAACTTCTTAAATTAATAATTCTGAAAATAAGTATATTCTTTCTTTATAAAGTAATAATCGAGATTATCGCACGGGAAATATATATATAACTCGTAAGAGATGCGATACTCTTTATCACAAATCACTCTTATTATCTCTAATTCTTTGAATTCTTTAATTTATATTATACTTATATTTTATATTTCTTCAAGATAAGCGGAAATATTAATCTTATATAAGTTAACTGCTTCTTAAACATTACTATCTTAATAATAATAAATCTATCTCTAATTTCAATTCGAACAGTCTTCTATGCGATATATTCTTAATTATAATTTCGACTTAATTCTTTAAGATGTCTTTTTAAATATATATATCTTATACTAATATTGAGATTTCAACTCGCAATTTATATTTATATATAATGCTGACTCTTAGAACTTAATAATCATTTTCATATAATTCTTATTATATTTAAGATTGCTTAATACTCGCTTCTGAAATACTTTAAAAATGATGCTTAATAATTATCTTATCTTCTTTTATTTAAGTTTCTTAAGATATTACTCTGAGCTGTTCTTATTTAATCTATAAATAACGCATTAATCGTTATAATAAACAGTTCAGAATAAGTAGACGTGAGATAATTTTATAAGTTTTTAATCGCGAATCTATTCGAGTGATTTAATAATTATTTTTAACATCAATATTTTAATATCAGCACAGCTAATATCTTATATATTATTTAGTTTATTCGTCCTCTATTCTATTAATTCTTTCGAAATCGCGTGTAATTATTATTTATTAAGACAATTATTAACTCGATATTCAGATTTCTTATAATAAAGATATAAGTTCTTTTTCATTCGCTTCTCTCGCTAAATCAAAGAGAGTTTATCTTAATTAAATTTCTTTTCAAACTTTCTTTAATTTATAATATTTAAATTCATTTCTTAAGAATATCGAACTTATTTAAATTAATATTCTCTCTTTTAATACTTACTTAAAATAAACACTTAAATGCGTTTTTATTCTTTTTCTATCTATCTTTTGTATAAACAATTGTCTATCTTAATAGATATATTAATTAGACTCTCTAATTCATCTAATCTCTTAATTCGAGTCAGCTTATTCTTGATCGAATCCTTCAGTTTTAGATAATATTTTGTTATAAGCGCTATATTATCTCACTTAATTCGTGACGTGATCTACTGAAACTTAAATATATACTTTATTACTGAGTCTGTTTATTAAAGTTTTTAAACTTCTTATTTAGTAATTTATTCTTTGTTTACTTCTTTATACATTCGTCTAATACACTTCTTAAAGTAAGAATAGCTGACGAAGATTCTTTTTATTTTCTCTTTCTTATCTTCGATCGACTTTTTCAAGTAATCTATTAGATGGGATTTGAACTAATCAAAGACTTTATCTTTAAGATAAGTAACTGCGAATATTATCTTAATTTCGACTGTTCTTAATCTTTAAATATTGAATCAAATATATATATTAACTTAAGTTAAGAAGACTTGAAGTTTCTTTCTATCTTCATAAAACGTATCGGGGGTATTAACTTTTAAGAAGATGTGATTTATATCAGTAATCTCTTCTCAAGATTATTTTTATTCAAAGTATGATATATTTATTTTAGTGATTTCTATTATAATAGAGTGACTAATATTCAATAATAGATAGTTAAAATATTAAGAACTGTTAAGACTAGCTATAATAAGATTCAGATATTAGAGAATTATAAATAGAAATTACTATTCTTATATAAAAGAATTAAGAGTATAATGCAATTAATAATATAAGTTAATTATGAAAGAAGAACAGAATTATAAAACTATAGAATATAACATCATTTATATACTTAAGAGAAATCATTACTCATAACTACTCACTCGTAAATCTAAATAAGCACTGGCTGGTTACTTACAATTACTCACTCGTAAGTCTGAGTGAGCACTGACTTATTGCTTATAACTGCTCACTCGTGAGTCTGAGTGAGTACTAACTTGACGCTAAGTCTTAAGTCACGTGACCCGGCTAATCTTCCTGTTCCGGAAGATTCCGTAATATAATACTTCTCGCCCTTTTTTATTTAAATAATCTACTAATTAGATATTTAAATAACTGCTCACTCTATATTTATTCTATAACTTCACTCTTATTAAAAAGTCATAATCTTTTCTTAAGTATTTAATAAGTTCTTCTCAGATTTCTAAGTATTATAATCTCTTATAAATTCTTATTATTATATTAAAAACATATATTTTTCACGCGAAATATATGTGTTAAGAATCTCTTTAACTTTCTATTTATTCTCGCTTTATATCTTTATAGACTTAGATATCTTAATATCTTCTCGCCCGTAATATAACTCTAATAGAGAGACGTGAAATATAAGATGAATTCTTTTATAGCTTTTAAAAAGAATTAGTTAATAAGTATTCTTACTTATTAGCTTCTTGATTTTAAATAGTCTAAGAAACTTATTAGTAAGCTTCTTACTTACTTTTCTTATGCGAATATTTTTTAATAATAATAGAATCTTATCTTTAATCTTATAAATTATATTCTTGCGTTTTAAATTATAGAACTTCTTCATCACTTCTTATAATTTAGCTTAGAGATCTTTATTCTTTTTAATAATCTTTTTAATTTACTTTACTCTCTTTCTTACTAATTAACTCTTCTCTTTCCGCGTAAATATCTTATCTGCGAGTTTTATATGAAAAGTAGATAAGAAACGCAGTATTATCTTAAATAACATTTTTTTTATAATTAAATATATACTTCTATTATACGCGAATTTAATACTCAGTAACAGATCTATTTAATTATTCTAATAATAATTAATATAATATTAAAGATAATATTCTAATATTTAATTATCACGCTCAATTTAATTATCTATTTATAAGTAGAATACTGTAAAGAGATATCTCTTTATATATAAGTAGTAATAGAGAGTTTCTTAATACTTTAATATGAATATTAATCTTCTATTACTAATAATAGATCTAGAAAATCTGAATTTTAAGAATATCTTCTTAATAAATCTCTCTTTAAGCTTAAAAATATTAATTTCTTCTGTGTATATTATATAGTGTATTATTTTTAAATATTAATCTATTATTATAAAAATAATATCATGTGCTTTACTTCTATAAATAGTAGGCGGTAAGTCTATAATAAAGTTTATTATAATATCTTATTAGACTCTCTTAAGCTATAATAATAGCGCAAGTATATTATAAGATTTATATTGTAATATCTTCATTCTTTAATAGATATCACACGTTAAGATATAATTTCTAATAGTTTGTGATATTTTAGATTACTAATAGCTTTACAGAATAATCTTTTAGATTCTCTTTTAATTAAAATAATCTTTTTATTATAAATTATTATGATTTATACGTAAGATCTCTATTTTAATTACATGATTATTAGAAATATAGATCGCGCCGTTATATTATATGAGATTAGCATGATTTTTATATTATCTACTCTTAAATTAACTCTCTTTAATAAGATTATTTAAAGATCTCTTTCAGCTCTTCTCCGTGTAAAAGGCGTCTCTTTATTATAGCGCTAGAAGATAATTAATAAGAGTATTCGGGATCTTCTTATAAGATAATATAATAGAGACTGAACTTATAATCTTTATTTCTAAGAAGTTTTCTTCTTCTCTTAAAGAATCTTCGATTCTTCACACGTGATTAATATATATCTCGCGTACGTTATATTAATTATCTATAATAAATTTAGATAGAGCACTTTATTAGCTCTTCTTAAAATATATAATAGTCTCTATTACAGTTCTTATAAGTAATTCTAAATTTAGAAATTCTTCTTCTCAGCTCAGATTAGTAGTTAAGATCTTAAATCTAACTCTTTTTAGAATAAATATTTTAAGAGAATTCTCTTTCTTTCTCTCATTATCTATTATGTAATTTAGTTTATGTGATAATAAATCAGCGGAATTCTTCTTATCTTTATAATAATAGATCTTAAAATTATAAGTAACGAGCATCTTAGCTTATTAAGCTTAACATCTATTTAACATCTTCATTATTATAAATAATTATAAGTTAAAGTGATTATATAGAACTTGCATATTAAAAGTAGACGATTTTAAGTAATAACGTCACTTCTTAAATAAGATAATAATTACTAGCATCTCTTAATCCTTTATAATATAGTTTCTCTTAATTAATATCAGCTTTCTTAAGTAGAACGCTACTAACATTCAGATATAACGTGCTATCTTCATATTATTATTATTAGATTAAGAGAGAATCTTTATTAGATCTCTCTCTAATATATCTATTTTAATTTAAATTAACTTCTCTGAATTAAAATACTGTAGTAGAGAAGTAGTCTGAAAGCACTCTTTTAATATGTGAAATATAGTATCTATCTTCTCTATTTAAAGAAACGATTTAGTTTTCCTTTCTTTTATTATTCTTAGTAATAGATCTGTAATTATAATAATTATTATAGAATACTTATAAATAAATCTTCTATAGAAGTTAGTAAAGCTTAGAAAGATTTGCATATTATAAAATAATTTTAGAATCAATTAATTAATAATTATAGCTATCTTATATATATTTATTAAAACATCTATTATATTTATGCGATAGCTAAGAAAATCTATTTTTATAACGGAAAAGATATATTTTAATAGCTTAATAAATAAGTTAAATTTGCGTAATCTCTTTAGCACTTAACACACGTAATTATTATACTTCTATTTGTTATAGTTATAGATTATAATATTATTAAGATAGACTATATAAATAATGTTTAACAGCTCCTTTAATACTTAATTAATATAGACTTGAAATATTACTAATATATTAGTCAGTCTAAAAGATATAATTATATACTTAAAATAATTATATCGCGTGTAAAATGTAATCTTCTACTTATCTTCTTACTTAATATATATTTAATGATAAGTATTACGTAGATTTATTAATGTGAATCTCTTCGCGTTATTTAATTAATTAAGTGTCTCAGAAATTAATAGTAATAAATGTTTATTTCAGATAATTATTTAATTTAGATCTTTATAATTTATATATAAGCGCAGACTATTATTCTTCTTAGAAATAAATAGAATTAGAGCTTCTGTAAATAACTTTAAATTTCTTATTTAGTCTTTTATTATATTATTCTTAAGATACTTATGTATTACTTATAATTTATTTATAAATAAGAAGTAAATGAGCTCATATAATATCTTCTTATCTTTCTTAATAAGAATAATGTGTTTTATATATATATTATTAAATAATTTTACAGTATTCTCTTTTAAAAATATATTAATATAATCTTTAAGCTCTTTTAATAACTGTATAGTAATCACTTCTATAAAATAAAGATTTATAAAATAACGCTGTACTAAATTTATAGAGTCTTTATATATATCTTATATAATACTCTCTAAGTCTTCGCATATCTTTAATATGATTCTCACAGATATAATATATATTATATAAATTAGAATGTTAGCTTTCTTAAGTTTTAATATCTCTATAATATCTATTTTACAACTCTTCTTATTTTCGCGATAAAACTATTTGTATTATTTAAAGTAATAATCTAAATTTATATTAAAGATTTAGAATCAGCTTAATATAATATTATATCTTTAAATATCTGTAGTTATAAAGTCTATTTAATAAGATTATAATACTTCTATTAAATCTATTACATCCGCTCTAATTATGTATTAGTTATATATTAAAATAAATTAATTATCTGAGATTATTACACTTATAAATATAAGATCCGCCCGAATATCTTCTTTAATAATCACTTTCTATAATAGAAAGTATTTTTAAGCATTTATATTTAAGAGTATAAATAGTTTATAAATATCATACTTATTCTATAATATAATATTAATAATTATATATTACGTCAACTTTATGTTCTTAAGATTTATATCTAATATTATAAATACTATTATAATATTAAAGTCTATTTTTTTATTAATATTAATAAGAGATTAATCTTTCTCAGCACTTTATAATTTCAAAAGAAATAGCTAAACTTTTTATAATTATAATAGATTACACTATCACTTCTTATATCTTTAGTAAGTATTAAATCTGCTTCAGCTAAAGCTGAATTAAAACAATAATTTATATTATAACTAAATTCATATCCGCGTTAAAAACGCCCGCGAGAAGCATATACTTCGCGTGCGCTTTTATCTAATATAACATTAACTAAATTAGCATAAGACTTATCTTTACTTTTTAAGAGTAACTTTTAAATCAATTCTTCTTATTATTATACCGCGATTATAACTTACTCACAAAATATAATAATTCTATTCTCTTTTAAGATCTCTTTACAAATCTTTAATATAAGATAAGTAAGCAGTTATTATATCTTATACTCTTTCTTAATTATTAATAGAATATCTTTTTTAAGACTCTTAATAAGAGTTATAATATCTTAAACTAATTACTGAGATTATTATTTAATAATTTTAAGTCAAATTAATATATATTATATGCGATTAATAGAGTTAATAATTAAACTTTAATATTACTTTATATATTTATCTCAGATTATAATTAAAATTATATTATTAACTTAGAATTCGCGCGCTTTATCTTATAGATAGATTATTACTTAATTAATAAGATTCATCTTATTTATAAGTAATAACGTGCGTATATAAATCTTTCAGCTGTTCTCATAATCAGCTACATCTTTAAGATTCTTTACAGAATAGTATAGAGATTTAATAATATAAATCAGATGTAATAAAGAAGTATAAGAATAGATAGAAAAAATAACTCGTTTATAATAAATAAGTAGTTCTGCGATTTCTATAAAGTTAGTAAACATTTCATCTATAAGTTCAGATTTCATCGCAGTAATGTCTTTAAGCATTCTCTTCTCTTAAATTTACTCGCGTAAGCGCTTATAATGCTGTTTAATAGTCTTCTATTTACCGTTATTATTAATAAAAGGCGCAGACTGCTCATCTACTACTAAATCGATGTCTATATTATTAATTAATCTTTCTTTATCTTCACTAACTGTATCAGTTTCGCTTCGCGTTTTCATCATCATGTTAAAGAATCTCTACCGAACGACCTGTTAGATAGAGCGATCTGAATATCAAGAGGGCTGCCTGAGATCAGGCGGGCAGTAGACGTTCTTCACGTGTATGTAGGAATCCGAGGTATAGAAGTTTATGAGCATGCGAGTAATATGCGAAAGGTATGCTAAGAGCGTGTATAGTAAACGTACAATGACGGCCCTCTTGTGCTATAAGAACAGATCACTGGCCTGCAGAGATTTACTCCTGCAGCCAGCTTATATCTGCGTGCCAAGACTGAGTCTTGGCGCTTCCTGACACGCAGATCTGGCCATCCCAAAAGGCAGCTCAAGAAGAGGTGGTGGTGGCCAATAAGCGAAGTGGGAGGTTTTGAGGCAAAGTCTCAAAGTTATGTTGGATGGATTGACCTGATCAATCCCCAGCACCCAGCCATGAGGACTGAATCTATATATGGACCGTGAAATGCTGACGAGTGGAGGTGTTACAGCTGTTATTCATTGAAGAGGGTGCGGTAATTGATTTCTTTCGCTCAAAAGGTAGAAGCATAATGCCCGCGAACTTTGGTGGTGGGTAATGATGAGAACCGGATATGTCAAGCTGATACGCTTTTGATCGTCCACTGGACAATTGAAATGGACTAGTAATGACGGTTGGAGGGGATACTTTAGGATGCATGCATTGATTTACAGCTGTGTTTGAGCCAGAGGGATCCGGATCAGGATTGAGAAGGCGTTCAACCTTGGAGATTCGGCGTGGGACGTTTGTATGCATCCATCTGATCATTCTTATAGGGACGGGC
>JAABUK010009785.1_pt1 | contig 12999 bp, 18 predicted proteins | sample 5559141 | NCBI WGS metagenome assembly JAABUK01 (sample SAMN10711869, study PRJNA513367) | rock metagenome | isolation source: Antarctica rocks | place: Antarctica: Victoria Land, Pudding Butte nord | collected 2016-01-03
TTTAACGGCATAATGCATCTTGCAGTATGCTGCCTGCTTGCAGGGCAGCACTGCTTGAGACTGTTGTCTACGCTCATTGCTGTGCTGTTCTGGATGTCAGTGCCCACTTGCTGACTGCCCTCTTGACAGCTGGAAGCAAGCTTTACCATGTTCAAATCCATTCCACACCTGTTCGTGCTCACAATGGTGACGCCTTGCATTGCAAAGGCCCTCGATGAAAACTGACAACTCATCTCTGCTGCTGCAGGCGGTGGCCTGAGGCTTTCAGCTGCAGCAGTGCCCTCAGCCTCCCTGAGTCTGGACCAGCCACTGCTGCACATGGTGACACCAGCAGTGGCCAGAGATGCTGCCCCAGTCATCCTAGGCATGAGCCCTGACAGGATTCTAAAGCGGTACACCTTACACAAGGAGGTAGCAGGCTGGGCTGCTGTCAAGGGGAAGCACCTCAGTCCCCAAAGCTCCACTCCTGGTCCTCAGAAGGCAAGTCTCCTTTCAAGATGCAAGATACGACTGTGCCATTGATCTGCTTGCCTTGTGCATGACACTCTGACAAGATGCAGTGTGCCACCGATTGCCTTGCCTTGTGTATGAAACTGTGACAAGATGAACTGCGCCACCATGTACCTTGCCTTGTGCATGCCATTCTGACCAGAAATACTATGCCACTGAGTTGCTTGCCTTGAGCATGACATGTACTTGTTGGATGCCTCATGCTTTCTTCTATCAGACGCGTATCTACCTGGCAAGTACAGTCCTGAGGGGCCTCTTGCATGAGGTCTTGTTCTGGTAATCAGCATACCAGCAATGAAATAAGTCGGTTCTGTCTAAGTCAGATCAAGCACGTTCACGCCGACATTTGCGGCTGTATGGGTTATTTGTGCATAAACAAGCCTGCTGACAGCATGCCCATGGCTTGCATTGTGCTGTTGATGTCATTCATGGTCTGTTGGCAATTGCTCTTGCCCAGAATGCGACACATGGCATCAGAGTGTATCGGCATATCAGAAGTGTGCTCATGGTGAGTGAGCTCATGGTGAGTGAGCTCATGGTGAGTGAGCTCATAACAAGCGAGCTCACAGTGAGTGAGTGCATCTAGAGTGAGCTCTTGGCTGCACCTCCAAGGCATGCATTGCCGCATGCAAGCTTCTCAAACTGCTTCGCAAATGCTGTCTGATGATGATCAGAGTAGATTTGGTGCGCTGCGTGTACAGGCTGCTGGTGCGCTGAGCACAAGCATAAGCGGCGAGCTGCTGTTGATGGGTTCTGCAGATGGGTGCGCCATGGTTCAGCCATGCAGGCTGGACCCAGGCAGCCCCCGCACAAGCCAGCCTGTGCTGCATGACATGTGGGCAGGTGAGCCTCCCCACCCCCCACCCCCCCTAACTGCACCCCTCCTCTTGCAGTATGTGTGAAGGATTGCACTTTAGCTTGCGAACTCGTACTTCTTCACCTGTCCAGCATCGATAATGATGATGCAGTTGAGCATGTGGGCAGGTGAATCCCACCCTTCCTTACCCTTGTGAAAGATGAATGCACTTGAGCTTGTGTGCAGGTTGAGTGCATGTTTCTTCATCTGTCCAGCGCTTGCGCATGATGATGCAGCTTGTATGCGTACTCGTTCACCATGAATGACTTGCAGTATCTGTGGTTGATGCTGCGTGTGAGCATCAAATGCGTTGAATTCAAGCTGCTGTTATCTCGGAAATGCATCTTGTTTTGCTGCTGCTGATTGGCAGCCGTCCACCCTGACTCAATGCACAGAACGCTTCATCTTAAGTCTGTTCACACTGACTGCCACACCAGGATCCAATAGAAAAGAAAAAAGAAAAGAAAAGACTATGCCTTTCGGCGTCAATTTATTGAGAAGCCAAGTATTATACCGGGCTGCCCACCAGGATCCAATACAGGGGGGTCCTCAGGACCTGTCTTACCTGACCCTATCGGCAAAATGCAAGTCGAAGAAATGAAAGACTGATGCACACAATGCTTTCCTGATCAACAGTCTGCTTGACTAAATATGTCGGCTTTGTTGGTCTTGAGGAAGATCAAGTCTCATAAAAAGCCTGCCCTTGAAGGGAAAGCATGCATAGCAGCCTTGGCAGAAGCCCCGTTATGATCTCACCTCTTAAGACTGCTGGCAGCAATGACTGCATGGACCAGCTCAAGGGACTATGGCGTTGATTGCAGGCGGTATCAGCAGTGTATGCTTCAATGCAACAGGGGAACATTGCCTGACAGCTGGCCTAGATGGCGCCGTTATTCTGCATACCATCCAGGAGTCAGGAAAGGCACATCTGAGCCAGTTGCCTGTTCAGGCACCAGCCCTTGGTGACGCACAGGACATGGACATCCTGGATGACGATGCTGAGGCAACTGAAGTACGTGCATTCCTGCATTACCTAGTCTGCTGATGTGTGAATTCGCCCATGTAGTCATCATGACAGACAGCAAGGAGGCACTTCTGTCAGATGAAGAATTGCGGCCTGTTTTCAGTGACAGCTTCATCCACCTGATGTGACTTTATGGTCTTCACGTGTCATACTCTTCACAAGTCATGAATTGAAAATTTGTTTGTTGGTTCTTGTTCTTGGTTCATTTGTATGTTCATCCATTCATTTATTGCTTGATCCATTCTTTCACTCATTCTTCACCTCCTTCATTGCCTTGTGTACACATTTGTTCCTCTATTCTTGCACTCCTTCAGTCACTTGCTCACTCTTAGTATCATGCATTTACCCATCCATGCATCCACTCAACCAGTCACTCCATCAAAATCTCATCCATTCACTCTGGCCAGCAACACATGGAGTCCATACCTCCCTCTGCTCCTGCAGCAGGCCTCTTAAATTAATCACTTTGGAATTGGGGGGGGGGGGGACAGCCTGTCACAGTTGCTGTTTGAGGCCAAGCTGCCATTGCATGCAGGAGGTGCGTCATGCTGAAAGCCTCAAGCAACAGCCGACCCAGGAAGCCCTGCTGACTCAGCAGAACACCCTAGACCAGCTGGCATCCATCCACGAGCGTGCACAGCAGCTTCTGAACCAGAATGAGCAAGCAGCCCAGCGCGAGCAGCTGCCGCACCAGGGTCTTGTGGTGGACGTTGCGGGTATGGGACGGATGAAAGCCCTAGGGGAGACTAGGGTTGCAGCCCTGAGGGAGAGCATCCTGAGGGCTGGGCTGGAACAGACCCTCATCTGGGGCCGTTTGAAGGAGCTGGGATGGGACTGTATGAGAGTGCACCAGACTACCCTCATAGGCATCAAAAGCACTATTGAGGTTTGTCTTGCGACACCATTCACCACAATGTGTACAATGGTTCCTACCTGATGCTTGTTTGCATTATGACAAGGCATGCTTTTCAGAGCCCTGCCATTCAGTGAGACCATGACTTGCTGGTTTGCGTGTCAGTGGCATAAAACTCCTGAAGCATGTCCGGAACAGCGGTTGCTGTTTACTTGTTGTCACCGTAACAAGTGGCTGCAATGCCATCAACAAAGTGACCCTAGGCTGTACGCACCTGATCCAAAGGGAAGACCTGCAAAGAACAAATAGATGGATGACTTGATGAATGCGTACATGAGTAAATATCTGAAATCAGCGAATGTGCTGACAGAATGCTTTGTGCAATAGTCATTATTATTGTTAGAATGCTTTGTGCAGGTGAGCAACTTCGCAGTGCCCAAGAGCAGTGAGCAGGATGCAGTGATGGACAAGCTGGTGCTGCTGCATGAGAGGGACCTTATGCAACCCCCTCCTCAGGTCAGCCCCTGTAACAGAAGTCTCGCCGTAGAGTTCATACTTAGGAGTGTCTATGACAGATTAGAAAATATTCACATAAACAAGAAATCGTTTTGAGTTGTCAATCTTTGTGACCGATTTATGGGTCTCGTTGGCAGCATGGCTTGCTGATGATTGTGTTGTTGGTGCTGCATGCGTGGGCTGTGTGCAGCCTCTGCATCCCCAACCTCAAGCATTTCAAAGCAAGCATGCTCATCTGTATCGGAGAAACAGTCCGTCTGTACGTTTCAGTCAATTTAGCATACATGGTCGTGCACCATGATGATGGCTGATGTGCGTCATTGCAAACCACTTTTTGACAGTTTGGTCCCATCCTCAGCCTATGAACACTTTTCTGTGACTCTCCACAAGCAGCAATGCAAGCTGCATTTATGCAAGCAGCAATGGTGATTGTTTTGTTCTTGGCTGCAGCTGAACATCCAGGTGGCGCCCAGCAATGCAACATCCCTCATGGGTCAACAGAGCCTTGGCTCTCTAGCCTCCCCCTCGCCCCAGCAACCCCCACCGCCCTCGATCTTTGCCAGAACCCTGCCCGGCTCCCAGTTTGCCCCTGGGCCCCGAGGCTTTGCCCTGCCCTCTGGAGCAGAGTCCCTGGCAGGTACACTCAGCAGCCAGGAGCAGGAAGAGGCACAGGGGCTGGGCTTTGGGGAGGGTAGGCTGACCCCCCCTGGCCGCCAGACCCTGCAGGCGCATGTTCTGCATCAAGAGATGAGCAGCGCGAAGGTAGCCTCATCTTGAAATCACTTGCCTGGTCTTGAGTCACATTTTGGGCCAGCTGACAAGTACCTTCCACTTGCTGACCAATTGGAACCACCAATTCTGCAGTGAATCGAGGCACTGGCAGGTGAGCAAGAGGACTCGTGAGGCTTGCCAAGAGTACTCCAGCTATGATACCTGCAGCGTGTGTTGTTGCAGGGCATCTGAGACATGGGTTGCATGCAGCATGATACATTTTCTGGCCTCGTCTCTGGTGGTGTGACTGATAACATGGTCTTTAGGCTGATGATTTGCTGCTTGGCTCCTGAAGGGCATGAGTCAACTTTGTAATGCACATGCAGGCAGACTTCAATGCGCGCTTTGAGGCAACTCAGAAGAGCAGGCAAGCAGACGTGGATAGGATTCTGGATGCAAACAACCGTATCAAGGAAATCTGGGATGAGCAAGCCAGGCAGGGGGCCGCCACCGGGGAGGGGGCCCTGTTTAAGCCCAGGGGGGTCTTGACGATGTCGAAAATAGTGTCCTTTCTGTCCAGGTATTGATTGGGCTTGGACACACAGACTGAAGGTCTGGACTCAGCCGCTTGAAGATGAAAGATATTTTGACTCTCGCCGATTGAGGGTGCATTATCATCAGTAAGGAAAGGATGCTCTCCTGTGTTGTGTAGCTTGCAATAGTGTGCATTGCAGACATGACAGATATTTTCCCTTTTTGTGATACATCACAGCAAGCCAGATGTGTATCTGCCGTTGGATGACGCTCTGCATACCAGGCAAAAGGTTGACATACATGCTTTTGCTGCTCTGGGCTTCCGCCTTGGGAGGCTCTCGCTATAATTACTGAAAAGCGTAAATTCTTCTGTTTGTCGAAGTGCTTTTGCTGCAGGACTCTGAAGTGCATGTGCCGCGTTTCCTGTCAGCAAAAGACCAGGCCTGCCTGGCGGCTGAAGCTGCAGAAGAAGAGGCAAGGGCTAGGGCCAATGCAGGCAATGACATGGCTGCAAGGGCCCTGAAGCAGATGATGAACGGCAGCCCAGCTGGGCTGCCGGGCGGGGCGGCCCAGGCAGCCCTGGCCAGGCCCCCTTGGATGGCAGGGGACCCCACCCAGTTTACCCCAGAGCAGCAACAGGAGGTCTGCTTGATCTTTGACCTGTTGCTGAGTTTCCTGCCAGCTTCCCTAGTATCGTACATGGATGCCAGAGACAGTCACTGTCAAATGCAGACTGAACCCAGTTGATGCTTGAACAGCATTCAACCTGTCTGCAAGGTTCTACACAGACTGACAAGAATGCATATCTGATTTTTGATCTGATCATTGATTCCTCCCAACAATGAATCAGGGTGCCTGCTACTCAGTCTATTTAGGCCAAGCAATGGAGTCTTGTTTGCGCAGAATCACGATGATTGCTGATGAAAACCGTGTTGAATTCGTTGTTGTGCTGCCTGATAAGGCAGCAGAGCTTGCTTTGGTGTGTACAGACAAAATCAAATGTTTTTCGATAGCTGTCCTTCTGACAGCCCTGTCCCACCACAGGTGAAAATATGGGAGGAAAAGGCCAAAGCCCTAGTCGAGGAGCGCGCCAAGCAGAGATCAGCTTTGGAAACTGAGCTCAGGACTCTAAAGGCAGCTCAGGATGACATAGCCGCAAGATTTGATGAGTCACTTCTGGCTTTGCAGACGGTAAGCTCACAATCGTGTCTGCACATCCTTTCACACTTCACATGTTGACCAGAGGTGCGAGTCTTGCAGTTGTGCATACCATGCTGACAAGAAATTAGTCCACACCTTCAAACTTTCAATTTGTTGATGCTGTCCTGCTTTATACCATAACACACAGGCTTTGAAAACTGCATTTGCTCAGTGTCATGTAGTGCGTGGTGTGCATTGACTTTGTAGTCGATGTCTGTTGACTCCGCTGATGAGTCCTACAGACAAAACAGGAAATTAGTTCATTGACTGATCAATGATTCATTGATTGCCTGTTTGATTGATGGACTGATTGCCCAGTTCATTGATTGATTGATCTTTTGATTGATTGATTGTTGTTTTAATTGATCGTTCTTTCGATGATTGATCCTGCATGTACCTAGCTCATCATGAGCTGGAAAGCGTTTTGTCGTTACTGCTTTTATTCTGATAGTTCGATTGATTGTTTGATTCCAGGCGCGTGTAGAGAAGGAGGTGCAGATCAACCAGCTAGATCTGCAGACGCTGAAGCTCACCGCCTCAGCTGACCGCCTCAAGCAGCTCAGCCCCTCAGCTGAGCTCACTCTGCAGACTCAGCTGGCCGAGGCTGAGAGCGGCTTTGCTGCAAAGCAGAATGAGATGGCTGATGTGACTGCACAGCTGCAAGATCACAGGGAGGTTCTGGCTGCACTGCAACAGGTACTTCCTCTGCAGCTGCTGCTGCTACTGCAAAGGATACTTCCTTTGCAGCTGCTGCTGTTACTGCAATGGGTACTTCCTTTGCAGCTGCTGCTATTACTGCAAAGGATACTTCCTTTGCAGCTGCTGCTGTTACTGCAGCAGGTACTTCCTTTCCAGCTGCTGCTAGTACTGCAACTGGACTGTCTTTGCAGGACACGTCCGCTCACTATCATGCTTTGCAAGCTTTGTATATCAATAAACTCACACATGGGCTACAACAAGATCCCGAGCATTCTGGCTGTCAAAAACTTGGGCAGATCATGCTGGCTGCATACTTGACTGTCGACCTTGAATACCAATGACGTGATTCCAAGCAAGATACATGCAGCTGGTGTTATCTTTATGGTGCCTCATTGAACACACTGGCAGACCAGCACCTCAAGCAATGCTCAATGAATGAAACCGTGTCTGCATGATTTGATGGCAGCATGAGTGAGCTAAGTGCTGGTAGATTGAGCAAATGGATGAATGCATGGATGGACAAAGTAATGATTAATTGAATGGATGCCTGCTTGCATGAACAAACAACTGAATGGCATGAATGAACGAATCAGTGGATGCATGAGTTTGCACACAGGACGACAAAGCATTGGACAAGGCGTGGAAGAAGGAGTCAATGGAGGCTGGTGAGGGCCTTGGACACACCCTCTATCAGCTGTTCAAGAAGCGTCAACGGTACACATTTCTCACCTGCTGCTGACAAAACACAGTCTGAGTGTCCCATGCAAGCTGCTGATGTGTCTGCGCCTGTTTGATGTGTGTGTGTCCATGTGTCTGTGTCCGTGTTGTCACAGGAGCTGAAGCAGTTACAATTCACCAGGTCTATCGCAGGAGCCTGCATTGACTGTGATGAGTGTGTGAGTGGCCCTACAGGCAGTCACACGGCACAGAGGCTGAGGCAGCATCAAGCACTGATCCATATAACAGGAACCTGTTCCCATCAGTCAGCGAGCCCCTTGCTGATGATGAGTCAGCCCTGGCTGCTGCAAGCGTGCTGGATGAGTCATCAGACCGTCCTGCTGAGCTGAGTGACGTCTGGTGGAGACGCCTCAATGAGGTGACTCACCCAGTTTGCTTGCACAACACTGCTGTTATAAACATTGTATCTGTTTCATTAGAGCTGCGATTCTCAAACAACAACAAACAAGGGGTAGTGAAACCAAAAGAGGTTATTGATGATGGCGCTTCCAGCTGTCCTTCTCCCATCTTTAACTGCTGCTTGCATCATGCCAACCAATAGCTCATTCAGCTGGCATGTGCTGGGTACTTATACCACCAGCACGCCTAGATAGGCTTCTTCTGAACGTGGGGTGTCTCTGTCACAACAGCATCTTGTACAGAGACCTTTTCAGGACTGTATATACCTACACGTAGGGAAGACATGTGTGTAACAAATGGCTGAGTGACTGTGACTGTGCAAGAAACAAGCATCCCCACACTCTAGCACGACACCTTTCATCTCAACTCAGATCCTGTCAGGCTGTGTTGAGGACTGACACAGGTCATGAAAGCATGTATTGTCCCCAAAGTACTGAACTCAAATCGCTTTTACAGGCTGATACAGACATGTATATGAAGGCAAAGTCATAAGCAGTTGTATGTCATGCTCATGTCTGAACCTTATGCTGTTCCCAAATTGCAAACTCCCATCTACCTTGCAGTCTGGTGAAGAGATGCATATAGAGGCAAAGTCATAAGCAGTCGTATGTCATGCTCATTCTTGGTCATGCTTGACTTGTCCTGAACATACCTAGCCCATCATGAGCTGGATAGTAATATCATTGTTATCATTATTACTATTATTATTGTTGTTGTTGTTGTTATTAGTGTTATTGTCAGTATTGTCATGTCATGCTCAGGTTCGGCAACAGAAGCTGGAGTTTGAATACCACATCCGGAAACAACAAGCAGCAGTGGCCACCGCCACAAGCTACCAGGAGTCCCTACAGGTACCTCCACTCGCATCTGCTCAACACTGATGTCATAGCTGACTTGCACTGCTGGCTCAGGTGCAGCCAGTGTGTGGCTACTCATGCAATAGCTGATCAGAACTTCTGCCAATTTACTGCAAGCTGATCAGCTGCTTGTTTGCGGCTACATTGGCACACTCCTGCTGTTGTCTACTGGCTGGTGCCTCATCGGCTTGCACTTGCTCACTGCAGCGGTGGTCAACCAAGTGATTTTTGACCGAAATAGCTGCTCAAGGCTGCATAACTTGATGCTGCAACTGGGGCTTGGACCTTGCTTGCTGTGTAACATCACACTTGTACCGGATCAGAGCCAGTGACGATGAATGGGTGACAGCTGTGTCAGGCGTGAAACAGACATTTGTCAACCAGGCTCAGCTCTTTCCAATCCCAAAACGTCTTTTGCACTTCAGAAACGTCATCATACACTGAAAATCCAAACTCAGAAACGTCTGGGGACGCGTTTATACATTGTGGAGATGTTGCAGGTCTGCAATGACAAAGCACACATTGGTGCCCGCTAGGCTGCCAGCACATGTGCCACAACAAGGCCAGGGCGAAAGGATGTGTCACATCTGCACAACAGCATTTGAAGATATAAAACTTGAATATTTTCGACCAAAAAAAAACAAAACGTAAAAAATGGTTTTTCTCTAATCCTGCTGTTGTGGTGCTCTGCAGGCTGATGTGATTGTGATGGAAGCAGCACAGAGCAGTAAGCAGGCACAGCTGGCGCTGTTCCAAGAAGAGCAGAAGAGGATAGAGGAGGACATCTGCGTGCCCCTGAGGCTGAAGCAGGGGCAGGTGGAGATACAGCCCCAGGGCATTGTGGACAGCAGCATGGAGGATGCTGTGCTGGTGGCCTTGCAGCTCGTTCAGGTAGATTGTGGGGCTACAGCTTGGGGTTTGGAGGAGGGGGGGTGGGGGGTTTGCAGCTCATCCAGGTAGGTTGTGGGGCTAGAGCTTGGGAGGAGAGGGGAGGGGGGGGGCCTTGGGGGTTGTGGGACTAAAGGGGTGGGGCTTGGATTAACATCAAGCTCCTCTTTGCCACTTACTTGCAACACACAACTAACTTTATACATGCATGCATGACTTGCCGGGGTTGATGTAACAAAAACCAGGTGTAGATCTGGTATAGGGACTCTGCAAGAGGAGTTTTGGCCTTGAACCTGTTGTTGCACAGCACTAAAGTTATTGTAGTTGTCCCTGATAGGCAGCATGTTTGCCCTTCAAGACTGCTTGACTGGCAGCATGTTTGCCCTTCAAGACTGCTTGACTGGGAGCATGAGGTTGCCTTTGGCATGTCAGAGGCAGCTTGACCAGCGCAAGCACACGCATGATCTCATGATGGAGATATCCCAACATGCCTGCTCTTTACTGATGCACATCAGCGCTGATTGTGTGCCATTTGCTGTTTGTGTGCCATTCGCTTGCTTTTAAAAATGAAAAGGAAAAGTTTACGCGTTTCAGCAATAATAATGGGAGCCTCACAAGGCAGCAGCCCAGAGCTATTTGTCTGCTTCATGTTCCTACAGTGGTGTATGCTGGTACAGGGCCTGAATCAAGGGGTGACAGTGGAAGGGAAGAAGAAGGTGGATGTGCTGAGAGCCACCAAAGACTTCAAGAAGGGCATCTACGGCTTGCAGTGGGAGCACACCCGAGGCAACATGGATGTACTGTACTGTGCTGCACTGTAGCACACATTTTGTTCAGCCATTTTCTTGATAGAACAGCCTTTGCTTGAGGAGGATTCCATGTTGGCAGCAAAGCCAACAGTGACTCATCACCCTTAGCAGCTACGTCATCCTGAGCTGCTTTCATAATTTTGAGCTCTGTTCCCAGCGCTAACCTCTGCTTGGCATGCTCCTCGACTTGACAAGGTCAGAAGTATGGCTATGTTATGCGCAGGTGGCTAACTTGATGGAGATTCTGAGGGAGCTTCAGCTGCTTCGGGTCACCAGGGAAGTGCAAGCAGTCATCTCCAAGGGGGGCCCAAATGGGGGTGCTGTGGGGGCCGGCACCCTACACCCTGCCTCACAGGAGCTGCAGACCATTGAGAATCTCATGAAGCACAATGACAGGTGAGGGGCCGAACCCATGTTCTTATGTGAAACCTTGACCCACTTGGGTAAGGGGCCACATCTATGTTGCTGTGTGGACTGGACACATATGCGATTCAGCATGTTTTGTGTAAAGCACCATTGTGGTAAGCTTATGCTTGAGCTCAGCATTCAGCTTGCATAGTACACAGGCCATGATGATTTATCTTGCCCGTCATCACTTACAAACACTCAAGTGATTGTTACAGCCATGCAATGTCATTTACGTATGTGCATTGGACTCTGCCCTTTTGCTGGAGACCAGCTGATAGCCTTGCATGTATTCAGTGGAAGGCTCCATATGCCTACAAACATCATTCTGCTAACAAATTGAAACACTGGCACCCTAAGCCATCTGTCTGGGTGTCAGTATGACATGAGACCAGCTTTCTGACAGCACATTTATGCACCATCATAATGTGCCAGCTGTCCTGTAGGCTGAATGTGAAGAACGTGAAGGAGCGTGAAGCAAAGCTGGCGCGTTTAGGACAGGTCATTGAGGAGAGGCATCAACAGAACACCAAGCTGCTCAAGGTGAGCTGCATTCTGGCTGCCAAGCGACCGCATATGGTACACAATGCCGTGAGGATGCAGAATGTCCACAATGGTATGATCCAGCGGCCATATATTGTATATATTGATACTAATGTATCGCAATATTGCATGAATCATGTGTTTGATTCTGTGCAGGAGGTGGAGCAAGTCAAGAGTAAGCTGGATGTCACAGCACCGTCCAGCTCACCCACAAAGAAGTCTGAAAGTCCACATGCCAGGCGCATGCGCAATCTGGCCACGCAAAGGCAGCTGAGAGACATCGCTGCCATGCAGCAGGAACGTATGGGTCAGCTACAGGCGGAAATTGAGAATCTGCACAAGCGTTCATACCCTTCATTTGCTCAGCGAACCATTAATTACCCAGATGAAATAGACAGGATCCTGTAAAGCTTGCCAAAGTACTCACACAAATGACATTGATATGACGTGCATGTGTACCAACAGCAGCTAAAACACCACGAAACTTCAGTAAGCTTGATCAATGAGACATGATGTCATTTAAGTTGTCCATGCCAGCCTATACCATTAGAACAAACCAGCTACTCTCAAACTGTACTGCATCCTATATTCACAGACGCCTGACATCCGTATGTGCCATTCATGATGATCATTCTGATCGTTTTTGGCTACTCCCCACTCTAGTATAGGCTTCCTCAAATCATGAAAGGCAAAATTGGGTGCAACTTGAAGGCGCAGCTAATGCACATAAAACATTTTGTTGACTTTGAATATAACCTGTGCCAATGAGTAAGCAGCTAGCAAAAATATTGGCACAAGCAGAGTGCTTCATCTGGTCAAGCAGATCCTGCCAAGAAGCAGCATCCTAGGATGGCCAAATGTAGGGGGAAAAAATACAACTCAAATGGTACAAGCTCATGCAAAGACAAAAGCTTTGGCCTTTTGGCCCTCTCCACACTCAAAACTGGCTGGAACTTGCCATCTCAAAATTGCAAAATTGCATCAAATTCAGGCACTGGTGTGTTGCCCTGGGACCTCCTTGTCATTCTGTCTACAATGTGTTGCTGCATTACTGAGCACTGTGTTGTGCAATCTGTGTGCGCAGCTGCTGCAGCTTCTGCGCTGTCAAGTTGGCAGCAAACTCAGCTACAATGCCATTGTCGCCCTTGAGAAAATGGAAATAAGGCAGCTTGGGAACTCCTATTTCCTCACACATGGCCTTCAGACTGTCTATACCAGCATTCACCTGCAGAATTGTACATCGCCTTGAATTGTCCAGCTCTAGTGATAGCAGGAGACTTGTACAATTCAGCACCAATACACTCTGTGCATCAACTGAAGCAAACTCACCGATAAGAAGGTCACATGACGGTAGCTGCGTGCCAGGTTCTGTAGTTTCGGATGCAGACACTTGCAAGCGTGACACCATGGGGCAAAGTAGTCTACCACCACCAAAGTGTTTTCTCCCTTGGCAAGCC
>JAABUK010009786.1_pt1 | contig 12997 bp, 12 predicted proteins | sample 5559141 | NCBI WGS metagenome assembly JAABUK01 (sample SAMN10711869, study PRJNA513367) | rock metagenome | isolation source: Antarctica rocks | place: Antarctica: Victoria Land, Pudding Butte nord | collected 2016-01-03
CGCTTCCCTCACCCCAACCCTCTCCCGGAGGGAAAGGGGGAAGAAACGCATTCATTCCGTGAGCATCACGCAGGCGTTCGGCTGCCACGACACCACCACGGCACTGCCCGGCGGCAGCAGGGCGCCGGCGCCATCGGCCAAGGGCTGCGACACCAGCAGCGCCCCGCCGCCAGGCAGCCGGACCTCGTGGTCCACGGCGTCCCCGCGGTAGGCGCTATCGGTCACGGTGCCGGCGGCGCTGTTCACCCCGCCCGCGGTGCCCGGCGCGATCCGTAGCCGCTCCGGCCGCAGCGCCACGTGCACCACGGCGCCGGCAGGGCAGGGGGCCGGGCCTGCGGCTTCCGCCGGGCCGATGCCGTCCAGGTCCAGCGCCGCCCGCGGCCCGGCGTCCCGCACCCGCGCCGGCAGGATGTTCGCCGCACCCATGAAGGCCGCGACGTAACGGCTGGCCGGGCGCTCGTAGATGTCCGCAGGCGTCCCGACCTGCGCCAGCCGCCCGGCGTGCAGCAGGCCGATGCGCGTGGCCATCGCTAGCGCCTCATCCTGGTCGTGCGTCACCAGCACGAACGTCGTGCCGGTCTCGCGCTGCACGCGCAGCAGCTCCCGCCGGGTCTGCTCCCGCAGGTTGCGGTCGAGTGCCGACATCGGCTCGTCCAGCAGCAGCAGCCGGGGTCGCGGCGCCAGCGCGCGGGCCAGGGCCACCCGCTGCCGCTGCCCGCCGGACAGCGCATCCGGACGCCGCCCGGCAAAGTCCCTCAGCCGCACCAAGTCCAGCAGCGCCGCGACGCGCGACGCGACCTCCGCCCGCGGCACCCCCTGGCGGCGCAGGCCAAAGCCCACGTTGTCCGCCACGCTCATGTGCGGGAACAGCGCATAGGACTGGAACGTGGTGTTCACCGGTCGGCGGTGCGGCGGCAGCCGGGTGATGTCCTGCCCGCCCAGCACGATCCGCCCACCCTGCGGCTGGATGAACCCGCCCAGCGCCCGCAGCAGGGTCGTCTTGCCGGACCCGGACCCGCCCAGCAGGACGAACATCTCCCCCGCGCCGATCTGCAGGTCCAGCCGGTCCAGCGCGACGGCCGGGCCGTAGCGGACCGTCAGCCCCTCAATGGACACCCCGGCCGTGACGGCGGGAACGTCCGCGGTGGTGGCGTCAAGGGTGGTGGCGTCAAGGGTGGTGGCGCCAAGACTGGGCGCATTGGCGGCAGGGGCATGGAGGATGGTGGTCAAGGCTCGTCCTAGCCCGCCTTGAACCGTGCCCACATCCGCGTCCGCGCCCGGTCCGCCGCCTGGCTGGACGCGCGCACCGTGAAGAAGCGGGGGCTGTTGGTGTCCGGGAACACGTTGGGGTCCTCGCGCACGTCCGCGGTCACCAGCGGCAGGCTCCCGGGCACGGCGTTGGGGTAGCGCACCTGGTTGGTGATCGCCGCCATCACGTCGGGCTGCAGCAGGAAGTTGATGAACTGCATCGCCTCCGCCGGGTGCGGCGCGTCCTTAGGCACGGCCAGCACGTCGAAGGTCAGCTCCGCAAACTCCTTGGGCGCGACATAGCGGACCTCCTTCTGGTTGGCCTCCTTCGCCCGCACTGCCGCCTGGATCACGTCGCCGGAATAGGTCATCGCCAGGCAGGTTTGCCCGCCCGCCAGCGCCTCCACCGCGCCGCCGCTGGCGAAGGTGCGTATGTAGGGGCGTATGGCCATCAGCGTCCGCTCGACGTCGGCGAGGTCCTTGGCGTCCGCGCTCTCGGGGCTGCGGCCGAGGTACTTCAGCACGCTCGGGATGGTGTCTATGGCGCTGTCCATCAGGCTGATGCCGCAGGGCACGATGCGCTTCGCGTTCTCGGGCTTCAGCAGCAGGTCCCAGGAGTCCATCGGCGCGTCGGGGGCCAGCGCACGGATCTGCTCGGGGATGGTGCCCAGGCCGACGGTGCCCCACAGGTAGATGGCGCCGAACTTGTTGCCGGGATCGCTGGTGGCGACGCGGGCCATCAGCTTGGGGTCGAGGTTGGACAAGTGCGGTATCTTCGCCTTGTCCAGCGGCAGCAGGGCCTTGGCGGCGATCAGGCGGCTGAACGTCGGCTCGGCCGTGGGCACGATGATGTCGTAGCCGCTGCGGCCGGCGAGCATCTTGCCCTCCAGCGTTTCCAGGCTGTCGTAAGCGTCGTACTGGACCTTGATGCCGGTCTCGGCGGTGAAGCGTTCCAGCACCTTGGGGTCTATGTAGTCGGTCCAGTTATAGACGTTCAGCACCCGTTGCTGGGCGTGGCCCGCTCCTGGCGCGGACCCGACGCACAGCAGCACCATCGCCAACGCCCGCAGCAGCTTGCCCATCGCACCACCCCATGTTGCGCCGCGACCCTACCGGCGTGCGGGACCGATTGAAAGACGCCGCCGCGGGGCCAACGTGCATCGCATGTGCGGACGATATTTGCTGACGGCCTCCCCGGACGAGCTGCGCCAGGTGTTCCAGACCCTGGGCGACACGCCGAACTGGGAGCCGACCTGGAACATGGCGCCGACCCAGAGCGGCCCGGTGGTGCGCCGCCATCCCGCGACGGGCGACCGCAGCCTGGACCTGCTGCGCTGGGGCCTGCTGCCGCACTGGGTCCGTGGCGACCCGAAGAAGGTGCGCCAGCCGATCAATGCCCGCTCCGAGACGGTGGCGACGGCGCCGATGTTCCGCGACGCCTTCGTGCGCCGCCGCTGCATCGTGCCGATAGACGGGTTCTATGAGTGGCAGGTGCTGCCCGGCGGCAAGCAGCCCCATGCCGTCGCACGGGCCGATGGCGCGGTCATGGCGCTGGCCGGGCTGTGGGAGGGCTGGCGCAGCCCGGACGGGGAGGCGGTCCGCAGCTACGCCGTCATCACGACGACCGCAGTGGATGCGCTGGGCCACCTGCACGAGCGCATGCCCGTCGTGCTGGAGCCGGAGGACTGGGCGGCCTGGCTGGGCGAGGAGGACGGCGACCCGGCCGCGCTGCTGCGCCCGTCCGCTGCCGCGTTCCGGGTTTGGCCGGTGTCCACGCGCGTGAACAGCGTGCGGAACAACGGGCCGGACCTGGTTGCGCCTATGGCGCAGCCAGGGCCTTTGACGGTTGAGGCGGCGCAGCAGCCTCACGCGAAGCCATCGGACCTGCCCAATGCCGCGGCGTCGCGTGCCCCGTGAAGGACACGGACGATCAGGACAGCATCGGGCACCACCTTGTAGTAAAGCGCGTAACGGCTGTGGAACGTCACCCGCAACCCCGGCGCAAGCTGCTCCCGTGCCGGACCGGACAGCGGAAAGTGCCGCAGCGGCTCAAGGGACGTCTCCAACTCCGCTAGAAAGCTTGTCGCAACTGCCTCGGACGCTTCAGCGGCCAGATAGGCCCAAATCCCGGCGAGGTCGGCCTCTGCCGCCCCGGTCAGCCGGAGCGCGAGCGGGTGCGCGGCAAAGCCCTCCCAAGGTCGGCGATGCGGCCAGCATTGAATCCGGTTACGCGCCCAGCCGTCGCATCGGCTAAGCCGTCGTCAATGTCCGCCCTGAGCGAGGCAAGCTCCTGCGGGTTCGATGGCAACCGCGGCGTCCACTCGCGCAATGCTTCCCGCACCACGTCACTTGGAGAGGCATAGGTGCCCGCCTCCACCGCGGCCCGGATGCGGGCGGCCATGTCAGGCGGCAATGTGATGGTCAGGTTCTCATTCTCGCCCATGACATCTCCTTGGCGTTCTGCCGGGGTACTCTGCTCAAACACCCTGTTACGCACGTATCATCCAGGCTGCGTCCCTCTGCATGAAATCCATACCCCGGCAGCAGGGTGGAAGCCACGTCTTTGAGGCCGCCTTCGGCGTGTCAACGGTCGGATGCGGCAAGTGGACCGAGGCGGTGCAAGCCTGGATCGAGCTGAACAACGGCTTGGTTCCACGTAGTTGATATTATTCCGGCTTGCGGTCACTCCCACGCCATCCGCCGCACTTCCTCCGGCGTCACCCCCGCGTCCCGCAGCGCCCGCAGCGCCGCCGCCCCGTCCCGCTTGGACAGCCGCCGCCCGGCGGCGTCCAGCAGCAGGGGATGGTGCAGGTAGTCCGGCTCCGCCCAGCCCATCAGCGCCTGCAGCAGCCGGTGCAGGTGCGTCGCGGCCCGCAGGTCATCGCCGCGCGTCACCAGCGTCACGCCCTGCGCCCAGTCGTCGTGCGCCGCGCACAGGTGGTAGCTGGCCGGGGCGTCCTTGCGCGCCAGCACGGCGTCGCCGAACGCCTCGGGGCGGCACGGGTGGCGCTGCCCGGCCTCGGCGTAGGTCAGCGGCCCGGCCAGCGCCGCGGCGGCGGCCATGTCCAGCCGCAGGGCATGGCGGTCGCCGCGCGCCAGGCGGTCCGCGCGCCATGCCGGGTCCAGGGTGCGGCAGGTGCCGGGATACAGCGGCGCCCCGTCCGGCCCGTGCGGCGCGCTGGCCGATGCGGCGACGTCCGCCCGGGTGCAGAAGCAGGGATACACCAGCCCGCGCGCCTGCAAGCCGTCCAGCACGGCGCGGTATTCCGCCAGGTGCCGCGACTGCACACGCACCGGGCCATGCGGACGCAGGCCGAGCCAGGCCAGGTTCTCCAGGATCGCCACGGCGTATTCGGGGCGGCAGCGGCCGGGGTCTATGTCCTCCAGCCGCAGCAGGCAGCGGTCGCCGTGCGCCCAGGCGAACAGGGCGGCGCGGGCGTGGCCCAGGTGCAGGGGGCCTGTTGGGCTGGGGGCGAAGCGTGTGATGCTGGCCATGGCAGCGGAGGATGTGGGATGTCGCTTGAGGGTTTGCGCTGGGGGCCGCGGTCGGGGCCGGCGCGGCAGCTCGTGGTGCTGTGCCACGGCGTCGGCGCGGACGGGCACGACCTGATTGACCTGGCTCCGGCCTGGGCGCCCGCCCTGCCGGATGCGGTGTTCGTGGCGCCGAACGGGCCGGAGCCGTATGACAACCAGGTGCCCGGCGGCCTGTCCGAGGGACCGGGCCGCCAGTGGTTCAGCCTGGCGGACCGCACGCCTGCAACCCTGGCGGCCGGCGCCGCCCGTGCCGCGCCGCTGCTGGACGCCTACGTGGCGGCGGAGCTGGCGCGGCTGGGCCTGGCCCCGGATGCGGTGGCGCTGATGGGGTTCAGCCAGGGCGCGATGATGGCGCTGCACGCCGGGCTGCGCCGCCGCCCGCCGCCGCGCGGCATCCTGGCCTATGCCGGGGCGCTGCTGGACACGCCGGACCTGGCCGCCGCATGCACCGGCCACCCGCCGACCCTGCTGGCGCATGGCGAGGAGGACAACGTGGTGCCGTTCGCCCGCGCGCAGGCGGCGGAAGCCTCGCTGCATCGCCTGGGCATCCCGGTGCAGACGCTGTGGTGCCCCGGCCTGGGCCACGCGATAGACGATGCCGGGCTGGCCACCGGGGCGCTGTTCCTGCAACGGCTGTTCGCCTGATCCATGCTCAAAGGGATCGCCGCTGCCCGGGGCACGGCCGGGCAGCCTGACGGTGGCGGCATTGGCCAGGGTCCATGACGTGCGCGTGACATGGGCCGCCCGGTTGGCAACCCTGTCTTGCCGAGTTGACGCCCCGGTGCGATAGAGGGCGTACGTGTCGGCGCATCACCGGCGATTCGTCCCTGGCAAGGACCTCCGTCCGGCGCACCGGCTTCTCGGAGGAGCTTTCCTTGCCCGACGGCGGTATGCATTACCCTGCGCTGGTCCTGAACGCCGACTTCCGTCCGTTGTCCTACTTCCCGCTCTCGGTGTGGGCGTGGCAGGACGCGGTGAAGGCCGTGTTCCTGGACCGTGTGAGCGTGCTTAGCGAGTACGACGACGAGGTCCACTCGCCGAGCATGTCCATGCGGCTGCCCAGCGTTATCGCGCTCAAGGACTACATCCCGGCGGCGCGCAAGCCGGCGTTCACGCGGTTCAACGTGTTCCTGCGCGATGCCTTCTCCTGCCAGTACTGCGGCCAGCGGCACCCGACGCAGGACCTGACGTTCGACCATGTGATCCCGCGCAGCCGCGGCGGGCGCACGACGTGGGAAAACGTCGTGACCGCGTGCGGCGGCTGCAACCTGCGCAAGGGCAGCAAGCTGCCGCGGGAGTGCCACATGCACCCGCGGCTGCTGCCGGCGCAGCCGTCCACCTGGGTCTTGCAGGAGAACGGCCGGGCGTTCCCGCCGAACTACCTGCATGAGAGCTGGCGGGACTACCTGTACTGGGACAGCGAGCTGGAGAACTAGGGGCGGGGACGGCCGGGCCAGGCCGGCCAGCGGTTTCCCGACCGTTCCTGCACGCCATCGCGGAGCGCGCAGCGGCGCGGCAGTCCATGCGTGGACGGCCTCCTATTTGCTGGTGGCTGTATGGCAGACGCTTGGGTCAGGTCGCATGCGTCCATGTGTCCGGCCTGTTGGTGCGGCGGTTGGGCCGCCGGCCCATATGGTGTCCGCGCCAGGGGTTCCAAACAGGGAAGCGGCCTTGGCGGGTCACCGGACTGCACAGGGTGTCCCCTGCCTCGGATCGCCTGATCCCACCATCTGCTCTCTTGCAAGGTCCCGTCACGGCGGGCTAGGCGGCTGCGGCTCGCTGACCGCCGGCTCGCCGTGGCGGCCCTGGATGAACAGGAACCTGACCATCCCTCACCAGGCCCGCAGGAGGACGCTGGACAATGAAAAGGGGCGATGGTTTCCCATCGCCCCCATTCAAGCCAACCGGGCTGTCCCGGCCGGCAGGCTTACCAGCTGAACGAGGTGCCGACGGACAGCACCTGCGCCGTCACCTTGTTATGGTCGCGGTTGCCGCCAGGGTTGGCGGCCGTTACGCCCGCGCCGGTGGCGAAGTTGTAGCCGTTCTGCTTCCGCTCCGTGCCGACATAGGACAGGAAGATCGAAAGGCCCGGCGCCAGCGAGTAGGTCGCGCCGGCGGCAATGCCCTGCTCCTTGCGCTGCCGGCCGAAGAAGGCGTTGCCGACGTCGCCCGCGCTCTTGTAGTTCAGATAGTGCGCGCCGACGATGACCGGCCCGAAGGTGTAGGACGCGCCGCCAAGGAACGCCTCGCCGTCCGCCACGCCCTTGGGCGCCAGGCTCCACTGGCCGTTGAAGCGGCCGAACTGGTACTTGCCGCCGACGCTCAGCCCGCCATAGGTGAGGGCCAGGCCGAAGTCGCCGACGCTCAGCCCGTCGTAGTTGTCGCGGACGACGCCGGCGCTGCGGTTGGAGTTGAACGGGATGCCGCTCGCGTTGTTGTCCTTCACGTTGGACGAGATGATGGCGCCGCCGGTGGCCGCGATGCCGAAGCCGCCGAACGTGCCGCGGTAGCGCAGCAGCGCGTCCATCGTGTTGCGGCGGCGTCCGCTCTCGGCGTTGTTGCTGGTGGACGACAGCCGCTCGCACCCGATGGAGCCGCCGATGCCCGAGTCGCAGTGGCTGGCGAGGGCGACGTTGCCGGTGTTCGGCTCATACGAGATGCCAGCGTCGAAGCCGAAGAACTGCGGCGACAGATAGACCGCCTTGGTCGTGGTATACAGGTTGCCCACGTCGGCGAACGGCCAGGTGATCTGATTGTTGGGGGTGACGAACGCCGGCGCGTCGCCGTTGAGGCCGCCGTCGTTGAAGTTTTCGAAGTTGCCGGTCATGTACAAGCTGCTGGCGCTGTCAATCGAGCCGAGGCGCAGGGTGCCAAGCTGGTCGGTGCCGATGTAGCCCCACTCGCGGCGGAAGTACAGCTGGGACCGACCCTGGTTCTGCCCGGAGATGCCGGCCACGGCGCCGCCACCTGCTCGGGCGGTCGCGCCGCCGGAGTCCTGCCGGATTTCCAGGCTGGCGCCATACTTCAGGCCGTTCGCGGCGACGCCGTCGAAGCCCGGATACAGGCGGGCGTAGTTGCCGAAGGTATAGCCGACCTGCTTGCCGCCGGTGGTCGATGTGCCGGCGGGTGACGTCAGCGGAGTGCCGATGTCGGTGTTACGGTCGGCAACCGCAGCAGCATAGAACCGGAAGCGGCCGTTCAGGCGGACGGTGACGGTGCCCGGCGTGGGGGCGGCCACCCTGGGGAACGCCTGCCCGGAAGTGTCGGACATGGACTGGGCATCGGCAACCGCCGCCGCTCCCGTCAACCCACCCAGCGCGGCCACGGTGGCCAGCAGGAGCTTACGCATTGAACTTCTCCTCGTTGCGCCGCTGATGCGGCGGATATTCAAGGCCCCGCCCCGAACGGGATGGACGCGCCGCCGTGCGACGCATCCTCCGCAGGCCGGGGGCAGCCAGACCTGGGCAGAGTATTGGCCTGCCCAGCCGGGCGCCGCAATCGCCCGTCTGCCCCTGTTATGGCTATCGCGGAACACTGTGGCTCATGTGTCACAAGGGCCTGGCCGGCGCGCTGCCCGGTCCGTCAAGGGCCGCCGCCGCCCCTGCCGCCCGGGGGAATCCGCTTGGCGGCCCGCCGCAGAATGCGCCGGTCAACCCGGCTCCCGCCGCCTGCAACGGAACCCGCCTGACCGTGCCGCCGGCCACCCCGCCCAGCGCCAGCACCGGGCCGCGCGCGTCCCGCGCCAGCGCCGCCCAGCGGACCGGGCCTAGCGCCGGCGCCCCGGGGTGGCTGCGGGTCGGGAACAGCGGCGACAGGAACGCTGCGTCCGCCCCGGCCCGTGCCGCCCGCACCAGCTCCGCCCGTCCATGGGCGGAGCTGGTGACGGGCCGGCCCCGCCGGAGCCAGGCCCGGCGCCAGGGCCGGGCCGCCCGCCCGCCGCGCAGGTGCAGCCCGGCGCCCACCGCAGCCGCCAGCCCGGGGTCGCCCGCCACCACCAGCACCAGGCCGCGCGCCCGGCACAGCCGGGCCACCCGCGCCGCCAGCGCCGCACGGCCCGGCACGCCGTCATGGCGGAACACGACCCCGCACCCCGCCGGCAGCCGCGCGATGGCCGGCACCGGGTCAGGCAGCCGCATGGCGTCCGTGAACAGCCACAGCACCGGCATCCCGCGCCCGGCGCCGCGGGCCGCGCGGCGTCCCTCCGCCCGGCGCTGCGCCTTGACCTGGCGTGCCCAGGCGGCAAGCCTATCGTCCATGCCCCCCTCCGATTCTGTCCCTGGTTCTGCCCCCGGCACCCTGCTGGGCCGTCTGGCCCAGGTCCAGGCCCGCATCGCCGCGGCGACGGCCCGCGCCGGCCGGCCTGAAGGGGCGGTGCAACTCGTCGCGGTGTCCAAGACCTACCCTGCGGTGGACGTGATGCAGGCGCTGGACGCCGGGCAGCAGGCGTTCGGGGAGAACCGGGTGCAGGAGGCCGCCGCCAAGTTCGGTCCGTTGCGCGCCGCCCACCCCGCGCTGCGGCTGCACCTGATCGGCGGCCTGCAGACCAACAAGGCGCGGGACGCCGTGCGGACAGCCGACGTGATCGAGAGCCTGGACCGCCCCCGTCTGGCCGACGCCATCGAGGACGCCCTGTCCAAGGACGGTGCCCGGAGCGGGCCGGCCAGTCCCGCGCTGCTAGCCCCCGCGCTGCTGGTCCCCGCGCTGCTGATCCAGGTCAACGTGGGGGACGAGCCGCAGAAGGCCGGCGTCCCCACCCGGGACGCCGACGCCTTCATACAGTCGTGCCAGCGCCGGTTCGGGCCGCTGCTGGCCGGGCTGATGTGCATCCCCCCGGCGGAGGGGGACCCGGCGCCGCATTTCGTTTGGCTGGCCGCCTGCGCGGCGCGGCACGGGCTGGGGACGCTGTCCATGGGCATGTCCGGCGACTACGAGGCCGCCATCGCCCAGGGCGCCACGCATGTCAGGGTCGGCACCGCCATTTTCGGCCTGCGCGCGAAATCCCTCCCCTCCGAAACGGCATAGCTGCGGCCGGCTGCATGGCCCAACCGCCACGGAAGCGCATCATTATTGATGCGTTTCGGTAAATGATAGGCGGTTTGTCGAAGAGATCATCTCCCGGCCGCATCTCTCCTGTAATCCGCGCCGTAGATCATTTGTTCATTGCCTAAGATTAAGTTCGCGACATGTTGAGTCCTTGTTATCCCGTCGCCAAGGCTGTCCTGGGTGCGATTGCCAAGCCGTTCCACCATGCCGTCCGGCATATGACGCATTACCGCGTCGGCCACCACGCGCCGCACCTGCACGCCCACCATGCCGTGGCCCATGCGGCGGTGCCGAACGGCGTAGGGTCCATGATCGCCTGCGCGGCGGCGCCGGGCGGCGTGCTGCCGGCCAGGCCGGGCCTGGCCGGGGCGCCTGGCGCGCTGGGCGGCACAGCCTATGGCGGCGGCCTGGGCAATGCCGGGGGCGCTGCGTTCGGAGGTGGCGCCGGCAGCTTTGGCAGCGGGGCCGCGGCTGGCGGCTTTGGCGGTGCGGCGGGTGGCGGGCTTGCGACCGGCGCCGGCCTGCTGGCGTCGGCCGCGTTGATCGCAGGCGGCCTTGCAACGGCAGGCAGCTTCACGCCCGCGCCGGTCGCACGGCAGCAGGCGCCGACGGTGCAGCTTGCAAGGGCCGGGCTGCCGTTCATCACCGCACCGCTCCTGCCGGGCCAGGTCCCCGGCACGGTCCCCGGGACGGCGCCGGGCAAGAACGCCGGGTCCGCTGCCCCACGCGGCACCGCCCCTGGAGTTGGCATGACGGGCGGCCCCTTCAGCGTGCCGGAGCCTGCCAGCATCGGCCTGCTGGCTGCCGGCGCCATCGCGGCCTTGCTGGCCCGCCGCAACGCCCGGCACGCCTGAAGGCTGCCGGCAAAGGCCATCCGCGCTGCCGCGGCACGCCGCCGGCCTGATCCCACGGCGCTGCCGTCCCGCTCCGGCACCTTGGCCGCCATGCCCGCTGATTGCGGCGGAATGCGGGCGTGCTAGATACCATCCCGGACCGCATCCCTGGATGGACCACCCATGACCCCGCAACGCATCCATAGTTGCCGCAGCCCGGCGCAGACCGCGGCATGAGCGCCACCACAAGCAGCAACGCCCTGGCGCATGGAACCACCCGCCCTCTGACCACCGGCGCCCTGCTCGCCGTGCTCGGCATCGTGTATGGCGACATCGGCACCAGCCCGCTCTATGCGCTCAAGGCCAGCCTGACCCACTTCAGCACCGTTGGCATCCGCGAGGTGGAGATACTCGGCACCCTGTCGCTGATCTTCTGGGCGCTGATCCTGACCGTGACGGTCAAGTACGTGCTGCTGATCATGCGCGCGGACAACAACGGCGAGGGCGGCATCCTGGCGCTGATGGCGCTGGCCCAGCGCGGCACCACCAGCCCGCGGATGCGGAACGCGCTCGGCCTGATCGGCATCGGCGGCGCCTGCCTGTTCTTCGGCGACGGCGCCATCACCCCCGCCATCTCCGTGCTATCGGCGGTGGAGGGGCTGTCGGTCGTCTCTCCGGCCTTCCAGCGCTTCGTGCTGCCGCTGTCCATCGTTGTCATCGTTGGGCTGTTCGCGGTGCAGGTCCGCGGCACGCACACCATCGGACGGCTGTTCGGCCCCATCATGGCGATGTGGTTCCTGGTGCTGGCCGTGATGGGCATGTACCAGATCGCGCTGAACCCCGGCATCCTGCGCGCGGTGTCGCCGCACTACGCCGTGGAGGTCTGCGCCGCGCATGGCTGGCTGGCCTTCGTCACCCTCGGCTCCGTCGTGCTGTCCGTCACGGGGGCAGAGGCGCTGTATGCCGACATGGGCCACTTCGGCGCCAAGCCCATACGCCTCGCCTGGATCGGTTTCGTGCTGCCCTCGCTGGTCATCCACTACTTCGGCCAGGGCGCCCTGGTGCTGGCCGACCCGTCCAAGCTGGAGAACCCGTTCTACCTGATGGCGCCGGAGTCCCTGCGCCCGCCCCTGGTGCTGCTGGCGACGGCCGCGACGGTGATCGCCAGCCAGGCCATGATCAGCGGCGCGTTCAGCATCGCGCGCCAGTGCATGCAGATGGCGTTCCTGCCGCGCATGGCCGTGCTGCACACCAGCGTGACGGAGGAGGGGCAGATCTACGTTCCCCAGATCAACACCGCGCTGCTGGTGGCCGTGCTGATCCTGGTGCTGTCGTTCCGCAGCAGCGACGCGCTGGCGGCGGCCTACGGCATCGCCGTTACCGGCACCTTCCTCTGCACCTGCGTGCTGGCGACGGTGGTCTTCCACCGGCAGTTCGGCTGGCCGCTTTGGCTGGCGCTGGGAGTGTTCGGCTTCTTCTTCGTCGTGGACGGCGCGTTCTTCCTGTCCAACATGCTGAAGGTGCCGGAAGGCGGCTGGGTGCCGCTGCTGGTGGGCGGTGCCCTGATGGCGATGATGACGAGCTGGCACAGCGGGCGGGAACTGATGCTGGCGCGCTGGAAGCAGGACAGCCTGCCGCTGGCGTCGTTCCTGGCGCGGCTGCCGCAGTCGCGCACGGTGCGCGTGCCGGGGATCGCGGTGTTCCTGACCGGCAACCCGGACTACGTTCCGGCGGCGCTGCTGCACAACCTGAAGCACAACAAGGTATTGCACGAGCGCGTGCTGTTCGTGACGGTGCAGAACCTGGACGTGCCGGAGGCCGGGCCGGACAACCGCACGGAGGTCAGCGAGCTGGCGCCGGGCGTCCATCGTGTCGTGCTGCGCTACGGTTTCATGGAAAGCCCGAACATACCCCGCGCGCTGGAGGACCTGGGCGCGCATGGCCTGGACTACACGCCGATGCAGGCCAGCTTCTTCCTGGGACGCGAGGTGCTGGTGCGCGCGATGGTGCCGAAGCTGACGGCCTGGCGGCTGTTCCTGTTCCTGTTCATGGCGCGCAACGCCGTGCCGGCAACCGAGTTCTTCCGCATCCCCAGCGACCGGGTGGTCGAGCTTGGGGTGCGCGTCGCCATCTAGGCAGGCTCGCGTAGCCCGGCGCACAGGTGACGCCCGGCAGAATCAGGCTGCTCAGGTCTCGTCTGCGCGCCGCTGCACTTAGACCCCGTTTGCGAAGTCATGGTGCGGCCAACCGCTTGCGTTTTGGGTGGACGGCGCGGTGGAGCATAAGGCGGATCATGGCGAGCGTGACCATGGCTTCGGACACCTCGGGCAGGTGCTCGT
>JAABUK010009787.1_pt1 | contig 12996 bp, 9 predicted proteins | sample 5559141 | NCBI WGS metagenome assembly JAABUK01 (sample SAMN10711869, study PRJNA513367) | rock metagenome | isolation source: Antarctica rocks | place: Antarctica: Victoria Land, Pudding Butte nord | collected 2016-01-03
TAAGATTTGTTAAGGATGAGGGCTATGAGTGATGTGGATTTTCATTATGTGTGGTGTGGATGGGTGTGTTTAGCAGGCGGTCGGGAGGAGGCGGTGGATGAATGGCATGGTTGGGTGTGGTAGGATGGTATTTTATGGATTGCTTGTAGACAGACGCATTGGAGGAGTGCAAGGATTATAAGGGATATTCGATTTGTGTGTAGATGAACATTAATATGTTATTGAAGGAGATGTCGAGGTTGGTGAGAGTGGTTCTGATGCAGCGGTAGATGATTCCGCATGGTTGGGTATGGCTGGGTTGTAGGATGGTGTGGACTGGGAAGACGCTTTGGAGTAGACAGACGCATTGGAGGATTATGAGGATGGGAGAGGATATTTGGTGTGTGGGTAGGTGATGATTGATATGTTATCAAAGAGGATGTCGTCAATATTGAGTGAAAGGGTGTGCACGAGGTGAAATATCGGATAGCTTCAGCTGCTTACCTACTCTACAAGCCAACCGTTTGGAGGAGGTATCAGACATCCCATCGCCTACCTGATATTGCGTGTCCTTCGTAATCAGCCCCGTCTTCATGATAAACAAGGGCGCCAATGACTTGCTTCAGTTGCTGTACTACGTATAAATACTCTCCGTGTACGCATTAACCTGCATCCCCTTCTCCGCCATCGCCGCATCGCACAGGAAATCCAACGGCATCCACACTAAATGCCCTCTGATCTGATCCAGTTTCTGACGCACCTCCTCTACGCGCATGAAGGGGTCGTGGAGGTGTCCTTGCTTGTATTTGCTGTGTTTTGGCAGGAAGGATTGGTAGTCGTCGAAGGTTTTGACTGGGGGTGTTAATTTGTTATCGTCACAGGAGAAAAGGGGGATGGGAGGAGAAAGAGAAAAAGGGGATGGGAGGAGAAGGGATGAGAAGGGAAGACGCACTATGATTGTCGGGGTCAGCGCGGAAGAGGTGGCGAAAGAGTTCGGTGTTGGTCGTTGCGTTGCTGGTCCACATGTCCCAGACTTTGTCACTCAAGGGATCGGCGACGAATTCGTATTCGGGTCCTTCCATGATGTCGTTGGGACATACATCTGGTGGTTGTGCGTTTGGGTCGTCCGTAGCGTCTAGTTTCTGCGCCGGGAGTAGGCCGAGATGTTCGCGCCAGAGCATTCGACGGAGGGTGGCGGCGTGGTGACCTGCTTTGTAGGGTTGGCCGTCCATGGTGCTGTCTAGGTAGTTCTGGTCTTCCATTACGATCGAGAGCTCGCTGTCGTGGAGACCCATTTGTGACTGTTTTACTCATTAGTGGGATTCATGACAGGATCTGTAGCAGCAGAGGGGACAATTACCCGATCGTTGATATTCGAACTGCCGCAGATTGCAATTCGGTCATCCACAATACACAACTTCCCGTGAATGTACAGTTCCTCTTGCACGAAATTGCCCTTCTCTTCCTCCGGGTCACCCTCCCATTCTTGCTCGCTCACTTTCCCTCCGTTCAGCATGGCGGTCCTCGCAATTGAGTCCGATTTGGTGGATTCCATCTCCCCCAAGCCAGCTTCCTCACGAGAGTCTTCGAACCGCCTTTTCCGGTCCATGTTCCTTTCCCTCTCCTCATCGCCAGCATCGTCCTTGTGAGCGAGATTCTTGTCTGTGCTGCTTGGGGCTCCACCCCCCATGATTTCCTCCGCATTTGCCCGTTGCACTTCTTGGTACGTGACACCAGACTTCTCCTCCTGTACCTCCATAGCTTTTGTCTTGTTCAGGCGATCGTATGATCGTAGGTTGAAAACGAAAATGTGCTGTGTAGGATCGATCCCCTGCGCCTTGATCTGGCCATATATCGAATGCTCGCCTCGGTTTATCGATTTGTACTGGTAATCCATAATAGCCCTCGTGCCCATCGCCGCGTCTTCTCTCAGGTCGCCCGCGAAACCTGGGATAGCCGGGATGACAATGATGACTCTGAACTTTCTGCCTTCTCTACCAGCTCTCACACAAGCATCCACAATAGCCCTACCGATCGTGTTGTGTATAGGCGCCTGCTCCTCGCCGGTAGCTGTGATGAAGAATTGATTCTCAATGTACACGAAATGCTGCGCGTTTCTGATGACCTCGCTGTAAGCGTTCTGGATGCTGTGCTCAGGCGGGTCGATGCCGCTACTCCAGTCGCAGCTGCTCCTCACTACCTGCGCATGAACCGTACCTGGGTTTTGGTGCGCCCATGGCATGTTTTCCAGTGGCGAATGCGGATGCCGTACATAACCCCCCACAGGGAATTTCGGCCGCTGGACAGCTATAATGTCCTCGTGCTCACCCTCACGCCCCTGCATGACCATCCATGGATATCCGTCATCCCGCTTGTATTTGTCGCGTTTGACGAAGTTCCATCGCAGCACGAAATGCTCCGCGATATCGTAGACGCAGTCGCCAATAAGGCCCATGGCCACATCATGCCACGGCATTCGTCCAAAGTCCGCTTTGCTCAGCTCGTTCGATTTCCAGTCATCCACCGTCTTGAAGTCCATGATCCGATTATTGTTGAAATCCTGGCCCGGAAAGACCTCATTCTTGACTCCGGCCGGATGCACATCGGCCATCGGATGCTGTCTATCATCCCACCTCCCAAAGCACAGATCCAGTCCCCCGATGAAAGCCAAGGCATAGTCAATCACAATGAACTTCTCATGATGCGCCCAGTAGAAGGTCATGTCGCCTGCGTTCTCAAAGACGTTGTGATCGGGATGTCTCATCACAGTGATATTGCCATAGCCCGGCGTGCCTTTCGGACACAAGGCATGCAAGGCATGCTTCGTATGGGCACTGTTGCACGAAATGGCAGCGGCAACCTCTTTGTAGACAATGACATAGATCTTGACTCCAGCCTCGGCCCTCCTCTTGAGCACCTGATCCAATCTCCATTCCTGATTGAAATAGGGCGGTCTCCTCAGAAAGAGTTCTGGACTCAGCCACCAGTCTTCAATGTAGATGACCTCCTTCGCCTTTTCCAGCGCGACACTGACGGCCCAGAAGTAGTCGCGCCCGTCGACGTACCACTTGATCTTGTTGCCATCTCTTTCTGGAGCAAAGGACTCGAAGCGGTGGGATTCGGCGATGCGCTTACGTTTGGCGTCAGTCTCCTGCTCGTGCTTTTCGTCGTGGCGGTGATTGGAGTTGATGAGGTTATGGAATTTGCCGACTTTGGATTTGAAATGGTAGAAACCCTTTTTGGTCTCGTAAAGACTGGTATCTGCAATTGGAGACGGCTGTGTCAGCTGGAGAGTCGTCGTAGGGGAGGGGGTGGGAAATGGCAAGTCTACTTTTCATCTTGTCGCGCATTTCTGGGAAGAGATCAGGGTGCTTGAGCTTGTCCATGGTGGACATGCTGGCCCTGTCTCCGCTGGCGGTGGGAGTGGCCATGATGGGCCGTGGAGGGTGTTGGTGCGTTACGGAGCACGCGAGTAGAATATGCTGGGGTGGAGAGACCGAGGTGGGTTGCGGAGTGTTTATGAAGGGGGGGGGCTTGGTTCTACCAGCACGGCTCGTGCCTTGAAATGAGCAATGAGCCTGGCCTTGGCCTCTTCTTGGCTACGACTTGGCGGTGGGGTGGATATCCGTCCGACATACAACAATGTTCAATGTTGCGAGATGGGTGGAAGAGGGTCTAGCGGGTCCTGCTTGCGTCATATAGGGTGCCGCCGGGGTTACATCTTAGGGCATTAGGTACCTAAGGGAAGGTACCTAAGGGAAGGTACCTAAGGGAAGGTACCTAAGGGAAGGTACCTAAGGGAAGGTACCTAAGGGAAGGTACCTTAGCACTACTGTTGTACCTTAGTTCTATGCTATAGAGGGCTTATACTGGCAGAAGACCACCTGCGCTTTGAGGTAAAGAACCTACTTGCTCCATACATAACGTGCATTATTGAAGTCTATGGTATTCATATGCACCCATCTATAGCCTCCTCCCACGAGTACCAGTACAAGCCGACCGACTGTTCGATGGCAGCCGGGCAAAATCGTAAATCGCTCAGACGCCAATGCTGCTCCCCACGGTGGCGCTAAAGGTGCAACAGACAAGAGTAATTATCTTCCGCCTTTGGATCCCATCATCGTCCGCGGCTGCCTCTCCTCCTCTCGAAATAAGAAAAGTTCGCATTCCTCGGGCTCGTGGGCGTCGGTGGCGCAGACCCCGTCACCGCTGGCATTCCCATCCGGACTTCTCCAATCCTCCTCAATAGTCCCTGCAGCGCCATTCTCACCTCCATCCCCGGCTCCCTGTTCAGTAAATCGACTCCGAGTGGGTAGAATATCTCAATGTGCTTCTCAAAGTCTTCACGCGGAAAGTTGGTGTAGCCTTCCATCACATCCACAACGACAGGCCGCCACGCTTCGATGCTGCGCGGCTGCGTCTCGTCGAGCTGGTTGAATGAGCGGATGATGTCGGCGCACAGCCTACTCGGTCATCAGTATAGGGCCCATGCAAGGACAAGAGAAACGACATACGGTGTCAGTGCAGCCTCTGTCTCCGCCCGGCTTCTCCTTCGTTCCTCGCCTTCGTCATGGTACATCCGGACTAATATGCTAACGTAGCACGCCGCACTCCCGCTTTCTTGCTTCAACAAATTTGGGGGCTGCTTCATGAAACCTTCTCTCCAAAGCCTCATCCGTAGATCTTTGTTGTTGTTGAATTTCTTGGCAAAGGTATAGCTGTTCTTGAGGAGCGCCATCAGCCGCAGAAGCTCGGAGCTGGGGATCTGAGCATAAACAGCGTCATTCGAAAATAGCTCATTCACAGTCTCGATCATGAGCAGTTGCAAAACACATCGTGTGATGATCTTATTGAAAAATTTGCGTCGTGCCGCTGTAACGACTATGGGTTGCTGTTGAAGGCCTGATTGCGGACGGTAGTCTTCCAGCTCGGTGGTCGCCTGGGATGGGGAAGTTGAAGTGTTGTTTGTCCTTGTCGAGCCAGATCTAGTCCGATTGACTGATTCGGCCGTCTGTTCGCTTTGGCTAGCCGTCGACGATTCGCGATCCAACTTTTCACTCTCTTGCTGAGCGCCCACAAAGGTCGACAGCGTCGGCGAATCAGCGTTCAAGGAGAGATCCTTTACGGTGGCAGCCTCTCCTTGAGGTTTCCGGACACTGTCATTGTCCTCGATGGAGGTAGAGTCGGAGGAGGACGCAGCGGCGGAAAACAGCTGGTGGGCCGTAGTACGGTCGAAAAGCTCGACAAAGCTGCCAACAATTTTACTCCAGTGCTCAGGCTGAAACCTGTGCACGTTCTGTAGTATCAGTTGCTGCAGACAATTGCTTCCAATGCGTGCAATGGTATCGTTCTCCTGACAAATGCACAATGCTAAGAGGTCCAGAAAGCGATCCATCATGTATTCGAGAGAGTCGAAATAATGCGTGAAGAGGGTGATCACATTCCGTAGAGCCTGGATCATAGTTGTCGAAAGCCACACGGATAAGTCTTCGTGGTTCAGTACATTCTTCATTTCGGATTTGGACTTCAATACCATGAAGATAGGATAGATCAATTGTCGCCATATGGTATCCCAGAAATCTGGAGGGAAATCGCCTCCGTATTGTTTCAAGATATCAAAGAGATAATTTGAGGCCTGTGAACGGACTTCCAAATCATCACCAGTCATGAGGATGTCATGAAATGCGAATAATACAGGAAACCAGAATTGCTCTTCTTGAGTCTGCCTGCTGATAGCTTTAGAAACCCCCTCCCTCTCCGGACCGACTCCATTCGTCAAGGATCCAGCTCGATGTGAAAGAGGGCATTCAGGAGTCCTCAGCATCTTCGGAACGGTTGACTTCAGGGCTTCGATGGCGGCTAGTGACTTTTTCTGGAACTTGAGGTTCTTAGAGAACTCGGTCAGGCAGACTACAAGATCTGCAAAAGCTCCTTGGGAGATTACAACTCCAAAGCGAGTGTTATATATTTGAGTGACGTGGTCATAGGCTAGATTAACGACAGCCTCTGTAAAGCAAGTCAGCAAGAAGATGATCATATTCTCAAAAGATCGACAGCCTACCGTGAGGCTCCCTTGCAGCCACAGTAAATACACCAAACATAGTCTTCCACCCAGATCGGATGTTCTCTCCACGGGCTTGGATCATCTGGATTAAGCATCGAAGCACCATATCCTTAACGGTGACAGTAGAGCTGTTGGCCATAACATGCTCGAAAGGCTTGAGGAAGTCCTTCTGGAATTTGAAACCCGGCAACTCCTCAATTTCCATGAATCGCATGGACAGCTGTCGCAACGAGTCCAGAGCAAAGAAAACAACGTGGGTATTTGAGTGGCATCCGACCTCATTGAAGTGCTCGCCCAAAACTTGCCAAATGTTGGTCCACTCGAATCGAACACGATTCATGTTGTAGTAGCTGATCTCGACCAGCTTTTGTAGACTATAAGTACGTGGCGATTCACTTTGACCAGACGACTGTATCTCCTGCCAGCTGACTTCGCTCAAGGCGCGGATGAAGTGGACAATGGCGTCTCCTGACAATTGAACAGTGTTAGTGAAAATGCGATCCACGCCCTTGACCATGTCTGATGATCGACTCTCATGAGCTATCTCGAGGTGGTAATTCGAGTGTGTGGAGCTTGCAGTGGGACGGGATCGATTGGCGGCAGGTCGTCGTTGCTGAGGATTTGACGGCCCCCTCTGGATGCGTGCTTTGTTGACGTCCGGAATAGCTCCCTCGTCCACGCCTCCGGATATTAGTTGAAACCGGTCTAGCTGGCTGATACACGTCAAGATATCTCGCCATGAACCTTTCAGCAAGTTGCCTTCTGTTTGAGCAATCTCGATGAGTGCTTTTAAGGCCTCAAGATTCTTGTTCAGCATCTCGCTCAGGTTGCCAAGGTTAGTGAAGCTGGCAAGGGCAGTGACAAATGCCGTTCGTGGAGTCTCGACATCGAATAAGCACGAAATACGAATGCCCAACTTGATTCCCTCCATACAGAGCTTGATGACTTCGACATTTTGAGTGGTCTGCATCTGGCCGGAAAGCCCTGAGAAAAATGACATCCAAGTGACATCGAACATTGGTCCGACATGCTTGAAGGAAGTGGCTGGTATGTACTTCGGCAGACCTTGCTTCGCGGTTGTTCTTCGCTGCGACTTGATCATGTTCCGTAGTCGCTGCTCTGCCTTCTTTGACATCTCTTCCGAAGCCTGAGCGTACGCTTCTCGTTGTAGATCACGGCCAGCCTGTAAGAATGCTTGGCCAACGCGAGATGCTATACCTCCAGTACCAACAGGCTGAGCTATCACGCCCATGGCTGCAGCTGTTTCTCGCTCCGTAGTCAGCACAATTTCATTCTGCGCAATCTCGTCGTAGATGCTAGCCAGATATTCGTCCGGTAGATTTGCGTTGTCGTTAATGCCTCTGTTGTTCTTGATGAAATCTTCGGTGGTCATTCGCTTGGCCTTTGCAAGCTTGATGCTATGCTGATCGGTGTTCAACATGATCACTGAATATGCCAAAACGTACGCTGTGTCGGCATTCGCAAAGGCATTGGGATTGCCGGTGATGTATCTTTCTGCAAACTTCAACATGAAGCGATCAATTTTTTGCGCTTCTCCAGGAAGTCGGAAGCTTTGAAGGAATTGCCTTAGTGCATCAACAAATCTTCTCCGGGTGAAGTCCATGGAGTCTACAAACGCATGCATAATGGCAATGTTGTGTGGTTCACCTTCGCCGAGGTACTCTCCAATCATGGATTTATCCAAAGACTCGTTGGATAGGATGAAGTTGGCAATGTCATCGGGGGAGTCGCTTTTGATGAAACCATCATTCATGAGCTGCTTAATGCCACGCTTGGCCTTGAAGTTGAATTGTCGAATGCCGTTATTGAGCGCCGTCTTCCGGAGCTTTGCCTTCTCCAGCTGCATTGGGTCATCCTCACGTATCGGGGTTGAAGGCGCAACGGGCGTATCCGCAGTGGACATTCTAGGGGAATTGGTGATTTGGCTAGGATCTAAGGAATCCCTCAAGCGATCTGTAGACTCTCTCAAGTTCATGTTTTCAAATTTCGCGGCGCCTGCTGCCAGGCTATCTTGAGACCAATTGACAAGTGACCGTAGCGTCCGGACTAAGCAATCAAGTGCTTGCTGCTTCAGGAGGAACTCTACAGGTAGATCCCACTCATGATTCCAGGCTATATTCAGGCTTGCAGTGGTCAGAGACGGTGGTAGCTTCCCGTGATCCCGCCAGTCAAGGTCTGCGTCGGTTTCCTTGGTATACTGGTCCTGATACTGCTGCTGTTGCTGTGCTGATACGATTGTAGGCGGTATGGAAAGACTCGAGATCTTGGACAAGTGCTCAATCATCCGCTGAAACATGTTGTCGAGAGCTGTCGATTCACAATCGTAGTTGAGGTATAACTCGACCAGTGCCCGAGGGTCTGTCGATAGTCTCTTCAAAATTTTCATGACGTACAGCTTTTGAAAACTTGGAGCATTCTTGCGTTCAAGAATAGCAAGATAAATTTCTTTCAAGAACAGCTCAATCTCCCTTTTGAGCATGACCCTCATGTCTTTGAGCATGAGCCAGAATATCTCGGCGCATATCTCAAATACTTGTCTGACGGAGCTTGCTCCGTTTCTGCTTACACTCAAACGCAGATACTGATTGATAGCCTGTCCAAAGCTGGTGGGCTCATTGTTTGTGCCGCGAATTGTACACAGGGGAGACGTGAAAACGGTCATGTTGTTGTTCAGTGTTGTACGAACGATGGCAAGCGAGACGAGTTTGGAGCGCATGTTCGCCGAGTGGATATCTTGCTGCTGATCGGGCGGTAATTCCTTGTGGCTGAGCCTACACATTGATCGAAACACCAGAAACGCATCCCGTACAAAGATCTCATCCTCTTCATCCTCATCAGGAGTGTCCGGTCTGCTATGCTCGTCGTCACCGTTTGCTTGAGACCCAGGCTGGCCCGAAGCGATCCGTAGTTTGAGCACGGATTTTGCCGGTGTGACCATTGTGGGTGCATTGTCGCCTATCCTTCGATCATCGAAGCTTTTCGCATTTTCCAAGCTCTGCAGCGTCAATCTTTCACCGGGCTCCTTAGGAACTGGCTGGTCAGTGGTCAAGATCGAATTACCCTCCGAAGATCCATCAGGATCGTCGCCGCCGTCCGTCTGACCTGACTCAATGACTGAATTGCTACCATTCATTTCGACGTGACTGCTATTCACGGTGCCCTTGTCCGAGCCTATTTTCGCCAAATTCAACCGGGCCTCTTTCATGGATAGCCTTGTTGTGACTCGTTCGAAGACCGTACCAACCATCTGCGTCAACGTCCCTTGTGCCACCTGTTGATTCGTATTTGACTTCGAAAGTAGAAAGATATTGTAGACTTGCCGGACAGCCTTGAGAAGACCAGATCCATGGACAATGAGCTTGTCATTTAGGACTGCTGCCAGTAATGACTTTACGATTTGTAGCTGCACCTCGTACGGAGTAGCTTCATCCTGGAAGCAACCGCAGATAGTTTCTATTGCCCGGTCGATCAAAGGAAGTTGCTGCTGGCCGGGGGGAGCGCTCGGGTCCTGGGATTCTGCGGGGACGGAGAAGTATGAGTAACTTATGAGCTTTCCTATACAGTCCAAAGCGGTCGTAGTCAAGGGTATGCTGGCAGTTTCTGTAGCAAGACGTAAAGGCTCAAAGATGAGCTCTGGATTCGGCGAGCCATCCAATCTCTTGATGGCATCCAACGCTGTTTGAGCAGCATCGCCGAGCGCCTTTCTCTTGCGAGCTTCTTTTGACGCTGAAATTTGGTCCAGGGCTGACACGACAAATACAATGGAGCTTAAAGGGGCTGAAGATCTCTTGGTCCCAGCTGTAGCTTGAGTAGAGACGCTGTCAGACCGTTCGCTTCCGTGTAGCGAAGTGCCATTCGATGGGGCGGTAGAGGGTAGAGCACCGATGCTTTTGGCCGTGAGAGGAGTTCTATCAGTTTGATCTTCGTTGGGGAGTTGAGGGGGCAACGGGGACGACGGGGTATGTGATGGTTCTCGCGATGCTGCTTCAGTGTTTGGCTCTTCAGACTTCTCCTCAGGCTCAGGAGCTGCCTCGTTCTCTTGATCTGCATCTAGTCCTTCATTTGCCTTTTCGTCATCCGGTATGTCAGCCACCTTGATTCCCTTCCAATTCATCTTGTAGTCCAGCTCTTCTTTGTCGCCCGTCAAGCTTGTATACCGCCCATCTCCATTCTCGGCCTTGTTGGTGGGAAGTTCAGTCTTGGCAGGGTTTTCGACATGGTTCTCAATACCATTGGTCCCAGCTGGACGATCGACCTCCTCATTGTCCGCCATAGGGGAGAGCTGCACCCGAGGCAGCTGCCGAAGCTCCTGCCTCCGCCGAGCAATACCTAGCCTCACTCCACATCGAGCTCCTCCATCTTACTTGAGAAAGGATTTGTCCATCGCAAGTAGGGCCCTCTAGGATTGTTAGGATGAGTCTCAGTTGTGTATCTCGAACGACTGTCCAAAGTCGTGCTCGTGTAATCGTAGAAAGTCGATCCAGCCGCTGATTGGCCTCTTTGGTCAGCCCATCACGGGCTTGGCACTCCGATCTCGCCGACTTAGCTCAGCCCAACATTGCAGGGCTCTACAAAAATGACCGAAGAAACTTAAGCCTCAACATCTCGGCGACTGTCCTGGACGTTCACAATTCCCTCCTGTCGCACAATGTACACGCCGCATCCTTCTGCGTGAACGTCGACTTTCCATTCCCCTGTCATCAATACTCTCTTTTGGGCTCCAATGGCTACCTCCGTCCTCCTTCGGGCTCCGGCAAGAGCATGTCTTCGAGCTGCCCCAAGCTCCATTGGAGCTGCTTCGCTTTCTAGAACCCAGCATGCTTCAAGGTAAGCCAAGGGGATCAGCAAAGGCAACGATACTGTGGGCCGTGCGAACATCGTGACTGAGCTTACATCCTCAGATACATACCAGCAATCTCGGCTCTCGCTCGTTACTATGCCTCCAAATGTATGCCCGTAACGAAGCTTCCCTTGGGAGGCTGATTCTAAATGCCTGATGAACAGCTTTCCCCCCTCACACCGTCGTTAGCATGCCGGCGTTATCACCAACAATGACCGCGGGTAATATCGGAACGTGGCAGAAAAAAGCCGGAGATGCAATTGCGCCGGGAGATGTACTGGTGGAAATCGAAACAGATAAGGCACAGATGGATTTTGAATTTCAGGAGGACGGTGTGCTAGCCAAGATACTTAAGGACTCAGGAGAGAAGGATGTTGCTGTCGGAAACGTGAGTTTGGCAACTCCTGTTTGGGGCTACGCTAACGTGAAGTAGCCCATTGCTGTCATGGTTGAAGAGGGCGAAGACGTTTCTGCCTTTGACTCGTTCACTCTGGATGATGCAGGAGGCGAGAAAGCACCGCCAAAGGATGCGCCTAAAGAAGAAGCCTTAGAATCGTCTGAGCCCCCAGACTCTGGATCAAAGACATCCCCAGACACACTTGACAAAAGCAAGCCGAAGTCTGAGCCGACGTCCCAGCCCGAAGAGTCCGAGTCAACAGGTGGAAGACTCGAGACAAGCTTAGAGCGCGAACCCGCTGCAAGCCCCTCCGCCAAAGCCCTCGCGCTTGAAAAGGGTGTACCAATCAAGCAAGTCAAGGGCACAGGTCCTGGCGGCAGGATCACAAAAGCAGATATCGAGAAGTTCCAACCCCCATCAAGCGGAGCACCAGCCGCCGCCGCAGCAGGTCCCACCTATGAAGACATCCCAGCCAGCTCTATGCGGAAAACCATCGCCAATCGTCTCGTCCAATCCTTTACCCAGAACCCACATTACTTCGTCTCCTCCACCCTCTCCGTCACGAAGCTCCTGAAGCTTCGGCAAGCGCTCAATACATCGGCAGACGGCAAATACAAGCTCTCCCTCAACGACTTCCTCGTCAAAGCCGCCGCGGTCGCCTGCAAAAAGATCCCAGCTGTCAATTCGAGCTGGCGCGAGACCGGCGGCCAGGTAGTCATTCGCCAACATAACACTGTCGATGTGAGCGTTGCGGTAGCGACGCCAATTGGCTTGATGACGCCTATCGTCAGAGGCGTCGATAGTCTCGGATTGGAGAGCATCTCGGCACAAATCAAGGATCTTGGCAAGCGCGCAAGAGATGGGAAATTGAAGCCTGAGGAATACCAGGGCGGAACCTTTACGATCAGCAATATGGGCATGAACGCCGCGGTGGAGCGATTCACGGCCGTGATCAACCCGCCTCAAGCTGGCATCTTGGCTGTGGGCACGACGAGGAAGGTTGCCGTCCCTTCGTCATCAGAAGAAGGTGGCGTTGAGTGGGACGATCAGATCGTTGTGACTGCTAGCTTTGATCATAAGGTCGTGGATGGGGCTGTGGGAGGAGAGTGGATCCGAGAGTTCAAGAAGGCGGTGGAGAATCCCTTGGAGATGATGCTTTGAGGGGCAAAAGTGTTGCATGTTCGCCCATTGTATATCTTCCCGTAATCGGTGTGCTTTAGACGTGTGGTTGGGGTGCAGACGATCTGCTCTGAGATGTAACAATCTGGCGTTGTTTCATGGGGATTCAGTCTAGTCTATCAAATGGAAGAATCTTCTGTTCGTATAACATAACACTACGAAGAATAGTGACCGCTACTTGACCTGTCAAACTCCCAACGATACTGACATCAATCCAACACCCCTACAAATCCTCCACCTTGACAACACCCGCTCTATGCTCCCTACTCGCCTCCTGAAAACTCCTCCCCCGCTTCAAATCCTCCGCAATCTTCTCATCAGCCTCCACCTGACTCGCCATCAGCGCCACCGCCTTCTCCGCCAACTCCTTGGGTAGACACACGACGCCATTTAGGTCACCGATTAGATAATCGCCTGGGTGGATTGTGGCGTTTTGGTCGGCGGAGTGGAGGGGGAGGGGGGTGTTGATCTTGTTTACTGTTAGTATTGGATCACTACTGAGGAAAGGCGGCACCA
>JAABUK010009788.1_pt1 | contig 12996 bp, 6 predicted proteins | sample 5559141 | NCBI WGS metagenome assembly JAABUK01 (sample SAMN10711869, study PRJNA513367) | rock metagenome | isolation source: Antarctica rocks | place: Antarctica: Victoria Land, Pudding Butte nord | collected 2016-01-03
GGGTTGGTCCAGGTGGCGCGGAGGGTCGATTCCAGGGCGGGATCGGGCTTCAAGTTGACCAGACCGGCCAGCGCCGCGACCCTCGCCCGGGGCTCGGCGTCCTTAGCCGCCGCCAGGAGGGCGGCCCGGGCGGGCTCGCCGATCGAGGCGAGGAGGCCCACCATCTCGGCGCGGGCCTCGGGGAGCTTCTCTTTCGGCCAGGCGGAGGCAAGGGCCTCGACGGCCGGCTTCTCGCCCTTGAACTTGTCGGCCAGGGCCTTCGCCGCCTCGACCCGCCCGAGGGCGTCGGTGGCGTGTTCGAGCTGATAAATCCACTCGGCCATCGGCTTCTCGAAGGCGAGGGTCTTGGGGAGCCAGCCCTTCGGGTCGACGCGGACGAGCTTTGGCCGGGCTGCGCAGGGGATGACGAACTCCTGCGAGCGGGCGTCGACGACGATCGGCACCGAGCGGGAGGCGAACTCGTCGGCGATCTCGACCGTGGTCGGCAGGCGGAACAGGGGGGTGGTCGCGTCGACGGTCTGGAGCTGGTCAATCGTCAGGCGGAGGGTCTTGTCGTCGTCCTCGTATCGCCAGCGGGCGGTCAGTTCGGGGTGGCCGCCCTTGAAGACCCACTGGTCGAAGAACCAGCCGAGGTCGCGGCCGGAGGCGGCTTCCATCGCCTTGCGGAAGTCGGCGGTCTCGACGTTCTTGTCCTTGTTGGCGGCGACGTACCCCTTGATCCCGCGCCACCAGGCGTCGTCGCCGAGGAGGCCGCGGAGGGCGTGGAGGACACAGGCCCCCTTGGAATAGGTGACGCCGTCGAACATCCGCCAGGGGTCGCCGAAGCGGGGCTCGACGATCGGCCGGCGGTACTGGCGGTCGGAGCCGAGGTAGCTTGCCAGGTCGTTGCTCATCGCCAGGCGGAAAGCGTCCTCGCCCCGGTCGTGCTCGGTGAAGAGGGGGTCGAAGTAGCTGGCGAACCCCTCGTTGAGCCAGAGGTTCGACCAGTCGCGACAGGTCAGGAGGTCGCCGAACCACTGGTGGGCCAGCTCGTGGGCGACGATCCCGTCGGAGCTGCGGACCAGGGCCTCGGTCGGATCCAGGAGGATCGCGTCGGTCATCGTCGTGGCCGAGGTGTGCTCCATCCCGCCGCCGAACCCGGGGACGCAGACCGTGTCATACTTGGGGTAGGCGTAGGCGGTCCCGATCGCCTGGTTGAAGAAGGCGATCATCTTCGGCGTCTTGCCCATCGTCCGCCGGGCGGTCGCCTCGTCGACCCCCTTGAGGACGTAGTAGTCGACCGGGAGGTCGCCGAGCTTGTCGTGGTAGACGGAGAACTCGGCGGCGACGATCGAGACGAGGTAGGTCGTCAGCGGCTCGGCCATCTTCCAGCGATAGGTCGCGGTGCCGTCGGGGTTCTCGGTGGTCGACTCCAGCGTCCCGTTGGAGACGACCGAGAGGGGCTTGTCGACGGTGACGGCCATCTCGGAGGTGAAACGCTCATTCGGATAGTCGAAGCAGGGGATCCAGAAGCGGGCGTCCTCGGGCTCGCCGACGGTCCAGACGATCGGGGCGCGGCCGGGATGGTCGGGGTCGGGCTTGATGAAGCGGACGCCCTTGGCGGGCGAGCCGGAATAGGTCACGGCCAGCTCGAACGTCTCATCCGGCCCGAAAGCCCGGCCGAGCTTGACGACCAGCTCGTCCCCTTTGTGCTCGAAGGTGCAAGGGGCCGGCGGGCCGACGGCGACCTTGGCGACCTTGAGTTCCGACCCGCAGTCGAGCGTGACCGAGTCGAGCCCCGGGTGGAGCGGGGCGAGGGTGAGGGTGGCGACCCCACGGATCTCGTCCTTCTTGGTGTCGAGGGTCAGCTCGCCCTTGATGTGCCGGACGTCGAAGGTCCGCACCCGCTCGGCCTGCTTCGGGTCGCCCGGCGAGGCGAACGGGCGGCGACCGATTGGGGCGGGCGGCTGGGCCGGGGCGATCGAGGGGATCAGCAAGCAGGCGGCCAGGAGGGCGGTCGCGCATCGGGGCATGGCGGGGTTCACCTTCAAAGCCGGGCGGGGCGGGGCGGTCGGCCGCGATCGACTCGCGATTGTCGCCGCCGACCCGCCCGTCGGCAAGGTGATGCCGCCCCGCCCGGCCCCGCCCTGGGGGTTGACGCATCAACCCGCCGCCACCGCCATCGCCGCCTCGGCCTGGGCCGGCTTCATCGTCTTGACGTTGTAGGCCAGGCCGGAGGCCTTGAGCAGGCGGATCATCTCGAAGGTCATGTCGACCTCCCACCAACGCATGCCGATCTTGGCGGCGGTCGGCGCGGCGTGGTGGTTGTTGTGCCAGCCTTCGCCGTAGGTGATCAGGGCGATCAGCCAGTTGTTCTTCGAGTTGTCGCGGGTGGCGAAGTTCCGGTAGCCGAAGGTGTGGCCGATCGAGTTGACCGACCAGGACGAGTGGATGCAGGCGACGTGGCGGACGAACCCGCCCCAGACCAGCCAGGGCATCCCGCCGACGGCGTAGAGCCCGCCCAGCAACGCCACCGGGAAGAGGAAGTGGTAGCGGTGCAGCCACCGGTGGACCGGGTCCTTCATCAGGTCGGGGGCCCAGCGGTTGTAGTAGGCGACGGTGTGCGGGAAGGTCTCATGCTTGTAGATCCACCACTGCCAGTGGGCCCAGTAAAGCCCCTTGATCGGCGAGTGCGTGTCATGCTCCTGCTCGGTGAAGGCGTGGTGCCGGCGGTGGTCGGAAACCATCCCGATCGCCCCCCCCTGCGCGGCGCAGCAGCCGATCATCGTCAGGAGGTATTCCAGCGGCTTGGGCCGGACGGCATAACCGCGATGGGTCAGCAGGCGGTGATAAGTCATGCTGATGCCGACGCTGGTCGTTAGCCAGTGGAGCACCAAGCCCACCAGCAGCGCCTCCCAGGTGAAGAAGGCGGGCACGAAGGCCAGCAGGGCCCCGACGTGGAACGAGCTGATCCAGGTCAGGGGGACCCAACCGCTGCCGATCGGGTAGGCATTCATCGACTTGGACATGACGACTCCGAAGGATGGGGATCGGCCCGAGGCGGTGGAGGCGGGGCCGGTCCTCGGGACCAAATGAGGGCGGATCGCGGCGATGGACGGGGGGCGATCGGGGGGGCCGATGGGGCGAGGGCCGGAGGCTGGGGGCCGATCATCGCGCCCAAGCCTCGCCGGCCCGGGTGATTATCCCATCATCTCGCGACTCCAAGATCAAGTGAGGAATTGACGAAATTCCCGACGCATCCACGCCAGGGGTCGGCCCCGGGGCCCGATCACTCCAGCCTGAGGTAGGTGATCGAGCGAGGCGGGAAGGTGTAAGCCGCCCGCCCGCCCTTCATCCCATGCTCCCAGGGACCGACGCGCGGCACGATCCGCGAGGGCTCGGCCGCCGTGTTCGCCAGGTCGAGCGGGCCGGAAAGTTGCTCGACCGTCCCCGAAGGCTTCGCCGGGGCGAACCCCTCGACCTCGATCCGGCCCGGGCGTGCCTCTTCGCCGGGGTTGACGACCTGGAGGACCAGGATCTTGCCGTCCTCGGACCGCTTGGCGTTGACGCTCAAGGGCCCGGCCTCGCCGGCGACCTCGGAGCGGACCAGGAGCGGCTGATACTGCCGGGTCGCCATCTTCACGAGGTAGCCGGGCGGCTGGAGCCAGACCTTCGCCGGGTCGAGGAAGAGCAGCCCCTGGTCCCAGCCGTTGTCGTTCTGGCGGTCCACCTGGAGGCAGTTCGCCGCGCAGGCGACCGGCAAGAGGTCGCCGATCCGCTCGGCCTGGTTCGTCGCCAGGGCGTCGGAGAGGGCCCGCTTCATCGCGTGGTTGCCCGAGTTGTACTCGAAGATGGCGACCTTGAACGGGGCCCCCGGCGCGATCTTGCCGAGCTGCTCGATGTAGCTCCGCTCCGGCGCCAGGGTGCCGGGCTCGGGCGGGTGGTCGGTCCAGACGTGGATGTCGAACCAGACCTCGCGCCCCCTGACCTTCGCCAGGTCCAGGATCTTCTTGTGCGCCGCCAGGCTCTTCGCCGCCGCGCCGCCCTCGAACCGATAGGGGTCGATGATCACCTGGTTATAAGCGAAGTCGCCGACGACGAGGATGATGGCGGGGTCCCGGGCCCAGACGGCCTCGGCGATCGCCTCGAACTTCTTCCAGTAGGCCTCGTCGACGGCCTCCTCGTTGCCGATCTCCAGGTGCTTCAGGCGGTAGGGGGCGTGGTGGCCGTCGAGGGCCCGCTTGCGGCCCCACTCGCCCTCGGCCGACCCGTTGACGTACTCGACGAAGTCGGCCATGTCCTGCGGCGACTCGTTGGCGTTGACGGCGGGGATCGCGCGGAAGCCGGCGGCCTCGCAGAAGTCGAGGAAGTCGAAGATCCCCCAGCCGTTGGTCGAGTAGGGATACCACGTCCCCTCGTGCGGCGGCCGGGTCGCCCTCGGGCCGATCATCGACTTCCAGCGATACTGGGCGTGGTTGACCATCGAACCGCCGTGGCGGAGGATCGCGATGCCCTGGTCGACCAGCGCCTCGGCCACGTCCTTGCGGACGGGCAACCCCCGGAACCGGCCCCAATCGCCGGGCTGGAGCATCGCATACCCCACGGCGACCGAGCCGGGCCGATCCATCAGGATGGCGAACCGGCCGAGCAGGGCGGGGGCGGTCGGCTTGAGGGTGAAGGGGTAGGCCGACCACGAGTCGCCGGGGCGGACCTCGACGGTCGCCTCGGCCAGCGTCCTCGCCCCTTCGGCGTCCTGGAGGGCGAGCTTGACCCGCGCCGGGGCTTCCGAGCGGAGGTAAACCGTCCCTTCATAGGGCTGGCCCGCCTCGAAATGCATCCCCTGGCGGTTGAGCCCCCGGTTCTCGACGCCGAAGGTCCCCTCGCCGCCCTCGAAGGTGATCCGCTGGGCCTGCTTGCCGACGAACGGGGCGGTCGCCTCGATGGCGGCCTTCCCCTTGGCCGAGCCGGTCCGGGCCGGGGCCCACATCCCGCTGACCCCTCGGGCGTCGTCGAGGGCGGGCCGGGGCTCGAAGGCGAGGGTGCGGTCGGAGCCTTCGGCCTGAATCCGGAGGTTGCGGAAGCTCACCGGGCGCTGCCAGTCCCTCAGGCCGACGCCGCCACGGATCAACGGATGCTCGTTGTCCTCGTGGGTGAGCTTGACTTGCCCGTCGACGAGGACCTCGATCGTCGCCCCCTTCATCCGGGCGACCAGGGGGATCCAGCGGCCGACGGGGACCTCGCAGGGGATCCGGCGGATCGGCTCCCAGTTCCGCCGGTGGCGGCCGAGGACGAGGAACCCCTCGGTCTCCAGCGAGATCTCATAACCGGTGAAGGCGTCGGCCCCCACGCCGGGCCGGGCGACCCGGACGATCAACCCGGCATTGCCGGCCCTCGCGTCGGGGAATCGGACCTCGACGGAGACCTCGCCGTCGCCGACCGGCGGCCCCTCGGCGACCAGCTTCGGCCCGGCCCCGGGCGCGGCGTCGAGGACCCCGTCCTTGACAGACCACTCGCCGCCGAACGCCGCGAACCCCGCCGGCGGGATCGCCCTCGGGGGTTCCTGGAAACTCTCGCCGAAGACCATCTGGCTGTAGAGGCCGCCGTAGATCTCGTGGTTGACGTCCTCGATGCAGGCCCCTTGCAGCCAGGGGGAGACCCGGTGGATCACCTTCGAGGCGTCGACCCGGATGATTGCCTCGTCGGCCGCGCCGGCGACGTGGCCGGTCGCCGCCATCATCGCCCCGATCACCCATGCCCGGATCGTCATGCCTTGGTGCCTTTCGCTGGTGTCGGGTCGCCTTCAGCGGGCGGTGTAGCCGCCGTCGACCGGCAGGATCGCCCCGGTGATGAAGCTGGCCTCGTCGGAGGCGAGGAACGCCACGGCCGAGGCGACCTCCTCGGGCCGGCCGATCCGGCCCATCGGGTGCCCGGCCACGAGCATGGCGAGGAACGCCTCCGGCTCGCCCGACATCGCCATGCCTTGATGCAGGACGGGCGTCTCGATCGTCCCCGGGCAGACGCAATTGACCCGGACGCCCCGGGTGGCGTACTCGACGGCCAGTTGCCGGGTCATCTCGACGACCGCCCCCTTGCTCGGGGCGTAGGGGGCCTGCTTGGGGATGCCCGCCAGGCCGGAGATCGAGCCGTTGATGACCACCGAGCCGCCCGGCGGGACCTGCGCGAGCATCTGCCGGACCGACTCGCGGGCCGAAAGGAAGACCCCCTTGGCGTTGACGGCCATGACCCGGTCCCAGTCGTCGTCGGAGGTCTCGACCAGCTCCGAGGAGTGGCCGATCCCGGCGTTGGCGAAGAGGATGTCGAGCCGGCCGAACTCGGCGACGGCCCGCTCGACCGACCGGCGGGCGTCCTCCGACCGGGCCACGTCGCCGACGACCGCGATGGCGGGGTGGCCGAGCTTGCGGAGCGCCTCGGCCGCCGCCTCGACCGGGCCGCCTTGATTGTCGAAGAGGACGAGCGAGGCCCCCTCGACGGCAAACAGCCCGGCCGTCGCCAGGCCGATGCCCGACGCCGCCCCGGTAATCAACGCCACCTTCCCCGCCAGCCGACCGCCCATGCCCATCCCCCCCGAAAATTCGCCTCGCCACCGGTTATCGGCGAGCCCGCCCGCCCGGTCAAGGGCCCGAAGTCGACCACGCCTCGCGGAAGGCCCGGACGAGCCGGCCGGGCTGGAACCGTTCGTCGGCCGGCCACTTGCCGACGCCCCAGCGGACCCCGCTCGACCCCTCGGTCGCCCGCTCCGGGTCCTCGAAGACCTGGTACTGGAACCGATAACGACCCGGCGGCCCGGCGATCGGCCGGAGGGCCTCGTCGACGAGGACGAGGGCGACGGCGTCGCCCCTCGGCCCCGTGTCGGTGACGTGGCGGAAGCGCCTCCGGTCGCCCGCGAAGAAGACGACCGAGACCGAGTCGCCCGTCACCCGCTCGACCCAGCCCGGCAGGCCCTCCGCCCGCAACCAGGTTTCGTGCTTCGCCCGCTGCGACTCGGAGGCTTTTTGATAGGTTGCGAGGCCGACGCGGACCTCGGTGAGGACGCCCCGGCCGGTCGCCGTCCGCCCGGTCGTCTCGACCCGGAGGAGGTCGCCGATGGCGAGTCCCTCGGCCTCGATCCGCCGCCCTTCCTTCTCGATTACCGTCGCCGGGCCGATCGCGTAGAGGCCCCGAGCGGTGTCGGGCGGCTGGACGAGGGCGTCGATCTCGTTGCGGACCGGCCCATGCCGCAAGGCCAGGGTGAGGACGCCGCCTTCGCGGTCGATCGCCTCGATGCGCCTCATCAGGTCGTCGCGGGCCAGGGCGGTCGTATCGTCCTCGATGACCGTCGCGCGGGTGAAGTCCCCCCGGGCGTCCTGGTGGAGCGAGAAGCGGAGCCGGGTCCCGATCGGGAGGTCGGCCAGGCTCGCCTCGGCCCCGGATCGCCAGATGATCCCATAAGGGGGCATGGTGAAGGCGACCACCTCGGCCGAACCGTCGAGGCGGAACCGGCCCGATCGGGCGGCGGTGTCGACCTCCAGCAGCTCGCCGAGCGCGAGGTGGTGCGAGTTCAAGGGCGGGAACTCGCCCGGCTTGGGCCGGAACCAGGGGAGGTCCGGGTTGGCGAAGTCGGTCCGGTAGGGGTAGAAGCCCGGCTCCTCGATCGGCTGGCGGAGGCCGGGGGACTCGGTATACACCCCTTCGCCGAACGGCATGTCGGCCACCGGCCAGGCGTGATGGGCGAACAGCCGGATGATCCGCCCCTTGCGGAACCCCTCCAGGAGCAGCTCCGGCTCGATCACCCAGCGGAACCCGCCGAGGCCCGGCGCATCCTGGGGCTCGGCCCGATACTCCAGGACCCGCGACCCCTTGCGGTCGACCGGCGGGTTGTAGGTCCGCAGCTCCTCGTTGGCCACCACCGCGTCGATCCGCCGCCGCTCGGCGGCCCACTTCGCCGGGTCGATCCCCTCGGCCTTGCAGAACGCCGAGAGGCTGGCCGGGTCGCCGATCGGCGCGACCGTCAGCCGCCGGCCCTCGACCCGCTCGATCCGGGCGGCCAACCCCCGGGCCTTCAGGAAAGCCCCGTGCGCGGCCCGCTGGCGGTCGGTCGCGAGCGTGCGGGCCTCGGCCCCTGCGAAGGCGTCGGCGACGTGCCCGTCGGGCCCGGCGAGGTTGACCAGCAGCTCGTCCCCGACGGTCAATTTGTCCGGCTCCACCTCGCCCTTTCCCCGGAAGATCCGGGCCTTCGGGCCGATCGCGAGCGACCTCCGCTCGCCCCCGAGCGAGACTTCGAGCTTCCCGACCGCGACCCCTTCGAACCGATAAACCACGCCCGATCGGGCGAGCCGGGTGAACTCGTCCCGGACGGTCGCGACCCGCCCGCCGGACCCAGGCTCGAACCGGCAGACGGTGCCGAGGGGGATGTCGCGGAGGTCGGCCTCGGCGTCGAGGTGGAGGACGGTCGAGGTCGGGCCGAGGGCGAAGTCGACCAGCCGGCCGGTCCCGATCGCGCGGTACTGGCCGGTCCGCTGGATGAAGTCGGCCTCGACGAGCTCGCCGTCGACCCCGTCGGCGGCCGTCGTCGCGATCAGCAGGGCGAGCAGGATGGGGCCGATCAAGCGAGGATCTCCGAGACGGGGCCGAGGGAGTCGACGAACGTCTCGGCCTCGACCTCCATCTTGCGGAGCATGGTCAGCATCAGGTTGCTCAAGCGGGCCTTGTCATCCTTGGGCTTGCCGCAGAGGCCGAGCCACTCGTCGTAGTCGAGCTTGTAGGGCGTCGCGCCGTCGGGCCGGTTGTAGTCGACGTGTTGCCCGTGCTTGAGGCCGAGCCCTCGGCCCCCGGCGAGGAGGATCGGCAGGTTGCTGTTGGAGTGGGAGTGGCCGTAGCTCATCCCGCTGCCGAAGAGGACCATCGTCCGGTCGAGCAGGGGCTCGCCGCCTTCGGTCTCGGCCTTGAGCCGGTCGAGGAAGTGGCCGAACTGGCCCATGAGGAAGGCGTCGGACTTCGCCAGGCGGCCGAGGACCTCGGCGTCGCCGCCGTGGTGCGAGAGCTGGTGGCGCGACTGGGTGACGCCGATCTCGGGGATCGCCAGGCCGTTGCCTTCGGACCCGCTCATATATGTAACCACGCGCGTCATGTCGGTCTTCAGGGCCAGGACGATCAGGTCGTACATCGTCCGGTAGTATTCGCCGGCCTGGTCCTTCGAGACGTTCCGCTGGTAGGGCGAGCCGTCGACCTTGGGCTTGGGGGCGTCGAGCCAGGCGTCGAGCCGCTCGGTCCGCTTCTCGACGTCGCGGACGGCGTGGAGGTACTCATCGAGCTGGGTCCGGTCGTCGGTCCCGAGCCGGCCCCGGAGCCCCTTGGCGTCGTCGAGGACGGCGTCGAGGACGCTCCGACGCCGCTTCAGGCCGAGCCGACGCGCGGCGATCCCGCCGGGCTCGTCGCCGAAGAGGCGGTCGAAGACGTTTCGCGGGTTGTCCTCGGCGGGCAGGGGGACGCCGTCTCGCGAGAACGCCAGCGTCGTCGAGTTGTTCGGCTGGCCCGTCCCCGAGCTGATCGACAGCTCGAGCGAGGCGAACCGAGTCTGCCGCGAGGTGACCTCGGCCATCATCTGGTCGACCGAGACCGTGTTGTGATACTGCCGGGCCCCCTGGGCGTCGATCCTCGCCCCGGTCAGCCAGGTATCCGCGCAGACGTGGGCCTGGCCGAGCCCATTGGGATGATGCAAGCCGCTGAAGACGGTGAAGTCGTCGCGGTGCTTCGCCAGCGGCCGGAGCGACGGCGAAAGCTCATAACCCCGGCCGGGCTTCGTCACCTGCCAGGTCATCCCGTTGACGCCGTTGGGGATGTAGACGAAGACGCTCCGCCGGGGCAAGGCCGGGGCCGAAGCCCGCAGAGGGCTCATCGCGCCGAGCAGCGGCAGGGCCATCGAGGTCCCGACCCCCCGGAGGAAGTGGCGACGCGACAGGAGCCAGCGCTGGGCGAGGACGTTGCTCATCGGTCGGGGCCTTTGGGGATTGGCGGGGGAGGAATGAGCCACGGATGGAACACGGATTAAACACGGATAAAAAGAGTCAATTATTTTTGATCCGTGTTCCATCCGTGGCTCAAGAAATTCTCATAAAATCACGGTCGGGCTCGGTGGCTATCGGCTGCGGAAGAGGTCGCTGGCCACGGATGGAACACGGATCAAAATATTTTAGTTTATTTGATCCGTGTTCCATCCGTGTTCCATCCGTGGCTGAAAAGCATTTCTATCGGCCGCGAAAGAGGTCGCTGGCGATCAGGGCTTCGACCATCGTGCTGAGTTGGTAACGGTCCGCCCGGCTCGCCCGGACGATGGCGGCGAGGCCTTTGCGGTCGTCGAGGGTCATCGGGCGGCGGAGGGCGTAGGTCGCGAGCTTGGCGGCGAAAGCGGCGGCGAACTTGTCGAGGTCGGCGACCATGAGGGCCTTCAGGCCCGAGGCGTCGGCGAAGGTCCGGCCGTCGGACAATTCGCCGCTCGGGTCGAGCTTCGGGTCGGCGCCCGAGCCGTCGCGGACCGCCTCCTCAAGCCGCCACCGGCCGATGGCGTCGTACTGCTCGAAGGCCAGGCCGAGGGGGTCGATCTTCCGGTGGCACGAGGCGCACGCGGCGTCGTCGCGGTGGGCCTCGATCTTGGCCCGGAGCGAGGTCTTCAGCTTCCCCTGGGGGGTCGGCACGATCGCCGAGACGTTGGGCGGCGGTGGGGGCGGGGGGGTGCCATAGATCGACTCCAGGACCCACTTGCCCCGGTGGACCGGCCGGTGCCGCGTGCCGTCGGAGGTCAGGCCGAGGACCGCCCCCTGCGTCAGGAGCCCCCCCCGGTGGTCCTCCGGCTTCAGGGCGACCCGGCGCATCGCCTCGCCCTCGACCCCCGCGATCCCGTAGTGCTGGGCAAGCACGCCGTTGAGCATCGTCCAGTCGGAGTCGAGGAACTCGCGGAGCGTCAGGCTTCGGCCGAGGACCTCGCCGAAGAAGGCGACCGGCTCGGCGATCAGGCTTTGCTCGACGTAGTCGTCGTATTCGGGATAGATCTTCTTGTCCGGCGGGAACATGCCGACCCGGCGGAGCTGGAGCCACTGGCGGGGGAACGACGACGCGAACGCCGAGGCCCGGGGGTCGGCCAGCATCCGCCGGGCCTCCTCGCGGAGGACTTCGGGCCGATGCAACGCCCCCTCGCGGGCCAGGCCGAGCAGGCGGTCGTCCGGCATCGTGCTCCAGAGGAAGTACGAGAGCCGCGAGGCCAGCTCGAAATCGCCCAGGACCTTCGACGGGGAGTCGGCCGACCCCTCGACCAGGTAGAGGAAGTTCTGCGAGCAGAGGACGGCGAGCAGGGCGTTGCGGACCGAGGCCTCGAAGCCGTCGCCGAGCGACCGGGCCCCCTCGTAGAGCCCGACGAGGCGGTCGACCTCGTCGGGCCGGGCCGGGCGTCGGTAGGCCCTGGAGGCGAAGCGGTCGAGGATCGCGCGGGCGTAGGCGACGTCCTTGGTGGCGGACTCGCCGCCGAAGAAGATCGCGCGGTGGGCGAGCGAGGGCCAGGGGTCGCGGACCGGGCCGTCCCACTCGACCGAGTCGAGCAGGATCGTCGGCCAGAGCGGCTTGAACTCCTCGTCGGTCAGCTTGATCTGCCAGGGCTGGCGGGCGGTCATCCGGAGGAAGGGCTTGGAGTTGAGCGGCCGGGAGGCACGCTCCTCGGGGTTCGGCCCCGGCACGGCGTTGACCAGGCGGATCAAGTGCGTCCCGGCGGGGAGGTGGGTGCGGAATTCCAACGAGACCGGCGCGTCCTCGGGGGCCTCGATGTCCCGCTCGAACAGGGTCCGGCCGAGGTCGGTCGCGTAGATCCGGAACCGGGCGGCCCGGCCGCCCTCGGGCTTCAAGCCGCTGAGCTTGATCCGCACGCGGTACTCGCCGGCCGCGCCGACCTTCAGGTCGTGAGCGTCGAGGGCCCCGTTGTTGGGGACGATGTCGAGCCGGACCCGGTCGAGGAGGCCCCGGGCCTCCAGCTCGCGGGCGACGTCGCCCCGGATGCGGAGCTTCCGGGCCTCCCAGCGGGTGACCTCCCGCTTCGGCGGGGTACCCAGGGACAGGGCCTCGTCGAGGGCCGACTCGGCGGCGGCGAGGTACTTCTCGACGTGGGCGGTCGAGAGCGAGAGCACCGGGCCGATCCGCTCGAACCCCTGCCAGTCGGGGTCCTCGGGGAGGCCGGCGGGGTCCTCGGCGTCGTAGGTGACGCCGAGGAGGTCGCGGATCGTGTGGCGATACTCCTCGCGCGAGAGCCGCCGGAACGAGACCGCCTCGCCGGTCGCCGCCTGGCGGCCCGCCTCGGCCTCCATCAGCCGCGAGGCGACCCATTCGGCGACCCCGGCGGCCCGAGCGGCGTCGGGCCTCGGCTCCTTCGGCGGCGGCATCTCGTTCGCCGTGATCCGCCCCATCACCTCGGCCCAGCGCCCGGCGGCCCGGGGTTCGACGAAGTCGAGCCCGAGGTCGTCGAGCCGGAAGTCCCCCTTCGGCTGGCTCGCCGAGTGGCAGCGGACGCAATGCTCGGTCAGGAACGGCTTGATGTCCCGCTCGAAGTCGCCCGGGTCGGCCGGCCAGGCCAGGAGCAAGAGGGGGAGCAGGGTCATCGATCGGGTCTCGTGCATGGTCCCATGATCGTCCACCCCCACTGTATCAGGTCGACGACGGGCCGGGGAACGTCGACCGGGTCGGGTTGTTCGGCAATTGGCTTCGTTCCGTCACTTGGAGAGGAGCCACGCCATTAAAAGAGTAGGAGCCACGGATGGAACACGGACCAAACACGGATCAGAATCGAATCTTTCCTCTGATCCGTGTTCCATCCGTGGCTAATTTTCTGTATTGGCTTCGTTCCGTCACTCGGACCTCGTGACTCAACAATGTTGCACCATGTAGGGCCGATCGGTTATCTCTCGGATGGGACGCAACTCGGCGTCCCTCCTGGGGATTGCACCGATGGGCCCGCACCATGGACGACCTGTCTCGCTTCTG
>JAABUK010009789.1_pt1 | contig 12995 bp, 10 predicted proteins | sample 5559141 | NCBI WGS metagenome assembly JAABUK01 (sample SAMN10711869, study PRJNA513367) | rock metagenome | isolation source: Antarctica rocks | place: Antarctica: Victoria Land, Pudding Butte nord | collected 2016-01-03
GCCTATTCGAGCAGTTCGTCGTTGACAACTTTCTGCCTTACTCGGAGGCTAACAAGAAGACGTTTTACGACGATGTGCTGGTCTGCCGTGTGTTGGTGCAATTCCTCAAAGGGCGCAATCTGCGTAGCATTACGCCTGCGCTCGTCGAAGAGTTCAAGCAGAGACGACTCGCCACGCCTGTCCGGGCGCAAGGCAAGAAGCCTGAGCCTGACAAGCCGCGACGCCCGCGCAGTCCGGCAACAGTCAACCGCGAGATGAATGTGCTATCGAAAATCTTCTCGCAGGCGATTGATGCCGAACTGCTCGATGACAATCCTTGTCGTCGAGTCGAGCGGTTGCGTATGGCAAACAATCGGGTCCGGTATTTGACACACGCCGAAGAGGAGTCTCTCTTCAGTGAATTAGAAGGGCACGATTGGGTCAAGCAGATCGTTGTCATGGCAATCAACACGGGGATGCGGCGCGGGGAAATCTTCGACTTGAAGTGGTTCGACGTTGACCTTAACCGCAACGTGCTGCACGTTCGAGTAAGCAAGTCCGGGCGCGCGCGCACCGTTCCCTTGAATGCTACGGTGCATTCGCTGCTCGAAAGCATTCCTAAGACGAGCGAGTATGTCTTCGTAAGTCCCAAGACCGGCGGGCGCGCCATAGACGTTGGACGGCAATTCGAGCGGGCATTGAGGAAGGCAAAGATCATGGATTTTCGCTTCCATGACTTACGTCACACTGCCGCAACGAGAATGGCAGACGCCGGAGCGGACGCTTTCACGCTGGCAGCGATTCTCGGTCACAGCGACATTCGCATGACGGCACGCTACACGCACGCAACGGATGAAGCGAAGCGCCGGGCGGTGGAGACGTTGGCGACGAAACCGCAAGTTGGCAACGATTTGGCAACGGAAAAGAAAACGGCTGGTGCAAGCCAGCCGTAAAGTCTTGATTTAATTGGTGGAGCAGAGGAGGGTCGAACTCCTGACCTCCGCATTGCGAACGCGGCGCTCTGCCAAACTGAGCTACTGCCCCACACCTTGAAGACATATTATGGACGCTTTTTGACGCTGTCAAGTTCATCCCGTGACGCGCCCGGTTTGAGCGATGGTGCGTTATGACGTCTGTTCTGTCGGCTCGATGCGCTCGACGATTGCTTCTTCGCTGCGCAAGGTGATGGTTTGCGGCTTGTGCGTTTCGAGTCGGCGTTTCGTGACATGCAATTCCGCCTTCAGCATCAAGCGTTTTTCCGTTACGAGTACTTCTTCGAGCAAGGGAATAATCATCGTGTCCCCATCGTGCCGAACCGGAACCGCGCCTTCGACGAGGCGATTAATATCGACGCGCGTCACGGAGACTTCTTCCTCCATCAACGGCTCATCGACGATTTCCTCGCGCTCATGCACTTTTTTCGTGATGCGCACTCTTCCTGTTTCGACCTCGCGCTTTTGCACCTCTAGCGTTTCTTCGATGACAGGAAGAACGATTTGCCCGTCAACGCTGCCGCTCTGCACGGCTCTTTGCTGCGCAAAGCTATAAGGCACGAAAAAGGTGCCGTCTTCACGATCTACCAGCGCGCCCGCCGCCAGATTGATTCGCTGGCCGTTATCGAGCAGCACGCTGACTTTAGAGTTTTCGTTGATGACGGGCTGCGCCGCCACCTCGATTGTTCCGCGCGCGCCGTCCTGATCTACCACCAGCGCCGATTTAGATTGACCCATAGAATTTTTCTCTCCTTAACGCTTTGCCTCACAGTCGCATTCGCAATAATAACCGAAACAAATTAAAGCCGTCTTAAAGTTATCGCCGCACAAAAAGGTCTACCAGCAATTTTACAATCAAACAAGCAGGCCTCTTTTGCAAGTTCCAACGGGCAGAGCCTGTGTGGTGTCTCGCAAAAGAGGCCTGCTTTGATTTTCGTCGCTTCGATCTTACTGAAAGGCGATTCTGAATGGAGATTAACGCTTGTTGCGCGTAACGTCCTGCTGTCTCGTTAAATCTTCGACGTCAACATCTGTGCGTTTCACTGTGTCGCTCACAGTCTGAGTTCGCTCGGTTGCCTGTTTGTCGATGACGACTTCTTCCACGACGCGTGCCTGTTTAGCGACAACTGCTTGCTCGGATTTTTCGCTGACTTCGATGGTTCCTTCGCGGAAGGCAACGGCATCCGCCTCGGTCACAGGGCGATTCACCGCGTGACGCTCGACATTGACATGCTCTTCGCGCAAGTTGACTTGTTTCGCGACAGGCGTTTCCGTGACGCGGTTGGTGACGCGAACGCCGCCCGTTTCCACTTCGCGCTTGCCGACCTGAAGCTCTTCTTCGATCACCGGAAGCACAGCTTCTTTGTCTTCGACTATTCGCGCGCGATCCGCCGTGTATTTTTCATCCTGATTCTTCATATCGAAATTCTCCCATGAATTTATTGTGTAATGATTAATGATGAACGCGTAGATAATTAAAGCGCTTCGTCCATCCCTCGTTATTTCCCCCGACGACGCGCAACCCTATCAATTGCCATGCCGTATGTGTTTGTTAAGAAACTCAAGATGGAAAAGCAGTCTGCCACGCAAAAGCGATACACGAATGGAAAAACAATACACACAAAGACGCCGCCGCCCCTGCTGCTTGTCTTCGGCGAAGCGGCGGTTACATCTTTGTAATTTGCGCGAGGAAAATTCGTGCGGGAAGAAATGAGACAGGGCAAGCGATTGCGATCAGCCTTGTTGCGTCGCCCGATTTTCAGAGAGGCCGCGCGCAAGGACTTCGAGCGTCAACGCAAGTTTATCGGTGCGCTTGCCGCCGCCCTGCGCGAAATCCGCCTGCCCGCCGCCGCGTCCTTCGATGTTCGCACAGGCTTCGCGCATTAGTGCGTTCATGTCTGCGCCCGCATCAATCGAGCGCGCGAAGACGAGACGAGCCGTGCCATTCTCGATTGAGCCGAGCAATGCGATTGTTCTCTCGCTGTCGGTAAGCGCGTGCGCAAGACGTTTCAACTGCTCGACGCCGTGCGCTTCGACGACGCGCGCAATAATCAGTGTGCCGTCTGCTTGTCGCACAGTGCTTGCGCGCAAGTCATCTGCCATGGCGCGCGCTTCTAACGTTTCCAACTCCGCGACGCGGCGCTGTAGAGTTTTGTGGTCTTCGCTCAAACGCGACACGGCTGCCGCAGTGTCATCGCGCCCGACGCTGAACTGCGCCGCCAGCTTGCGCGCCGCCGTGTTCACTTCATTGTAATCGTGGAGCGCCCGCCCGCCTGCGACGAATTCGAGACGCGTCATGCCTTTCGCGCGCTCCCACGCGCGCACGCAAATTATGCCGACTTCGCCCGTCGCCCGCGCATGTGTGCCGCCGCACGCATTTGTATCGAAGCCTTCGATTTCGATGATGCGCAAGAGTCCATCACGCGCGCTCGTCTTTCGCAGATTCATCAGCGCCGCCGCTTCACGCGTGACGTTGTTATGTACATGCACTGTGAGATTCGACCAGACAATTTGATTGGCGAATTCGACGGCTTCCATAATCCGCTCGTTCGTCGGATCACGAAGCGCGACGTCTATTTCCGACGCGTGTTCCATCATGCGAAAGCCGCGCGTCTCGGCGTCGAAAAGTTTGATGAGCGACTGCGAAAGAATGTGCTGCGCGGTGTGCTGCTGTAGATGATCGAAGCGGCGCGCCCAGTCCACGCGCCCCGTTATGCTTGCTCCGACGGGCGGCGCATGGCCTTCGACGACATGCAGCACTCCGGCATCTTCATCTTCGACGCATTCGACAACGCGCATCGCATCGAGCGTGCCAGTGTCACACGGCTGCCCGCCGCCCGTCGGATAAAATGCCGTGCGGTCAAGCACAATCGCCGTGCGCCCGTCAGCAGTTCGTGTGTTGTCGGCAACGCGCGCCGCAAACTCCGTCAGGTGCGAATCCGTGTAATAGAGTCGTTCGGTGATGCTCATTTGAAAGTTAAAATCGCGGATGACAAATTTGATAACGGCAGAATAAAAGCTAGCCGACGAATTCACAAAGCGTCAAGCTACGGCGAACGCGTTTGCTTTGACACGCGCGAAGCGAAACGCAGATAATCACTTGTTTCCCATGCCAGCTTTCATAACGCTTTTTCGATAAACGAATCGCCGGAGTTTCCTGATGTCAATTCGTCGTTCATTAATGCGCGCCGCGCTTCTTTGGTTTTTGATGATCCCGTTTACAGTTGCGGCAATCGCACAATCAGAGCAAGCGCCGTATCGCATCGCTTACACGCTTTCTATGCCGCGCCCCGTCTCGCATCTTTTTGAAGTGAGCGTGCAGGTCGAGCTGCCGACGCCGACGGAGTTTGTGGATTTTCAAATGCCGCGCTGGTCGCCCGGACGCTACGCCGTGTTTGATTTTGCGAAGAACGTGCAGGGGTTTAGCGCCTACGATAATCAAGACTGTCCTGATAATAATGAGTGTATAAATCTGCCTTTGCCAGTCACCAGAATTGATGACCAAACGTGGCGCGTTCAGCCGAAAAAGTTTCGTAAGTTTCAGGTTCAATATAAAGTATTCGGCGATGATCTGTCCGGCACGTTTGCGCAACTGGACGCGCGGCACGCTAACTATAACGGCGGCGAAATTTTTATGTACGTCGTCGGCCATAAGCCCGATCCCGTGACGCTGAAGATTAATCCACCCGCGACTTGGCGCATTACGAACGGGCGCATGACGCGCGCCGACCAACGCAACTGGCAATACCCGAACTACGATATTTTAATTGATAATCCGACGGAACTTGCGCCCGATTGGACGCAGGATGATTTCACGATTGACGGCAAAACTTATCACGTCGTCGTGCATTCATTCGGCGACGAGGGCGGCAAGCGCCCGCAACTCGTGCGCGGCATCGAACGCATCGTGCGCGCGGAAACTGCTTTGTGGGGCGCGCCGGAATTCGATTCCTACACATTTCTTTTGCACTTCGCCGCCGATGATCGTTCGAGCGACGGCATGGAACATTTAACGTCCACGAATATTATCGAGCCGGGCGCGCTCGCCGATGCGGGCGCGATGGAAGGCGCGCTCGACGCCGTCGCGCACGAATTCTTTCACGTCTGGAACGTTAAGCGCCTGCGGCCAATAGAACTCGGCCCTTGGGATTTCACGCGCCCTGCCAATACGCGCGGGCTGTGGATTGCCGAAGGCTTCACGAATTACTATGGTCATTTAATGCTGCGCCGCGCGAAGCTTTTGACGGACAAGGAATTTTTGCAGCGCGAGAGCAACACAATCACGGGCGTTGAAAATGCACCGGGCAGCCGTTTGATGAGCGCCGTCGAATCATCCCTCTCAGCGCCGTTTCTGGATCGCGGAACGAGCATTCAGCAAACTAATTTAGCCAACACTTCGATTAGCTATTATCCGAAAGGCGAACTAATCGGCCTCGCGCTCGATCTTTTGATTCGCGGCAAAACGAACGGGCGCGTCTCGCTCGACGACGTGATGCGGCGCATGTACGAAGAGTTTTATGTTCAGAGTCCGCAGGCGACGTATTATCTGCGCGGGCGCGGCTACACAAACGAAGATTTCGCGCGCGTCGCCTCGGAAGTCGCAGGCTTTGACCTCAAAGATTTCTTCGCGCGCTATGCGTTCGGCGTGGAAACTCCACCTTATGATGAAGCCTTCGCGCAGGTCGGCTTAAAGCTTGTGCGCGAGCCTGCGCGCGAAGCTTACACGGCAGGAATAACGCTTGACCGCGAGGAACGACAAAAGGCGAAGATCGGAAACGTGAGCAACAATTCAAGCGGCGAAGACGCAGGAGTTGAACGCAATGATGTGATTCTTTCCATCGGCGGCGAGAAGGTCACACGAACAACTTGGATGACTGTGCTCAATCGGTTCAAGCAGGGCGCGCGCGTGCCTGTCACAGTGCAGCGTGATCGCCGCACGATTCAATTATCCATGACGCTCAAAGCGCCCGACGTTTACACATATCGCATCGAAGAAAGATCGGATGCTTCGCCGCAGGCACGCGCTCTACGCGCCGCGTGGCTCGACGGCAAACGCCCGTAGCTCAAAATGCGCAAAGGCTTTCATCAAGACACGATGATTTCTATGCGCTTTGAAGTTATTTCAAAACTCATCGGAAGCTCGCCGATCAATTCGCCGTCGGCTTGAACGAGTGATTCGCCTGTGACGCGCACGCGCGAGGCTTTGAAAAGGCGTGTGTGCGGCAATTGTTCGGCGACGCCCGTGCTGCGCATTGCTTGCGACAGCAAATGCAAATAACGCAGCTTGCTGTTTGAATCGATCACGCAGATTTCAAATTGTTCATCGTCCAATCGCGCGCCCGGCGTGATCGCCAGATTGCCGCCGTAGTGCGCCGCCTTACCGATGGCCGCGAACGTCGCCGGATAAGTTTCTCCTTCAACTTCAACATCGAATGAAACGGGTTGCCAGCGCGCGAGATGCTGCAGCCCTGAATACCAGAAGGCCGCTTCGCCGACGCGCCGCTTGAGATTGCTGTTTGTGCCGCGCACCACCGAAGCATCGAGTCCGACGCCCGCCATCAGAAAAAAGTAGCGACGTTCGCCGCGCGCTTCATTCGTCGCGCAACCGATTGAAATACGCCGCGTTTTTCCACGCGCGATCATCTGCGCGACACGTTCCGCCTTAAACGGCAACCCGAGTTCGCGCGCGAGAACATTCGCCGTGCCGCGCGGCCACACCGCGAGCCGCACATCCTTTCCCGCCAAGCCCTGCAACGCTTCGTTGATCGTGCCGTCGCCGCCCGCCACGATCACTTCGCGCCAGCCTTCCCGCACAGCGCGCTCGGCAATCCGCGTCGCATCGCCCGGCGCTGTCGTTGCCGCTACCTCAACAGGAACGCCATACTGCTTCAAAATTTCGCAGAAGCGTTTGAGTTCTTGGCGGCGGTGCGCGCTGCTGCCGCGCCCTGCGAGCGGATTTACAATGAGAAGCGCGGCGCGTTGATTCGTCGTCATAGTGGCGAACGAAGCAAGCGGAGTGCCGCGCAAATGTGCTTCGACTTATGGCATCGTACAGTGAAGAATAGTGAAGGAAAGCCGGATAGTTTGAAACGAGAGTGTCATCTTTGTCCGACATTTGTCGTAAAGCCGCTTTGCTTTTTGTATCACAAGGCAAGCGATCTAATCTTCTAATGTCCCGGCGCTTACTTTGAGTGAACGGGCGATTCGCGCAAACCCGCAGCACTAGCACTCATGAAGCGCGTGTTTTCTTGAAACTTGTGACTTTTCTATTTCTTGATCGTAACGTTGCTTCATAAACTCTGAAAGCATAAAATTAGTGCGAGCTTTAGCCAAGCCCGATGAAATAAATATACAATCTGGAAACTGTCAATTATGAACGCTGTTGTTGCCTCCAATTATCTTCAATTATCTCCTGCTGTCGTTCTTCCTGAAACGATGAGGCAATCTCCGCTGCACGCAATCTTAATGGACGAGCGCGGCGACTATGTTCTAACGACGCCGATGATGCAACCTCCCCCGGCAAAAACCTATAGCATTCCTCTAGACAATAGCCGTTCTGTATTAGAAATCTCGGTTACTGATTTCCATTTCGATTTTTCATCTCCTGTTTCAAATATTACATTCGCCGATACTTTTAACGGCTACGTTGTCGAAGCTTCCGTTTATGAGGATGTAAGCGTCATTGTAAATTTAATCGGAAAATCATCTGAACAAGATAGGTTTCAAGTAGAAGAAGTTTCCGTGCGCGTGAAATTTCAGACGGAAAGCGCGCAGCCTGATTTCATTGCTTCTACGATTCTCGCGATAATCAGCCTTGCGGATAATGTACGCCTACGCATCCCTGAAGTTGATTTGGATTTAAGTTTGAAGTTTCAATCTTCGCTGCCGGAAGTAAGCTTGCTGCTACAACGTCGGCAGCTATCTTACCGCTTTATGGTAGTAGAGCGAGCTACGGGTTACATCTTCAAATTGCCACCGGAAGTTTCAGGGACTGAAGTGGAAAATCTTGCTTTCATTTATTACGCCATTGTTGAGCGTTCATTCGTTTTTCCCTTCACAGCTATGACGTATCCTTCTATCCCTGCGACGGAAAACTATTTAGAACAAATCACTAATCTTAGCCGCAAATCGTTTATTGCCGTCGGCCCCGAACCACTTCACAAAACTCTTTTAGGTAAGAAAATTTTGCTTGGTAACGAAAGCACTCGGATCATTGAAAACGCTGTTATCGAAAATTTCGATCAAGTCCAAAAAGAACTGGCAAGCGGAGACGGCCACAGCGTTGATGTGACAATCCGATCTCTCGATGGCCGGGCTAGATACGATCTGCCGACAGCGCCGCTCCTGCCGCACAATCCTTGGAGCGCGCAACTTCAGAAGTTCATTAACTTGGAATCCGATCTCGATACGCGCCTCGCCGGGCGTTATCACTCGCTCGCCGCCGCAACTTTGGCCGGTTTGTCCGGTGAAGAAAGAGTCGCCGTAACGACGCGCCCTGAATTGGACGTAAACGTCTTTTTGTCAAAATAAGCACGCACCAAAGAGTCCTTATATGGCTTTTGTCCCGGCGTTTCCAGAAACATCGCTCGTCCTCGATAACGATGTATTTACACATTGGCGAAATCAGCAGCCATATACCTTAGCCGCTATCAGCGCTTACCAGACAAAACTCAAGCGTCCTCCCGCGCTAACATCAATGACATATTTTGAAGCTGTCTTTGGAATTGATAACGGCGTCGCTAAACATGGACTTTCTGCGGAGCGCGCCGAGTATTACCGCAATAGGGTTGGTGATTTAAGTCGAGTTTGCGGTGTGCTGCCATTTGACCAGACGGCGGCGGAAATCGCTGCTTACGTCTGCGCCAATTCAGACGAACTTTTCAAGAAACACTGGAAAGACGTTCTTATCGCTGCGACAGCTTTATCGCATGGACATGGTGTGGCAACCGGAAACAAAAAGCACTTTGAGTTAATCGGACTGACCTTGTCGAGCAACCATTCGCCTCTGCCTCTTGCTATTTGGAAACCCTAGTCGCTAGCGCAATCAGACGCGCAAAACAACTCGCTTATTCCAGCCGGTAGTTCGGCGCTTCTTTCGTGATGATGACATCGTGTACGTGCGATTCACGAAGGCCTGCGGCGCTGATACGAACGAAGCGTGTTTTCTCTTGAAACTCTTGGATGTTGCGGCAGCCCGTGTAGCCCATGCCTGCGCGCAATCCGCCGATGAGTTGCGTGACCATGTCGGCGAGCGTTCCCTTGTAGGGCACGCGGCCTTCGATGCCTTCGGGAACGAGTTTTGAATCAAGCTCCGTGTCTTCCTGGCTGTAACGGTCACGCGAGCCTTCACGCATCGCGCCGATGGAACCCATGCCGCGATATGTTTTGAAGGAACGCCCTTGAAAGAGAATTACTTCGCCGGGCGCTTCCTCCGTGCCAGCGAAGAGTGATCCGATCATCACGACATCCGCGCCCGCTGCAATCGCTTTTGCAACGTCGCCGGAAAACTTAACTCCGCCGTCGGCGATAATCGGCACGCCGCTTCCGCGCGCCGCCCTTACGCACTCGCTGATTGCAGTAATCTGCGGCACGCCCGCGCCTGTCACGACGCGCGTTGTGCAAATCGAGCCGGGGCCGATGCCGACTTTGACGGCATCCACTCCCGCGTCGATCAATGCGCGCGTCGCTTCAAAGGTGGCGACGTTTCCGGCGATAAGCTCCGTTCCCGTATGGCGGCGTTTGATTTCCTTGACGGCTTCGATGACGCGCGAAGAGTGGCCGTGCGCTGTGTCTATGACGAGACAATCGGTGCGCATACGCACGAGTTCGTCGGCGCGTTCGCGGTAGTCGCCGGTTGCGCCGATGGCGGCGGCACAGCGCAGGCGGCCAAGATTATCCTTCGCTGCCGAAGGATACTTGATCGCTTTTTGTATGTCCTTGACGGTGATTAAGCCTTTGAGGTGTTTGTCTTCGTCTATGACAAGCAGTTTTTCGATGCGGTGCTTTTGCAGCACGGCCTTCGCTTGGTCGAGCGTCGTTCCGACGGGCACTGTGACGAGCGGTTGCTTTGTCATTACATCGGAAACAGGAATGTCGAAGCGTGTTTCAAAGCGCAGATCGCGGTTGGTGATGATGCCGACGAGATGCCCGCCTTCGTCTACGACAGGCACGCCGCTGATGTGGTAGCGCTCCATCACGCCTAAGGCTTCGCGCACGGGACGATCCGGGCGAATCGTGACGGGATCGACGATCATGCCGGATTCCGAGCGTTTGACTTTATCGACTTCCTCCGCCTGACGTTCGATGGAAAGGTTTTTGTGTATGACGCCGATGCCGCCCTGCTGCGCGATGGCGATGGCGAGGCCTGCTTCCGTGACGGTGTCCATCGCCGAAGAGCAGAGCGGAATCTGCAAGCTTATGCCGCGCGTGAAATTTGTCGCGGTGTCTGTTTCGTTTGGCAGCACGTCGGAGTGCGCGGGCAGCAAGAGCACATCGTCGAAGGTCAATCCTTCCATTAAATCCGTGTTAATCATAATGCTTTATTCCTTAATGCCTTGAAGCGGTAATCTTTAGATTGAAAAATAAGCGTATGCGTGGCGCGTGAATTGAAATCCGCGTTGTAAATTTGCGCTGTGTGAAAACAAAAATGCCCGCGAAACTTGCTGCGGGCGCGTATCTCTGCCGTTGATATTAAGTCGGCGCAGTCGTCCTCGTCGTGCGCGTTGTCTTTGAAATTGTCGGGCGTGCCAAGAACACATATTGCCGAATGTGAATTACTGCAATTGCTGTTGATAATTTTCTTTGGTGATAAGCATCTCTGCGAGTATGCCTTTGGAATCCTGCGGCACTTTCGCGGCGCGTCCGTTGATCGTCACGTCGAGCGCCGACGCGTTGACCTTTGCATAGTTGAGTTTCAAAGCCTGTTGCGGCTTAAACTCTTTTGTTTCGTTCGGCTGCAAGGTGGCTTCCGTCGTGTCGCCGTCATCGGCTTTGGCTCTGATCCAGACCTTCGTGCCGCGCGCTTTGATTAGAACGTCGAAGTTAGAGTTTATCGCAGTCGCGGGCGACGCCGATGTGCTTGCCGCATTCTGCGCATTCGGATTGCCGTTCGATTGATTGAGCGCAGGGTTTTGCGTGTTTGATTGGAGAGCGGCAGCGGCGTTGTTGTCCGTGCGCTCGTTGTTGTTTCGCTGGCGCAAGTACCAATGAAGCCCTGCGTAAACGCCGAGCGACAGAACGGCGAGAATAATCACCGTCAAAAGGGCTGTGACAATCGGCGAGCGCGTGGAATCGTCCGTGTAGACGCGCGGCTGGTAAGGCGTCGAAGTAACTTCGTCGGGCGATTCGCCTTGCTCGCGTGCGGCGCGCGCGTAGCCTTCGAGCGCTTCGTTTTCGTTGAAGCCGATGTGACGTGCGTAGGATTTAATAAAGCTTTTATTGAAGATGCCGCCGGGCAATCGGGAGTAATCATCTGTTTCGATGGCTTCGAGGTAACGCATGGAGATACGCGTCTGCTCGGACACGTCGCGCAGAGTGATATTGCGTGCCTCGCGCGCCGCCCGCAATTGTTCGCCGAAAGATGTTGCCATTGCCAAAAGCTGCTGCGCCGTCCTTTCGCAAAAAGCCGTCTAAAGAGAGCCTACGTTTGAATCGTACTTGTCTCGCGCAAAACACGCCGACAAGGTTGCTGCATATTACTCGATGCTTGTTTTGTTTTACTGCCGCCGCACGCGTGCAAGCAAAGTGCCTTTGGCGCGAACTATAACGTGCGCTAATAAACATTGTCAAACTTTTGACCGGGAAATGAACGTCTCGAGCGATGTTATATGATTTATGCAGCACCGATTAGCTGCGCAATGGCTGGTGATTTACAATGCACTATATTATAAATCGCCATACGGTATAATCAGTGGTTAGGTTGTTCCTTTAGCGAAAGTGGAGGACTGAATGATAACAGCGAATATTCTCCAAAGAGTTCTGTTTATCAAATATGGTCAAGGGACGGGTACGGCATTCACCGCTGAGATTGATGAGCGCCAGTATTTGATAACCGCGAATCATGTAGTTAATGGAATAAACGATGGCGATCCCGTCTCGATTTTCCATGACTCTAATTGGAAGGATATTCCAGTAAAACTCATTAAATGCAACGAATCAGATGTAGATATTATTGTATTAGCAATCCCCGAACAGCTAACGCCTATACTTCCACTTGAGCCAACTATGGACGGAATAGCATTTGGTCAGGACGTATACTTTCTAGGATTCCCATTTGGATTCTTTACGGAAGATCGTTGGGGAAACAATAATCGCTTCCCCTTTCCTTTCGTGAAGAAAGGTATTGTTTCTGCCTTCGACAAGAGTCCAGATGGAATCCTATCTTTATTTATTGATGGGCATAATAACCCTGGATTTTCTGGCGGCCCAATAGTATTTGCCGATCAGAATACGCGAAAACTAAAGGTGGGAGGCGTGGTCTCTGGCTACCACTCACAAGAAGAGCCAATCTATTATCAGGGAACACAATTACCGTTCGTATCAAATCTGAATACTGGCCTTCTATTTGGCTACGGAATTCAGCACGCGGTAGATGCAATTAAAGCGAATCCCATTGGGGTTAAAGTGAATTGAATTTTAAATTCGACAGACAGCATGACAACTAATTGAACCGGGCTTGCAATTAAGTTGCCTTTTATAGTGAACGTTGATGGTTCGCTGGCTAACGAGCGTTAAATGCTTATTAATGTAGATGAGACTTAAGCCAACCATTGGGAGAATAGGAGCACTTGTTCTTTTCTTCTCTGTCGTGTGGCCGGTAAGTAACCATATTGATATGCCTTCGCCAGCTTGCCGCGTTGGAAGCATTGAATCAAACTACGCCGCACACGGGTTCAAGCATTGGCGACGTTGCTTGATTCTTGCGGCGGGCGGTGATACGTTTGGGCGTTCGTTAAATCAAGCCATCTGTTTTTAATTTCTACAAGAGAAAAAAGGACTATCAAAAGATGTCTCTCGAAGCACTCG
>JAABUK010009790.1_pt1 | contig 12994 bp, 15 predicted proteins | sample 5559141 | NCBI WGS metagenome assembly JAABUK01 (sample SAMN10711869, study PRJNA513367) | rock metagenome | isolation source: Antarctica rocks | place: Antarctica: Victoria Land, Pudding Butte nord | collected 2016-01-03
GCAGTGTTGGCTATTTCCATATATTGATGGGGCATTTGTATCTTTTGTCTTTCTCAAACAACAAATCTGTCTGATTTTGTTATAGCATGTCTGGGAGACTGTTGTTTGCCTGGGTTGATCCTGATATATAATGCACTGGCAACAATATTTGCGTCAATACCAGCACTGACAAGCAAATACACATTTCTTGTCTGTTGTGAGTGTGGTACAGCAAGCATGTGTTTATGCGCAGAGAACTGCAAGTATGGTAGTTCGGAGTGTCTGCATGGCATTGCGCTAGCCAAGGAGGTGTACGTTTGGGGGACAGTTTACACGAAGTGGGTGCAGTGTTGAAAACATATACAAGTGGTTGTACTGATTTTGTCCTCTTGGTTTTAAGCAAGAATGATCTCCCAATATGCAACAGCTTTTTGATCCTTGACCTTGCATGGTCACTCTCTGTTCTTTGTAGCCTGTCATGCTTACCTCTGTGTGTCCCTGGGGGTTGCATATTTCTTAAAATTCAGCGTAGATTGTGTTGACTTGTGCATCACAGTCAGCAGGACCGGACGAGCAATTAGGTGTAAAACAGCATCAAGTTGTAGGTGGTAGATTTTTGAGCTGATGGCTGCCTGGGTAGTCATTTCAGTTCAATGGCTCAGTAGGCAGTGAACAAAAAAGTTGTTTTGTTGTTGGTCTTTTTGTGAGATTGCAGGAAGCTCACACAGATCAGGGAGATGTAAGTGAGTAGAGTGATTTGAGTCATTATGTGAGCAATGCGCCCAAGTACATGCAAGCAGGCTGTCTGGTCAGGCTCCATGCATGGAGTGGTAATGCAGTATGCATCAGCTGTTGGCATTGATAGCACAACCCGCTTGAAGCAAATTGTACTGTGCCATGGGTCGACAGGACTATCATGACACACCACCTGTCCATAATTGGGAGTTAAATCGTGTTCAGAATAAACTCTGTAGTGCGGTAGTGAGGGGATGCGCCAGGCAAAATGCATGCCCCACATTGACCCACACTAGTTGCACTGCAATACTGCCCTCGCCAGAAAGCATTCTTCACTGCTCATCGTGGCTCTGCAAAACAGGCTGACTGCTGCCTTGTTTCACTGTATACACACCTCCAAAATATTGCTCTTCATTCAGGTGTTCAGTGACTCGACATCAGTGCACTGCACCACTGCTTTTGCCAAAATGCATTCTTCACTGCACATTGCTGCTATTCAGAACAGGCTGGCAGCAGTCTTTTTCAAGTGCAAACACCAGTATCAGTGACCCAAAAACAGCGCACTGCAACACGGCTAAGGGCAAAATGTGTTCCCCATTTCTCAGTGGGGATTGCATGTTGCCCTGACCAGTATTGCAGTTGGATCACTTCACACCTATACGGAGAGCAATTGCCCATACAATTTCGTTTCACTCCAATTACCTTTCAAGATTTGCTGCCATACAGGTGTGCAGTGCCCCAACACCAGCGCTGCAGCACTGCTTTTGGCAAAATACATTCCGCACTGTTCAGTACTGCTCTGCGGAACAGGCTCGTAGCGGGCTGGTATCACTGCGGTGACATCAATGAAGTTGTGCTCTTCATACAGGTGTGCGGTGTGCAAATACCAAGCACTGCAGCACTGCTCAGGGCAAATTGCTTCTTCCATTGCGCATTGCTGCTATGTAAAAGCGGGCTGACAGCAGGCTGGTGTCCTTGCGGAAAACACCTATGAAGCTTTGCTGTTCATGCAGGTGTGCAGTGACTCAGCACCACTGCACTGCAGCACTAGTTTGGCAAACTACATGCCCCACTGCTCAGTGCTCCTCCGCAAATCAGGCTGACAACAGACTTGTGTCACTGCAAGGACACCAATTAAGATTTGCCTCATACAGGTGCGCACAGTCCAACACAAATGCAGCTGCAGCACTGCTCAGGACAAATTGCTTTTTCCACTGCTCAAAGATGCTGTGAAAAACAAGCTGAAAGCAGTTGTGTTTCACTGCAAGTACACCTAAATCCTAGACCCTCAATGCACTGCAGCACTGCTCAGGGCAGCATGCATTCTCGACAGCTCAGTGCTGCTGTACAAGGCAAGCTCGCAGCGGGCTTGTTTCACAGCGAAAAACATCTATAAAGATCTGATCTTCATGCGGGTGAGCAGTGAGTCAACACCAATGCACTGCAGCACTGCTCAGGGCAAACTGGTATCCCCACTGTTCAGTACTGCTGTAGCAAAACAGGCTGACAGCAGGCCTTGTTTCACTGCAAAAACATTTGTATTAACTCCAAATGAGATCTTGCTTCCTTAAGATCGCAGTACACCTGGTGTGCTCATCTTGAGAGAGTTCAAGACACAAGATCGCATGCATCCAAAACTGTTTAGCAGGTCCTTTTAGCTCACAACAGAGCTAAAAGCCAGCCTCTTGAGCCACCCAAGAGACTATCTGTTCTCGGAAAACTCTGCAGGCCGACCATATACTCACAGTGGGATTGCCATGTTTCAAGAGAGCCTGCCTTGCAGCATCATCATCACACTCACTCACGGATGGCACATGCATGCAGATCGTTTCTCAGGGTTGGGATCAAGCCTTCATAAAATGACAGCAAGAGCCTCTCTTTGCTACCCACTGGGAGTCTCTTTCTCACCTTTTCTAGCTCTACATAGCTCACAAAACCTGCACGCTGCCTGTCAGTTGGTACATTGTCTTTGGCGCTGTCTCTTAGCACTGCATCTAGCTTGTCATATTGCTCCAAGAACAGATCATAGCTAGTTTGCTCTTTATTCTGGTGATAAGCCCTCTTCCTTCTCTCTGCATGATGCCCTCTTGTGCAACAGCTGTGGAGTACAGGGCTGTCTCCAATTGGAAGTCACCCTTGAGCAGTCTGTTTTCGTCTGACATGCGCTTCCAATTGTGCGGTGACTTGGGCTCATAAGACCCTCTGCTGGCGCACGGGTAAAATTATGTAACACTGCTGAGAGAGCTCCTAGGAAACAATTTGGACCACAATATGCAGTTCAACAGCATCAGGCCTTCTGGTTTTGACTGTTGTCTGACGTGCAAGTCCAGGGCATCTATCTTTTGCTGCATTGTCCCAGCGTCGGCTGTTGATTAGTATTTGCAACCAAGAAGCCATCTGATGGTAGTAAGCCCTCTTCCTCTGCTGCCTGCATGATGCCCTCTTGCGCAACAGCTGCAGAGTACAAGGCTGTCTCCATGTCCCCCTTGAGCAGTCTGTAGCAAAGGCTCCACTACAAGAGGGAAAGCTGCAGTGTCAGCTCTTCTTTTGTGCAAGTTGGCGATGAGGGTCTGAAATGGTGTTGCCTGTAGCCACTTGTATAGGACCCCTTGTGTAGAAGATTCTGGGCAAACACAGCACAGCAGGCCAGTAGAGATGGCAGCACAGTTTTGAAGACCTTCCAATTAGTGAGTCTTCCTCTTACTGGCAGAATACAATGCAACTGACATTGACATACGCTGACAAGGCCGTCATGTTGTCTTATCACTTGTGTGTGTGATCATCACAAAGTATTCATCGAAATATGGTTGAGATGCATGCTGACATAATCGATCTGACATTTGTGTAGTCTGCAATACATTGCTTGGCGTATCTGCAAAACAGGCTGACCGTAGGCTTGTTTCTCCTTTCTCACTCCTTTATACCATTTGAAAAAGGCTGTTGTTATAGAAAAAGAAAAGAAAATTCTACACCTCTCAGCGATCATAACGGGAGCCTCCTGAGGCGGCAGCCCGGAGCTAAGACCATAGGCCCCAGCCCAAATGGAAAAGAAAGCCTAAATCTATGTTGGATTAGGCCTATTCTTTCTGGCTTGTCTCTCTCTAACACTCTTTTAGATGTAAGAATCTTGTGAAATGTCAAAACAGAGCATCATGTAATTTGGACATTTGCCTGCAGGTCCATGCTTTATACCAATCTGTGTCAAAGCATAAGATGTGGTGCGACATTGTAACCAGACTGTCCAATGATTATAGGCAGCGTGGTAACATTGTGTCCATAGTCCCTGAGAGCTGCCTCCAAAGCTGCATGTTGCGCTTCCTTTTCTTGCAACTTCTCCTCGTATCTTGTATCAGGGCAATATCCTCCTTCTACAATCTGTATGCGCCGTGGATTTCCATCAGACATCATTGGTATTGAGGCTATCAGTCTGGACCCAGAGTTCCCCACTGTTCAGTAGTGCTCTGCAAAAGAGGCTCACAGCAGGCTTGTGTCACTGCAATTACACCTATGGAGGTTTGCTCTTCATTCAGGGGTGCACTGAGCCAGTTCAATGACACTGCAGCACTGGTTTTTGGCAGAATGCATTCCACACTGTTCAGTAGTGCTCTGCAAAACAGGCTCACAGCAATCATTCTGTCACTGCCATTACACCTATGGAGACTTGCTCTTCTTACAGGTGTGCAGTGAGCCAGCTCAAATGCACTGCAAAACTGGTCTGGGCAAAACGCATTCCCCACTGTTCAGTAGTGTTCTGGCAAACAGGCTCACAGCAGTCATTCTGTCACTCCCATTACACCTTTGGATATTTACTCTTCATGCAGGTGTGCAATGAGCCAGCTCAAATGCACTGCAGCATTGGTCTGGGCAAAATGCATTCCCACTGTTAAGTAGAGCTCTGCAAAACAGGTTCACAGCTTTCACTCCCATTACACCTTTGGAGATTTGCTCTTCATGCAGGTGTGCAGTGAGCCAGCTCAAATGCACTGCGACACTGGTCTGGGCAAAATGCATTCCCCACTGTTCAGTGCTGCTCTGCAAATAGGGCTCACAGCAGTCATTCTTTCACTCCCATTACACCTACGGAAATTTGCTCTTCATACAGGTGTGCAGTGAGCCAGCTCAATGCACTGCAGCATTGGTCTGGGGTGTGCAGTGAGCCAGCTCAAATGCACTGTAATACTGGTCTGGGCAAAATGCATTCCCCACTGTTCAGTAGTACTCTGCAAAACAGGCACACAACAGGCTTGTGTCATTGCAATAGCACCTGTGGAGATTTGCTCTTCTTACAGGTGTGCAGTGAGCCAGGTATAAATCAGCACTGCAATGCTGGTCTGGGCAAAATGCATTCCCCACTGTTCAGTAGTGCTCTGCAAAAGAGGCTCACAACACTCATTCTGTCACTCCCATTACACCTTTGAAGATTTGCTCTTGTTTTGATGCAGTATATATTCTGAGGTCTGTACAGACTTGTGTAAAGGGCAACTCTGTATAGGCGTAGCTTTGCAGAGGGCTGCTGCAAGTCTACAAAGGGCAGCACTGATGCAGATGGCATGCAACCTGTACTGCGCAATGCTGCTTTGCATTCTTCCTGGATGACTGGAAGCCTGTATGACAGAATAGCTGCATAGGTGCAACTGTACACATCACGACAGCTGATAAGGACCTTTGCTACGCGGAACGCCTTTTGTTTCCGGTACAATGACTGCAAATGCACTATGCCAGATCGCAGCGGCGCCGAAGCCTTATGTCTCATTCTCAGTCAAAGTCTAACAAGGTCTCGACGTCTGGATCGTCAAGCCCCTGTGGCGACCAATTTCAGCAGGTGTTCACTTGCGCTGATATATACCCTGCAAGTTGACCTTCTAGGCATGCATACTCCCACAGCATTCCCACAACGCAGCGCGTGCCTACGGTAACACCCAAGCACGTTCAGTGCATCGCTGTCCGTCCTGCTTCTTCGGCTTTGCATATGCTGCCCTTTCTTGCGTGTTTGCTGTACCCTGATCAGCCCTGCACGGCTGCTCTTCAAAGTGGAGTAGTATGTTTGACCTTGAGGTGATAATCTCATTTGTTGTGGCGCTCGATCTGTCGACTTGTTCCCATAATCCTGTGGTTACCCTGCGAAGCAAGTGTGTCCTGACAATCAATCCCAGCTTTACCCTACTGCCTGCAGTTGGGCGAAAATGACTGCCCCTTGGGCTTGCAACACACGCAGAGTACCTTGAGCAGGACGCCAACTTTGGCATATCCCTGCAATCTTCCAGAGTTGCAGGTGCGCAGTGTCTCATACTTCAGGCTGTCTTTCTGGCTATGGGGTCTCCCAAAGAGACATCAACAGTGTGCTACACAGCAGGCAATAGCTAGTCCTGATGCACAACGTCATTGTTCATTTCATAATACAGAGTTTTGCAGTCCCACTTGCTCATTGCTACCTGAGGCAATTACATTTTGGCAAACAGTTCCTAGTGCTGCAATCATACATGCTGTGAATGTCAGGCTAACTGCCTCAATTCACTTTGACTTGCCACCTTGAACTGCAGTTGCCCTATAGCAGCTGTGGTTACGCTGACATGTTGGTTGTTGCCTATGCAGCTGTTGCATGCTGCCCAAAGTTGGACTCATGCCATCAAGGGCAATATGGATGCTGTTGCGCTAGCCAATAATCTCTCTAATGCTGGATACAAAGTAACCATTTGCACAGCCAGGAGTGGGGGTGCTGGCTTACATCGTTCATGCCACCTGCAGCTCCTATTTACAACTTGTCAAAAACCAGAAAATAGCGTGCAGAGAAAGTTGCATTGGCTGGGTGCATCCTCATGCTAATCTGATGACAGGCTGTTAAAAATGGCTAAGAGCAGGAAATGTTGGTTACTGTTGGAGGCGGGAAGCGGATAGGAATAGTCAAACTCCTCTAGCATAGCTGACTTAATTTAGACAGAACAGCCCCAAGAGGGCTGCATCCTAAAAAGGCAACAACATAGAAATGTCATGGAAGACACAATTACAAGCGCTATGTTTGAGTTGGGCAAGCCAAGGTTAGCTGTGCCCTTGCCCAAGCCTCATTGAATTCATCGTATCCATGGTTCTCATGCTGTGAACACAACATTCATTGCAAGTGGTCAGCCGATTTGGTGGCCTGTACTTTTTTCAGCCTGTCTTTGCAACTTTGTACCTCCTTGGTCATGTACGCTGAGTACTGCTGCAGCATCTGGGGCCAAGACTCCTTGTTGAAGAGGTCAAAGGCATTTGACAATGATGCAGCAGCAACCATAGACGGGGAGTAGGCGGCACAAGAGAGATCAAGCAAACTGAGCTGCAAGAAGAAACTGCAAACCATAGACAACATGTCAGAGATTTGTAAAGCGAGGCGCAAGTGGAGATCACAATTGCTGCCAGAGCCTCGATGATGCCAGACAAAGTTACCTGGCAACAGTGTAAAGATGCATTTCATCAGATGACAGAAGTGTGGACATGATGGCTCTGTACCACAGGCTCCTCAGAAACAATTTGGTGTTAGGGGCATCTTGGACATGCTCTGGGCTGGTCGAGGCCACGGCCTGTGTCATGGACTCTACCTCCTCTGGAGTGTATGTGCGGTCACTGATGTATGCAAAGCGTGCATACAGGTTGATGTCCTGATCAGTAAGCCTGACAGGCAACCTTCTGACAGTGTCTCCCATAGCTGCTCTAAGACAAGCAATACCCACCAACTGGAACCTACAGCAGCACATTCGAAAATTGACCATCACGAGGACACAGACATGATAGTAGATCTTTCGGGTGTCGTTGCGGGAGAATGCAGAGCAGCACGACTTTCGCAAAGCATGTCTTTAGATCTCAGCACGCTGTACGCTTGCGACCACCGCGAGAGGTCTTCTACGGTGTGTTGACTCAAGTACCTATCCAGATTACTGATAGCTTTGAACAGTATAGTCGACTCCAATTGCCAGTCGCAAGACAGCTGCACAAAAGTGGCGCCAAATAAACAACCTGAGTTTGGCTGTGTATTAGATCCCACGACAGCACCTTCAAAGGTAGCTTACATCCGCAAGCCACTCGGTGAGGACCATAACATGCCTGGGATTTACGAGTATCTGCAGCTTGATGATAGCCTGCACTCAGTTTCTGCGTCCACCTCCTTTCCCCTCTGCTCCAGCAACTCGTACTGGCGCTTCCACTGACAGCTGAAGCTGCTATTTGCGACCAAGCTGGCCACCGTCTCTCACAGGCAGACCTCCATACATTCTCTCTTACGTTGGCAAATACTTGTGTTGCACAAACAGCTCTACTGATGTCCTTGCCACCTACATGCGACAGTACTTCTATACACAGCTCTTCAGGAAAATGCTCGGCCATTTCACGCAGCTGTGCCCTTTTTCTTGAGCGTGTCGTGACCATGTTTCCTGAGGAAGCTACAGCAACACACAGACTTGGCTTGCGCAGACTAACCTGCAAGGACTGCTGCGAGGCACCAAATGGACTATTGCCTTGCTTGAGTTTGCACACTTGCACATCATTATTGCGTGTCCCAAGGATATCCCGGGAATGCACATTTCCCGGGGAGACTTTCAGGAAAATGAAGTTGAACGGGCAGCGACGGCCGCTGCTCATGTCAGATTTGGTGGCGTCCATGTGCTACTGCAATTACACTTTGAAGATTTTGTCTTCATGCAGGTATGCAGTGATGCAACATCAATGCAATGCAGCACTGGTCAGGGCAAAATGCAAATTGCATTATGCAATTCCCACTGCTCAGACTAATCAGGGCAAAATGCATTTCCCACTGCTCAGAAATGCTCTGCAAAACAGGCTCACAGCATGCTTGTGTCACTGCAATTACACCTATGTAGATTTGGTCTTCATGCAAGTATGCAGTGATGCAACATCAATGCACTGCAGCACTGGTCAGGGCAAAATGCATTTCCCACTGCTCAGAAATGCTCTGCAAAACAGGCTCACAGCATGCTTGTGCCACTGCAATTACACCTATGGAGATTTGGTTTTCACACGGGTGTGCAGTGATGCAACACCAATGCACTGCAGCACTGGTCAGGGCAAAATAGCTTCCCCACTGTTCAGTGCTCTGCAAATCAAGCTCACAGCATCTCAGTCATGATCTATCAGCTGAGCTCAGCTGCAGTATGTCAGCTCAATATAGCTGCAATATGTCGGCTCAGCTGCAAGGTGTCAGCTCAGCTGCCACTTGTCAAAGCAGCTGTCCGCTCAGTTGCAAGTTGTCACCTAAGCTGTGATCGTATTTCCTTGTTGTACTCTGTATGCTTGGCTTGCAGTCTGTCAGCTCAACTGTCTTTTGTCAGCTTGGCTGTGATTTGTTACTACAGCTGCGATCTGTCAGCTTGGCCGTGGTATGTCAGCTCAGCTGTCATATCTTAGCTCAGGTGCAATCTGTCAGCTCAGCTGCCACTTCTCCACTTTGCTGTCAGCTCATTTCAACCTGTCAGCCTGACTGTCAGCTCAGCTGCACCCTATAGCTCAGATGTAATCTGTCATCTCAGCTCGAATTCGTCTTCTCCTTTTCAATTTGTTATCTCAGCAGCAGTTTGTCTGCTCAGCTGAATCCTGTAGTTTTGATATAATTTGTGATATCAGCTGCAATGCGTTTGCTCAACTGCCAAGCAGGACGATGCAATGGTGTGTAATGACATGGTTTAAGCTGCCTTGGAGTCGCCTGTGATAAAACACCTAACAGCATTGTTGCGCCTCAGGACATGCATAACAGGCTATGTATTTTGATGCATGACCAAACTGTTGGCTGATTGCCAGTGTCATCACCACATGTGAAGACATGCACACATGACATGCAATCAGCGTCACATGTGGTCACGTAGTTATACACAGTATGTGACCAAGCCTTTTGATCACGGCGGTACTTCTGGCTGTTCTGAGCTGCATTACCCTATATTGTGGGTGTGTGGTCACCCAAACCATATAGCCTCGCATGCACATGTCAAGTCATGAACACACTTTGAGCTGATGGGTTGTACAGCCTGATGACAAGACATGTCACAGGCTTGTCATAGCTTGGGACGTGCATTTAAGGCTAAAGCTAGAAGCTTTCCGTACTCTATTTAGAGGGCAAAGATGTGCTCATGGATTGAGACATACATCAAAGGCTTTGTCTTGGTGACTGCAGTCTTGGCTGAGCTGGGCTGCATTGCTCAGCCAGAAGTGTGGTCATGCCCTGAGGACTTGCACTACAGGCTAATTCTAGGTGATTGCCACAATAATTGCCATCAGTTGCCATATGACGATGCAGGCTCCCCGCCAAACAAGACAGTCAGGCAGAGAGTGCAATGACATCACAGCAGGACTGCACTCTATTCTGTCATTGCTTTTGCAGCCATCAGACCAGCGAGTGTATTGCTGCAAAATCAATACAAAGTGACAAGAGAATCAAGATTGCCTCATCACATTGTATGAGTCAAGCATAAATGCAGAAGAAGAAGATGCTTACAGCAGAATGAAACAATTCTGCACTGCAGTCAGACCAGACTGTGATTACTCCAGCTGGAGAGCGCAGACATGCAAGAAGAAGCAATGCATAGACTACCTGCACCAGCCGACTGGCTTGACTCTCCATTCTCCAAGAGCTGCACATCTGGCTGTCCTGGCTTTGCCAACCCAGAAGTAAGCCAGCAGCTGCACCTTAAACGACAGCAAAGCAGTGTCAGCAGCAAGTTGTTCCAGTGATACTGAAGCTGGTGATATGTGTCTAATTATCACCGGCTTAGACAAACTTGTTGTGCAGCTACAAAGGCACGTGAGTGAGATGCAAAGATATCACAGTGATGCTGCTCACAGCAATGCAGTCCCAGCAACTACAGCAATACAACCCAGGATTGCTCAAGTGCACGATGTGTGCAGCTGCATCCAGATCAAAGCAGACCAGTTGGTCATGCAGCAGGAAGACAGTCTGATGAAAAGGGCTACAAAACTGCGTTGCCAGTTGCTCCTAGCTACTTGTGCTGTGTTCGCACAAAAGCTGCTGCACAGGGGCTCCTACATAAGTGGCGACAGGCTCAACCCTGTCTGGAAGATTCGCAAATATTGACAGTTTCATGTTTCCCCAACACCTATGACAACTTCCTGCAAGCTTGATAACCAGGTCTTATGTGCAGCTTTGCCAGCAAATCTGGCTGCCAGCTGCTCAACACATGACTTCACTGCAGGTAAGCCCTCAGCGAGAGCATTCGACACTTCCAGTTCAACCTTTTGTCTGACATACAGGGGGATCAGGTCCAGAGCATCCACGGCTTGTCCCGCCTTTCCAGGCGTCAGCTGTGGATCAGCAGCTGCAACCAGGAAGCCATCTGATGGTGCTAAGCCCTTTTCCTCCTCTCCCCGCATGATGTCCTCTTGTGCAAAAGCTGTAGAATACAGGTCTGTCTCCTTGTCCCCTTGAGCACTTTACTTCGATCTAGCTCGTGCTTTCAACTACGGGGTAGCAGCGGTTCGACCAGAAGAGGTAGAGCTGCAGAGTTAGGTCCTGTTCGCAGCAGCTCTGTGTTGAGGGTGTGAAAGCAGTGTTAACCAGAAGTGCAATTGTATCCAGACCAAAACCCATCAAAAGGTGACTGACAAATGCTGGACAGTTTTATTGGACCAAAAAATAACTTGTCATACAGACTCGGTGACTGATGTGCACTGCAACCACACATCTGCCCAATTCCAACACAGCGCTCAAATATGCAAAACACCAATGACGCGCACAGCATGTCATGGCGTCTGCGAAACACAATTCAGAAGCTGATTAAGGCAGAGTACTTGTTGTTCACTTACTAAGTTGCTGATCCTGCAGACCTCACAGGGCTAGTTGATCTTCTGAAAGACTGGATGAAGCTGCATCAGCAGCAGCTATCACAAGATTACCAATCCCTGTATTTGGTCGGCAAATTGTTCATCCAGTAAGTACACCCCCTCGATCCCTCTGCGGCCCCACCTGCCTTCCCCAAATGAAGGCTCTGCAACAAAACCTAGTGCATTGTACTTTGGCAAAACAGTATGCCATGTATGAAAATGCTTTGGTTTGCCATACAATGTCTCGCGTGCACAATCGTAATAATAATTAAAATCCTATTCCGCACATGATGAGCTAAGTACGTGCAGGACAAGTCTTGTCTCTCCAGAGCAGTCTTTCATGTGTATCCCTGTAAGGCCTACTAATACGGTTTTGACAATCACGTAATGCAACATCAGTGAAACTAGACCTAGGGCGGCCACGTAGGCGAAGCTCCTTGACTTCTCCAAACAAAAGCGTGAAGCTGCACATGCACAGCTTTCTGAGTTTCAACAGCGAGCTAAGCATGTCTTGCGCATCATTTGCATTACATAAGTGGAAAATCGATCAATTCTGCTGTACAGGTTCAGAAGATCAACAAACGTTGCCCAGACAGTTCAATCTTGCAGCTGTTTGGATTGTTTGGTGCATACATCAGCATCATGTTTCAGTTTCTTTGGCAGGGCGCTTTTTCTGCCTATCCTCCAACAGTGCTTGTCATTCCATCACCCACTCCAAGACTTCACGGTGTGTTGAACATTCCAATCTTGCAGCTTTTGTTGCTGCAGTCCTTTGTCTTCCGCATGAGACATCCTTGGTGCAGAGTTTGCCTTCACAAGTGCATAAAAATCCTTTCTGTGCAAAATTTCAGATGCATGGACTACCAGCATTCCAGTGACACATGCAAAGAGGTTTGACATGACTCATGGCACATCATGTTAGCAGGTCGTCTAGCTCTCACAATTGATACGTCCAACATCTGACATGACATGTGGCATTTACTCATATGTGATGTATGATACGCAGACATATGTAACCGACAATGTACACATGTCTATGTGTACATATGTCGCCCAGTCCTGGTCTGTATTAAATAGTATTTTCCTTGGTACAGGACAAAACCAACAGTCTGCCATTGTCTGGACCATATCGCCTGTGATCCAATGACTTGCTATGCTCCATCTTGTGGCATGTCAGTTGCCTTGTAAGGGACAGAGCCAGTAGTGGCGGCACATTATATCTGCCCTTTGATTTGAGGCAGATGCATGTTCCAGACGCCTCTTTTGGCAATGCTCACAGTATGCTGAGTGTCCTGGGTAAGCTTTACAGAAGTTCCAGTTCTGAATTTAGAGTTTCCAGTTCTTTGGGACTTGGAAATGACATCAGTTGAATTCGTTTACAGTGCAAATCTTTACAAAGAAGTATGAAACACAGACCCAGATCATTGACACTGTCATACTGACTTGGTAATGCTGAGGTAGC
>JAABUK010009792.1_pt1 | contig 12993 bp, 11 predicted proteins | sample 5559141 | NCBI WGS metagenome assembly JAABUK01 (sample SAMN10711869, study PRJNA513367) | rock metagenome | isolation source: Antarctica rocks | place: Antarctica: Victoria Land, Pudding Butte nord | collected 2016-01-03
ACTCACTCACTCACTCACACACACACTCACTCACTCACTCACTCACTCACTCACTCACTCACTCACTCACTCACTCACTCACTCACTCACTCACTCACTCACTCACTCACTCACTCACTCACTCACTCACTCACTGAGCAATCATGCCATTACTGGTCATTCCTTCTTGTACCTTGCTGTGATGTACACTGACAGTGTGGGTTCAATGCAGGGCAACCCAGGGGTTGACTTAAGGAGGAAACTTGGGGTGGTGGGTGCGTCTCTCTCTGGGTATGGTACCTGTCTAGATGGCAAGCAACCAGAGGCAGCTCTGAAGCTTGAGGGTGGAGGGGGCCCTCTCTCTGGGTGTGGTACCTGTCTAGAAAGCAGACTGCCAAAGTCTGCCCTCAGCACAACAAGGGGCTTGAACACCTGGGCAGGCTTCTGCTTGCAAGCAACCTGTCTAGACTGAGCAGAGGTATGCTGCTGTTTCACACATGTCCTGCCCACAAGTTATGCTTTGAGAAAATATCACATGTGACAAACAGGCTACCCTCAGGCGTTTGGGCTGTCACTGTCCATCTGTTATAGTCACCAATCTTCCTCTGGAAAACCTTTGGAAAAGTTCTAGAAGACCCTTACAACCGATGAAATGAGGCAGCTTTGTTTCATCCCTTTATTTCTGTATTTTTGCAGATTTTCTGAGCTACGCTTCAATGCAAGCAAAGCTTCAGCCATGCCTGAGTGCATGTGATCACATCCCAAAGTTCAGCTTCTGCCAACTGTAGTAGGTTCTTCCTTTTTGGTCTTGGCCCTAGGGTCTCAACAACAAGTTGCCTCTCTTCCCTTGAGGTCCACACCTTGAGATCTACACCTTGAGGTGTAGCTGAGTTGGATTTGTTGAGCCATGAGTCTTTCAGCTCGTGGCTCAACAAGAGCTGCTCAGCTACGTATGCAGCACGCAAGCCTCCAGTATCACTCTACTTTTCTTGTACAGCATGCAGCTGTCAAGATTCAGGATGTGTCTTGATCATTATTGCAGATGAAGACGCATCCTGCATGTTGACGACGGCATGCTGCACAAGAAAAGTAATTTTGGTACTGTAAGCCATTGAACATCAGACACCGTGTGTCAGACTTTGCAACTACAGCTGCTGCTCTTCTGCTTTGGCCTAGACCACAGCTTCGGCCTGGTGCATGTGTTCCTCCTGCAAAATCATGCCCGTGCTAGCTTTTTTGACTGCCTGAGAAGCTGGCCCCATTGTCTCAGGTAGCATATGAAGCAAGTAGAATGTTAAATTTGGGATGTGATCACACGCACTCAGGCATGACAGAAGATTAAAATAAAAAAGGTTACATCGACTTGTAGCTCAGCATGAGTCAAGGCATTGAGCTAGGGTTGTTTTCTTGTGGTGTTGATCCGAGGGTTTTGCCTCTACATCCTCTTCCATCTGATGCTTCATCTGCAGTCAGGAGCAGGTTGTGCACACAATGTCATTCCACTGGGTCATTGAAAATATCTTTGGAGCATTCTTCTCAGAGACCTTACAGCTTTGGGCATACTTGGCCCTGACAGCATGGCACGACCATTTTGTTTTTTTGCAGCCTTTTTGCAGGCTATGTTATACACATAGGGCATACTTCGCGTAGGTTGCCAGGGCTGTCGGTGTCATTAGGCAACTGCAGACCTGGCAATTCACACAAAGTATGATCTGTGCCAGCCTTGCAGGGTTCTGAATCAGCAGACATAGCACCAGGGCCTTTGCAGCACAGCATCAGGCCAGGACAGGGTTGCATTCAGTGTTCACTAAATCCTAGGCCTGCAAAAAAGTTGCATACCTGTAGAGGTCTAAAATGCAATGGCCCATTGGCCCCACTATTATTATTATTATGATGATGATTATTATTATTATTATTATTATTATTATTATTATTATTATTATTATTATTATTACTGTTAGTATTATCATTATTATTATTGTTGTTGTTATTGTTGTTATTAGTGGCCTGGGCCCCAGAGTTCTAGGACTTCTGAACTTGCAGAACCTAGCCATACCAAAAGCCAAGCTGCAACTGTCAAGCCACGGCCCATTGCTTGTTGTAGCTCATAATGCGAGTGAGCTCTGCAGTTGCAATGTGTGCCACCTGCAGCTTGGGCTTGTGCTATTATGTCTCCGATGGTTTTGTGCGTAAGCTGCTTGCGCACAAAAGTGTCAGTTACATCTTAGCACAATTCCCAGGCCCAGCTGCAACTGCGCATCAAACAGTTACATTGTTCAGCAGGCTATGTCTGTTTAGCTTCCCTTACAATGAACCTGACAAGAAAACCTACGTAGTGTATATGGTGAATACATCGCATGCGTCCTCAGCCTCCCATAATCTTCTGTGCAGGAGCAAATTTTGATTATCAATGTGCTGAGCTGCTGGGCAATATAGCCATTGGTGATGCTTAATGTGTCATGAATCCTGATATCTGTATCCACACTCACACCTATGACTCATACCTATGACTCATGATACCGGCCATCCACAACTGCCAACGCTGCCTGGTGATGTCATCTGTTGCATTGCAATCAGTGCTGCCTGGATCAAACGCGATTACTGCCCTGCCCTGCCCTGCCCTGCCCTGCCCTGCCCTGCCCTGCCCTGCCCTGCCCTGCCCTGCCCAGCATGCACACCCCTTGGTGGGCATACACGTCAGAAGGGATGTGCCACTCTTTGCTTCTTCTGCTGACCCCGGCACCTCATGCAAGTGTAGCCATTTGCTTCCTGCGGCCCGCAGTGCAAAGTGTTGCTGAACCCAAAGCAGAATGATAGCACTGGAGTGCAGCTGTCAGGGGAGCACACAGCAATGGCCTCTCATGCACTGGACACCACTGCTGTTGTACACCTTGCAGCTGCAGTCACTCTGTGATCAGCAAGTAACGTAACGTCAAGTCTGAGCTTTGCATTGACCGTAACAGGAGTAACAAGGCGGCACCCAGAGCCTCTCTGTTATCAGCTCTAGTGGCATCAACATTTGACATTTTGAGTAGTCAAGAACCCTGTGCTATCTGCAGGTCATTTACGGGGGGCCTTCAAATCAATTGCAAAAGGAGGAAGCTTTGGCTGGTGGCTGAGCCTCTGGTTGTGGCTCCTGAGAGTGTCAAGACTGCTGGCGAGCACAGGAAGCCTTCCACATCTACTCAGTAAATGACAGGTACTTTCTCGCTGTGCACAAGACCATATCCAAGCCTTCGAAGCCCAGTCATGCTAGCATGTAGCGCTACAAAGGCACGGCCATGGTCTTGTGCCCTTGAGTGCAATTTAGTGTCTCATGTTATTGCATGTTGGCTCACAGAACTAGGGTTTAGGCAGACCTAGTAGGTACATGGCAACAACTTGTTGAACAACCAGCTGGAACACCTATAAATCATTGTTATTATTATTATGGTCATTTGCACCTCTGCAGGCTTCTAGAAGCCAACATAGCTGTCTGGTTACCACCAATGCTTCTGTTTTCTGCATGCCCTGCCAGCATGCTTTCAGTTTGCTCGTGAGAACGTGTCGAGCCCGGTCACAAGGCTACCAGTTGCACATGGACATCCACTGCCTAAATGCTGTATGGCTAATGACTAGAACCGCGCCTGGCCTTGTGTGTAGACATGGCCGTCCTGGGCAGCCCGGTATAATACTTGGCTTCTCAATAAATTGATGCCGAAAGGCGTAGTCTTTTCTTTTCTTTCCTTTTTTCCCCCTAAGACATGGCTCTGCTACTGGCTACCCTCACTCTCCCTAGTGGCAGAATCAGTCAGTTGCAAGTCTTGAGCTGATCGTAACACACAAGTACAGCAGCTATAGCTGAGCTGCTCACTTACACCTCGAAAGTGTAGATCTGGTAGACATAGATTTGGTAGACACAGTTTTGGTAGACACAGTTTTGGTAGACATAATTGGTAGACATAGATTTGGTAGACTCAGATTTGGTAGACTCAGATTTGGTAGACACAGATTTGGTAGACACAGATTTGCTAGACATACAATTGGTAGACATACATTTGGTAGACATACATTTGGCAGGCATACATTTGATAATCGTACTTGTAGTTAGCAGATTCACGAGATCTAGCTACAGCAGGAAAGCCTCCAGTACCAAACCACCACACTCCTATGCAGCATGCAACTGTCAGCATGCAACTGTCAGCATGCAAGATGTGTTTCAATACCAAGATGCGTCTCACACCCACCCTTTAAGATAATTATAGCACTGTTATAACACTGACTGATGTCGCACCGCAGCTTGCATGTGAATTCACATGCAAGCTGCGGTGCGACATCAGTCAGTGGTATGTTGAGACAGTGGGTGTGAGACATCACCATTGGAGCTGCCACCATTGGCGCTGCTTATGAGGCCAATTAGGCCTAGACAACAGGATGGCACCAAGGGAGTGGGTGTCACAAGGGTGACTGGTATAGCGGCCTTGGGGTTGGTCCTATGACAATCACCCTGTCAGCGCACACCCCTTTAGTGCAATTAGTGTCTCATGTCATTGCATGTTGGCTCACAGGACTAGGGTTTAGGCACACCTAGTAGGAACCTGGCAAAAACAATTAGCTGGAACGTCTGTAAACTATAAATTACATGACAATCACCATTGTGCCACCCCCTCCCTTGGTGCCATCATTCACCCCCAAGGCCCCTTTGGTGTCATCCTGAGGATAAACCCTCAACCCCAACCCTAAATATAAATCCTGAGGATGGCACCAAGGGAGTGGGTGGCTAAGTACTGTCACGTCCATCCCCAAGGCCCCTACGTCAAACCCCACTAGTGGTGATTGGCATAGGAGCCTTGGGGATGGACATGGCCCAGACCACACCGCCCAGACCACATGGCCCAGGTGCTTGTAGTTAACCTGCAAAGTGTTATGCCTGTGACTGCTTGACGTGCTCCCTGAGAAATTGGTGCCCATATCTTAAGTAGCAGATCAGGCAGGTACAGCCAATGTGTTGCTGTATGACCACATGCACCTGTATACATGTCCAAAGCTGTGGTCTCAAGTCAAAGCTAGTGTATCATGAAGGGCAGGTGTCGAAAAAGCATACAATACCCCCTTTTTCTGTAAGGCTGGCATTGTTTTATGTTTTTAACACCTGCCAATTCAGGTACAATGCAGCTTGCTGCTGTAGGAGCAGAATGGTGATGTAAACAATATTCTGGTCACATTACTGTTACCACAGTTTGAACACCCTCGACTTGCCTCATCTCATGGGCTGATGTCGTGTCTGTTAACCATTCCACGGCATATGTAGATGCATTAACAGTGTAAGACTAACAAGTATTTGCATTGCTGCATGAGCGTTGTGCCATGTCAGCCTGGAAGGCTGACTTTTAGAGACCAGATCTGAAACTTACCCTCTTGTACATGCCTGTATTTATTTAGGTCCTGGTATGTACATACAGTATGTTGCAGATGTCAAGTTATGTGCAAAGCTTGTCTGTCATCGGCCTGTTCACCGTCAAGCAGTGTCCATGTGTCCAGCACATAGTTGAGCTACATTTGCTGTGCATACTCCCACTGCTTGAGCTGGACTGCTGCTGCACAATAAACAGCCACAGTGTATGCTGGTATGTTTGTCAGGCATGGTGCGCTGTGACTGACACCAATGCGCGCCCCAGCTATCAAAATCCAGCTTGTTCTTCAGCTGCTGCAGCAGCATGCAAAGCTGAGTTTTCCACATTCTGCTGCACCAGCAGGCTGTGGCTGCTGGAATAAGACTTTTTGTTCTGCCTGATCAGACAATCCTTGCTCTGCTTGGTTGCTCATGCATGTGCAACAGCAACTGCAGCTATGCTCTTGCGTCAGGAAGCTGGTTCAGTTATAGCATAGCAAGTCATAGCACAGCAGATCACAGATCATTTGGTGTTGCTGGCACATAGCTGGCTGCCCTCTCTGTGCCTGAAGATTTGACTGCAGTCAGCTGACCTTTGAACAGCACTCCGAACAGGGTCGTTGAGCAATGTGCTTGCAAGCTCGACTGAGACACGTAGCATTGTACAGGATTGGTGCGGTGGTCAGGATCCATCTTCACCAGCACACCGCTTCTACAAAACATTATGTGATATCACTACAGCGCAAGAGCCGTTTTTCCTTCTCTTGAGTCCACGTTAGCGATTTTACTTTGCTTTGTAAGCAATAACTGCAGACATTTTCAGTCTAGGGTGCTGAAATGATTGGCATGCTAGCTCAAATGCCCAGGGAAACTGTCACCAGTGACAGTGACCAGTGGAACACAGCGCTAAAGTTGTATGTATCGCACAAATCATATAGACTACTTCACCGCCGTGTTGCAATGGTCACTGAGTGCAAGTGCTACTGCATTGATGCTCTCAGGCCACCATGACACTGTTGTGTGCGATCCTCAACAAAACTGCTGTTGTGTGAGTGTGGCCTTCGTGCTTGTTATCGAATGTTTATCCCTTTCCAAAGCACTGTGAAGGCTCCGCTTCACGCTGCACAGCTGAACAGTCAACTCTTGTGACTGGCTTGCCAGGACTGACTCACTCCCATCGACATGCCTGCAAACATGACAGTGGTGCCAGAGCTCAGCTTCCTCATTACCTCATGAGGATTTGATCAATACATCTGACTGCATGTTTTGCATGTGTATAGGATGGATGTATTAGACCGCAATCAGGGTGTTGAGCCTGCTATCAGCCATGGTTCATAGCGTCTACAACACACTTCTTGCGGTCTGAAAGGCAGTTACTGAAAGGCGGTTACTTGGTTGACATGCACTTGACAAAATAAAAGCAATATGACAAACTTTTATACATGGGACCCAAAGGGCTGCTGTAATGTTGGTTGCGTAATCTGTGCAAGAAACCGCTCGAGCCTGTGTTTTGGTTCCAGACTTAAGCCAAGCTTCGCAGAAGAAGAAGGGTCCTGATGACCTGATGCCGATTGGTTGAGCACAGGTGACATAAAGTTCATTTTACATGCACATTGCCATGCAAGCTATGGCAACCCAAGTTTCTGGTCTGCCAGCAGAATCCTGATCTATGTCATATTGCGCTCTGTTCTCCCTCACATGGGCCTGGCTCGCTCACATGAGCTCTGTCACATGGGCTCTGCTCTTCAGGCCGCCTGGGCCAGAAACAAATGATGGCAGGTGCAGAGGACAAGCCCTTCCTATGAAGATCTATCATTCCAGAGAGCATGGAGCAACAGGTGTTCAGGGTGCCAACATGCTATGTAGAGATTGGCTGGAGATGCATATGAGATGACAGTAAGTTGGCTGCCCAAGCGGCCTGTTAGCAGTACTTGTTGTGTTGAAAGCTTGAAGCTGGCCAGGGATACAGGGTCAAATAAGTTTGTACAACCCCTTTACTTTCAGGGCTTTGTAGGCAAGTACACCAGTAATTTTTTTGTATCAGCTCACATGTCAACAGCTTTGCTTTGGTGAGTGGCTGCTTCAATATTTATCATGTAATAAGTATTCTGTGCTGGCATGGGTGTGCATGGTGTGTCAAATGCTTGAAAGGAAGTTCTACTGCAACGATGACAAGCAGCACTCGATCCTTCACTCTGTAAGTTGTCTTGCATGCAATCACAGCCATAAGACATGCAACTGTATGTACGCATGTCTGCATGTATGCTTGCATTGAGCTCATGACAGCTGATCAGGATAGCTATAGCCAGCTGAATTCCAGCAGCACTCTGCATGCTCTGCTTACATATACGTATGTTCTACACAGCTGTAGCATGCGCGATCTTTGTCAAAAAGCTTCTTGTGCTCAGGAAAGCGCACAGAGCAACGCTGCAGTTGCCTAGTCGTGTGTGCATGACATTCATCAGCTAGTACAGCTGGCTAGGGTTGCTTCGTCCGGTGACTAAGCTGTCGACATCCAAATTCGACACCATACTTTGACCAATTTGGACTTGCTTATCTGCTTAAAAGATCGTCGAGCGCGGTCGAGTGTGGTGATCGCCGGTCATCTCTTCCTCGCTTTACATTTGCTCATCCAAAGGGTCATTCGTAGATCCGTTGACTCGAGCTGCAGGCCTCCTGTTCAACGGAACGGTTCGTGCATGCTCCAAAGCTGTGATCTCAGCCCCGAACGCGACAGTGTTTCCGTACAAGCTCAAGCTTTCCGAGCAAGATCATGCATCAGCGCCTGATGCGCGCCCAGGCGCCAGGACAGCAGGCTTTCGCAGGGCACGGACGGTCACAGCTCAGGTGTCGAGCGCACCGGCCGCTGCACTCAGTCACCAGACGAATTTTGTGTCAACAGCAATCTCACGGCAATGCACACAGCGCAGCCTGTACAGCAAAGACTGTCCGGGACCATGCAATGAACGTGTTCCTGTCCCTTAGTTTGGCTGCAGCCTGTTGCCTGCAACAGCCATTGCCAGCTGCAGCAGACACCTCGACTATGCCGCCTCCCACCGCCAGTTCATCTTCTGCAGCCAGCTCAGCAGCTTCCAGAACCGTCGTGGATGTTGTATCTGGTGAGAACAGTGTATTGAATGAGGAAAACACACCAGACAACAGAGACAGCCCAGACAGAAAGTCAGAGGAGAACAAAAACCCTGTAGCTGACACCAGCGAGGTCAGCAGCTTCAATGCCTTTACATCCTTCTTTTCTGACGCTTGCTGATCTCATCATAGACCAAAGAACAGCAATTGCACAACACACATGGCATGGCAAACTGTGTGCTGTATATGTAGTCATGCTCCTTCACGCAAATATGCCAGCTGCGGCAGTCAGCTTTGTTGCTTGTATCTGCAGGCCCCACACACCACAGCTGACAGTCAGCAGGTATACCTAGACCTGAGTGTTGATGGAGAGCCCAGGGGCCGTTTGGTAATCAAATTGGCTGGGGATGCCCCTGTGGGGACTAGGAGGTTTGCCCAGCTATCCCAGGGCCTCAATGGAGTTGGCTACCGCCTCTCAAAGTTTGATGGCATTGCACAGGTCATTCTTTCAAATTCCAACATCCCTCTTGTTGTGTGCCTGAGATCGTGCATTCCTGCTTACTGTTGGTGCATATTGTTGTCCCTGTCAGGATCGTGTACTTCATCTGAGCACCAGGGCACCAATATGCCCATGACAGTGGCTAGATGCCTGACACAATACGGAGGCAGTATATAGTGAGATTGTATAGCTTGTTGTCGTGGACTGGTAGTCACAAGATGACATCTTGTTGTGGGCAGTTACAGCAAGCAACAACGTTTCTGCAGCCCTGTAAAGTGTCTCAGGGACCTGGTGTAATGGTTGATCATCTGCGTATAGGGGTTCATCAAGAACAGTGGGCAGAGGAGTTTGACGTATGATGCCACCAACATATCTAGAGTGGCTGGTGGTGATACTGTTGAGGAGCTGGAGGTCAGTCTGCTACTTTAAAATAGAAAAAGAAAAGAGAAAAAACAGAAAAGAAAATACTATGCCATTCGGCATCAATTAAATGAGAAGCCAAGTATTAGACCCGGCTGCCCAGTGGCAGCCACTTTGTCCTATCCAGCAAGCTCCATTGCATCACTGCAGCACAGAGTGTCACATGCAATTGCTAGACTAGCACTAAGTGTCCAGCACTGAGTGTCCACACTGTATGTCTGTCTGTATGTCTGGTCATCTGTCAGTGCATCTTATTGCTCATGCACTCATGTTGTGTTTGCACAGCTTACCCGTTTCCCCTTTGCATAACCACACAGCTGCATCCCTGCCTGTTGTTCTGGCTCTGCTTGCTTGCTGTGTGCGTTTGTGTTGCTGTCTGTTGACATTGTGGTTTTGCATCGCTCATCCACAAAGCTGCCTGCCCCACGGCGCACATGAGCTGTCCAATGTGTCCAGTCAAGGTGGTATATCTGATATGCTCACAGCAGTTCTGTACGGCTGCAACTCCACAGGATGCTGAAGATTTCCCCAAATGCTGTACAGCCCCCTCAGATGCTGAATGCTGTGATGTTTGCTGAAACGCTGGCCAAGGGTCTGCTTATCTGCAGAGCTGTTCGTGTCATAGTCCTCACAATTTTCATCACATGTGTGCATGACATGTGTGCATGACTTGTGTGCATTACATGTGTGCAGGCAGAGATGGCAGAGAGTACACACAGGCATGATGCAGCCGGGACAGTCTCCCTCATTGTCAAGGACACACGCACCAAGTGAGCTGCACACTGCCCTTGGCCCTCATCTTGCCATTGTTTGCCCTTTTTATTGTGTGGCAAAAAGCTTGAAACTGTTTGGGTCTGTGCATGTTGCCATTTTGACATCGTAAACTAAACTGTTGCTGCTGATTGCTGCTCATTGTCACAAAGGCAGTTTTGCTATCATTTGCTAGCTGCTGGTGATCATAAGTAGTCAAGAGGCTTTTTTTTTGTACTGCAGTGCCATCACATCGCTGGGACCAACCCCCCTTAATTCCAGCAAAAACATTTCACCACCACTCACCCAGCACTCATACCACAATACATCAAAGTTTGTGTGTGGTATGCACACTGTGCGCCGCAGGCCAGGCAAGGCAAATTTACAATGTTGGTCAATGGGAACTTCCCCTAACTCACTCAAAGGCATTTCACTTACAGGCAGTTGACTCAAAGGCACTTCACTCAAAGGCAGTTCACTGAAAGGCAGTTCACTCACAGGCAATGAATTTCTGACCAGCATCAGTATGTCGGTCACATGCTATGCAGTGCAGGCTAGGCAAGACAATTATACGATGTCACTCGGTGGCAAGCTCGTCAGAGTCAAAGAGCCAAGTTTCCATGTTTCTCTCAAAAGCAGTGACTCTTCGACCAGCATTAATGTGCAAGTCACTCACTATGCAGTGCAGGGTAGGGAAACCTAAGCTGGTGGCCTACAATCGCAAGCTGATCAGTGACTTTTCGACCAGCATCAATATGCAAATCATACTCTGTGCAGTGCAGGATAGGCAAGACCAAGCTGGTAGCCTACAATGATCTTCTGTCCAGCATCAGTATGCGAGTCGCATGTGGAGATATGTAGTACAGGGTGGGCAAGACCAAGCTGGTAGCCTACAATGACAAGCTGAACAGTGACTTTTCAATCAGCATCAACATGCAAATCAGACTTTATGCAGTGCAGGATAGGCAAGACCAAGCTGGTGGCCTACAATGATCTTCTGTCCAGCATCAGTATGCAAGTCACATGTGGAGATATGTAGTGCAGGGTGGGCAAGACTAAGCTGGTGGCCTACAATGGCAAGCTGATCAGGGTGGAGGAGCCCACCCCTGGGGAGTCCCCAAACGGCAGTGGATTTGTCATCACTACTCAGCCAGCTCCTGACCTAGACGCCACCAACTTAGTCATCGGCCACCTGGTTGATGGCATGGATGTCGTTCAGCAGCTCACCAAGCTGCCAACTGTCAAGGCCAACAACTCAGTCTTCTTCAAGTGAGTGGTGCTACTGGCATGCTTGCTGAAGACATTGTGGCTATTGAGATGGCATGCTAGTACTGTGTGGCATTCTGTGTGTAATGAAGGCTACCGGGCTGTTGCTTGAGATCAATGCACCACATGCTAATGACAGTTTTCAACCCAGAATCATAATCTCTACAACGCAATAGCTCTGCAGGTGTATGTCACATTGTCTGTTATGCAACATGTTGCATGGCGTGCTGCTTCTGTGCCATTCTCATCCTAGGAAGCATGTTTCATTCATGTTGCAGCATTGATAAAATCAGTTGCATGTTCCAGCCAGAGTCATGCTCACAAGAAGCAAACACATCAGCGCACGGTGTGCATGTATTTCAAAAGTGCCCGATGAGTATATGCTGTGCTGGGCAGCCATGTGTTTGAATTGCACAGCACGAGCTGGGCATGTGCTAAGACAGCTTGATGCAGCAAATGCCACATGAGTGTATCATTCCCTGTCATGAGTACATTGTTCTGCATGATTGCACATGGATGGCACATGCTGTTGGAATGATTAGTAACCTGGACCTATCCCTAAAAGAGACACATGTCCAGCAAATGGATGAACACCTGCACATGTCACAGCATGTCTGATTGTGATGCAGGGCTGGAAAGTTCCTGGGAGACAAGAGGGCAGATGTGGCAGAGAAAGGTTTTGGCCGACCTTTCCAGAAGGTCCTGGTCAGCGCTTCAGGTCTTCTTGATAGCTGAAGCCACAGTCATGACATCAGCTCAGAACCTATTTCTCTGTGCCAATCTGGACAGCTAACCTCTGACGTGAGCCATGAGAAGGTTCTTCTTCATGCCTCTGGTGGTGTTATGCAGCGTCAAAATCTTGAAAAGAGAGAAGAGTTTGCGCTTTGCAGCGATCATAAAGCAAGAATCCTGAGGCCGCAGATCAGAGCATCAAAATGTATACCTGACCAGCTCAGTTGAGCTAAAGATGACGACAGGTCGCTGTGCTTGTGAGTGACACAGGTTTAAGCACAGTTTGTGCATGCCTCAAGGTGCTCACTAACACAACTCGCACTTCACACAGTGACTCAGCTGGCAGTCAGCAGCTTGTTTGTTGGTCATGTGTACGAGTCAGACGGCTGTTGTACATGTGTGGTCTTGACAGCTGACATTGACAAGTGTGCAGTAAGCAAATGTGACTAAGCGGAACCGACATGTGCAACTCAGCAGCAGCTTGCACCCTTGAAATTTTGCCAGTACAGCTAGATGTCAATGACATTGAGTCAGGCAACTGTAGCTGTGTTCATGATTCTGTTGACAGTGTGTAACTCCTTAATGCTATACGTAACAGCGGCATGTAATGTTGCCAGCTGTTCCATCTGACTGAGCACCATTTAGTTGCACATGCTGGCACAACAAGAGGAGCTTACTGTTACAGTAGTACCAGCAGGGTGTCATTGACAAAATGAAGCAGGCAAGGAACTGCTCTAACGTACCGGTAGGTGATGCTTCAAAAGGGAATTGCTACACAGCCACTTTGACTAGATTCCAGCCACCTTGACCGGAATTACTCATGATGTGACCGCCGGAACTGCAGGTGGCGGTGGATTGCACGGAGGCACGGAGGTCAGAACTGCCAACT
>JAABUK010009795.1_pt1 | contig 12987 bp, 13 predicted proteins | sample 5559141 | NCBI WGS metagenome assembly JAABUK01 (sample SAMN10711869, study PRJNA513367) | rock metagenome | isolation source: Antarctica rocks | place: Antarctica: Victoria Land, Pudding Butte nord | collected 2016-01-03
AAAAAGCATTAAATTTCTCAAAGATCTTGAACTTCTATAGTCATGAAGCTTTGAAAAGTGGCTTTGTGTCAGCGGCACATAATGGTCATTCCTGATTCTATCTGCTACTTGAAATCCTACTCATTCATAATGTCATCTACTACCTTACTGTTATGGCAGCTCCCAAAGCATCATCGCGTAAAGTGGATTAGACCTCGTCTCTTTCAGTGGAAGCCTCGCTATGAGCAAGAATGAAGAAATCTGGATGTGTATGCAACTTCCCTCCGAGCAATAGTATTAAACGACCCATCGTTCTATTTCGAAAAGCCGAGGATGTCAACGAACTTCTCTTATGAATTTGGCAATCTTGATTCGCTGTGATATACCCTGGCTGCTGCGGAACCCACCATAGCTGCGGCTCTCTCATACATCTCTGTCGTTCCTACTACTCCTCCATCAAAGAAAAGTGCGATAATGAAGAATGACGAGGGACTAATAGAAGATGTGAAGACGTAACATGTAAAGCTTGTCGCTCCTAGAGCTTTATGACGCGCCGATGTGAGAATGGTCTTTCTTAAGCTGGTGCAGAACGAGCTACGCAAATACCTAGACCTTGCGAGTATCTAGGGCTTGGAGTCATGGGTGAATCCTGAGTTATTCGAGCCTTTATTTTGACTTCCACATACGTCTCGTTCAAGCTCGAGCGCTCGCCAATAACGACCAAGACTTCGGCGACCAGATATAGCTGCAGTCGAATCAACACTGTTGGCTAGATACTTCGCAGGAGTCACAGGTGAAGCCGCAGGGCACGAGACTGTATATAACTGGGAGGGAGCGTCAGAGCAAGCCGAAAATTATTCAAAGCCTCACGTGAAGAAGAATAGTTGGAAAATGTTGGATCACTCTGCAAGATTCCTCTACCAGATAAGATAAACAAATCCGATGGAGCAGGATGGTATAATCCGTCACAACGACGGAGCTACGGCACAACAGGTGGGGCAGGTATATCAGCGAGCCCCGTATGCCTTCCATGCCAAGTCGCAAACGACCAGATTCGACCTTCTTCCGAATTGTTCTAAGCCGGCCACGGAAGGTGAACGATTCCCAATTAATGCGTATATTTGAGCTAACATCCAATAGTAAGGGACGCGCGTTTTCTTCACTCCTTTAATGGAAGTGATGTCTCTTCGCCCATTCGGCCGCATCACAGCCGGTAATATAAAATCAATCAGGCTGGTAGTCTTTTATACAAACTCTTATCAAACGCTTTCTTATAAAATGTTCTGGAATTCCTGAGATCCTCGAGGATCATACAGAACCCCTTGAAGGGCCGAACTAGACTATTCATAAACCAAGTCTAGTCATGGTCACTACAGCTGCGGTTTACACCTTGCCACAAGTCCACTAAGCTATCATCGTGACTTTCACCGACATACGCGTCTCTTCACGACTCACCACTGCTGCTCGCAATTGGGGACGTAATTTACCCACCCCACCATCAGCTGTAGCCGCCCTGATGGCAGTAGAGATGTTAAAGGAGAGAAAAGAGCGCATCATAGCGAAACTCAACAAGTCCGAAGGGGGTGTCTTGCTCAGTGCAACTTCTGCCACCAATTGCCGTCTGCTCCTAAAGGTCTGCTCTCCTTACCCGAATAACGGCCAACATTCGTGCGACGGATGCAATGGAGGTAATCCAGCAGGAACTTACTCAATGAGAAGTAGATAGATAGCTGAGAAAAGAAATATTGAATAAATTGTTCGACTAAGGTTTCTGATACCTTTCGATCGTGAGAATATATGGGAAGAAAATAGCACTATCGTCGAGGAAGTAGCACGACTATTACCGAACGAAAAGCCGCATGCAGAGGTCTGCAGTGACTGAGAATGAAGGACAGAAATCTGACAGAACTTAGCAAATATTGCAACATGTTTGACTCTTGATTTAGTCTTCAGTGTGAAACTGCAACGAAACTGCAACGAAACTGCAACATCCGGCTAATAATTTTTGTCCTCTGGAAGGACTGAACCTGGAAATTCACATCGTCGATTGAGTTCGACATCGATCCGACACAGCGACAATGATCGTCATGATCACTAAAGATAATTAGATGATAAACTACTACGGCACATTTCAGACATTTCGACGTAAGAATGCTAACTTCGTTGCCTCAACGCAAAAACTGTCATGGATTCACTTTCTCGAAATATAGATTCTTCTCAACGTACTTCCGTTATCTTCAAAGCAAAGCTGATACTACTCCATGAAAATGACTTTGATGAAGCGCTTGATATCATGAGAAGCGTTGAAGACAAGTATTATGTCAAGACGAAAATTATCTTCGGGATTATCTCAAACTGAATCGTCGTCATTATATTCAATGTAAAGCTTTACTTCGTGACATCAATTAAAGAGCAGAGACTCAAGCGTGACACTGTTTATAAGTGAGTCTTCTATATTAACAGCAATTCCATGATTGAAGATGTTATCAGTCACGAATATTTAAAGTAATATTAGATTTACTAGAACTCAAAGTCTTGAACTGAGAAGATGTATCTGCAACATAATTTCGAAGATGAGATGATGATTAATATCAGAGACTATGAACAACTAAGCTTGCTTCAGCTGAAATTTCAATCAGCGATGACTGAGTCAATTCAGTGAGATCAAGCTTTACATGAAAGATGTCAGACAGTCAGTGATAATCTTGCACATATACATCATACAATCTATGATCTGTTTATCACATCTGTCAACAAGAAGATAATCATCGCGACGTTAATTAGTACTGCGCAAAATGACCAATTTCTTGCTCAATGAAGAGTCTTTCAGTGCTTTTGTGAAGCATTATCGAGCACGTATCCAGTCGTCAAATTTTTAGCAAATACTACATAAACGTTCATGATTAGCAGGCTTTCAGAGCCACATTAGGAAGGTCGGGTCCGGATCATCATCTAGACCACTATGACCCATGATTAATACCTGAAGTCGTATACGAAACGAGGCTCATTAGAAGAAAAACAGATTTGTACGGCCGCTACTATTTAGATCACTATAAGCAACGAAACCTCGCTCTGTTGTTCAAATAAGTTTATAATATAGACGCCGAGGACGCGGCCAAGATTATAAGAACCTTCTCTAGACTATATGATGGAAAGGTACAGAAAGAACAAAGTAAAGCGAACGGAATCTTTTCTCACATAAGGCTATAGCAACAATCAAAATGATACAGTGGAGAATGTCATGCCAAAGATTCCAGACAGTTAGAACATCACAGGAGCTAAAATACCCAACGTTCCGTCAAACCATAAACCGACAACGCTCTTCTTGGGATATTTTTCAATTCCGGTTGAACAAGGGGAGCGGTGACGATAGACGACAGAGTTACAAACTAGGTCATGACCTGCCACATGTCAGTGCCGAAGTAAAGGCATTACTGGCTTCGCGTGGCGTGGCAGAAGAAACAACTTTAATGTTAATATAAGTCCTATGGTCTCTGAAAGTAAGCCCGAATTGGTCGCGCAAGAGCAGCTGCTGAGTAGGTGTGCCTCCACGAATGATAATAAGAGAACTGCAATTGCGAAGATGGCAATTTTCGATATCTCTGAGGTCCTGTGGTCAGTTTTGTTCCCTACCCAATATGTTGAGGCACCACTTACATTGTGGATTCCTTGATACTTCTTGGCATTGAAGGTCATTACCCCAAGAAGGGAATATTTCGCGAATCCGAGTGGGCATAAATGGTTCGACAGCCCAGCGGTTGGGAGAGTATTGAAGAGGCTATTTGATGAAGAGGCAAGAAATCTTTTTGGTAAGTGGACCATCACTCACAACGATTAATCGCAAATATTTCAAGGCCCCATAAAGGTCTCCTTACTATGTCCTTTACTTTCCTCTCTCTTCCTTCATCAAGACATCATGTCTATTCTCGTGAACACTTCTACGCTCTTAGTAATTGGTTGGATGGCTTTGTCTCCCGGCTCCTTGCCATCATGATCGCACCAGCGATAGACAGATTACGTGAACGATTCTATCCCAGAGTATGGCGATGGAAGAATTCCAGGTCCAGGGTATACATTTCAAAAAAATATAATTGTAAAAGCCAAAAATCTAAGACTATGGCATCAAGAGTTGAACTGAAACACTTGAAGGTCTGAATCCTGCGCAAGCCAGCGGGAAGGCTATCTTTATGTCAATGGCTCATGATCTATCGTGGCAGACAGTCTAATCGAAAGGATCACGTCTAGACGATTGCGAAGAAATTTGTCAGACAGAGACTCAATTTGTCAGATTACTACTGAAGATTGACAGTCGTTGAAAGAAATATCTGATGAACATCTCAGCTCTGAAATGAACTCGCAGATTGATTTCGACAGAATAGAAGGTACCTACGTTTTGTGCCGCAATTGGCGCTAGCCTCAACTAGTCTAGCGGGTAGTGTAATGGCACCGCAACTATTAAGGTATGTTTCTAATCAGAAACTATGTTCCTAATTGGACGACTACTCCTCCTGCTCCTACTATTGCTCCTACTACAGCTTCTTATGCTCCAACACAGAACGACTGGGAAACTGTGTTGCATGTTGACCAGTTACGACGCCATTAAGATACTGTCAAAATTGAAGGCTGCCAAGAACCCTTGTGGAAGAAAGGGTCACCATGTCACGAAAAGGATGTTACTGCGGCTTGAAAGACAGGAATTTGAAAGTCCTCTGAGAAGCTGAAAAGAGACCACAGTTTTTTTTTTGATGATCAAAACAACATAAGTGGGTGTAAATATATGTGAAGACGTGCAAGATGCTGTCATGGATGGAGGACACGGCTCCTAGCTGAAAAGCTACCCACAATCATCAAAGAGGACGATTTCTAAACCCAGTCTCCTCCCGACGGTTCTAAAGTCAACAATCAAATTCTTGCTAAAACCAGAGCTCAGTTCCTTCAATGATCGCGCAATAATCACTCAGCCATCGAGAAGGTAATCTTCGATATTATGGTCTACGGCGAATCACGAGGTTTTCTACTACCTTCGCTAAGTTTTACTTTCATCGAATTCATTGAATATCTTTGCAAGATCAACATCGTTCGCAACGAAACGATAGCAGCATTAAAATCTAAGCCAAGCATATTCGACCAAGCCCGCGCAAAATACAAGGGTTATAGCAAGGACCCGGTGACAGTGTTCCAACATAAGTGCAAAAACAGCCCTTATGACTTGAGAGTGTGAGCTCTCATATCGTTATTCGGCATCGGCTCGACAACCAAAAATACTCTAGCTCTAGAAAGCGGTACAACAACCTATTGAGCAGAATAAGAATTAAATCTAAAACTTGAACGCTGATGCTCTTCGAGCCAGATCATATCGTAGGAATAGAAAACAGACGCGCAAACGTGTGCATAGATTCTTATGAAATGATACATCGAACAAGGTAGTTATAATACACGACTACTATCATCCCACGGCCCAATCAGCAAATCTGGCATTATACCATTAAGAAAGTAAACAACTGATTCAAGAGTTTCAGATTCAGAAAATACGGACGAAGAACTAGACTTTAGCAGTCGATCTCGAGTCCTCGGCTCGATGTTGAAGACTGAAGATCAAGACTGCAAGGTACTCGATATCTGAAGACATCTGATCATAGATCCTCACTAAACGATAGCAGACGAGAACCAGAGCCGGATCTTCACTGCTAGACTGTCTCTTGCGATTCGCTTTGCTCTTTATCACACTGCATATATACCACGGCATCTTTTCACACGGGATGTATTTCCATGAGCTAATATCTCACCTTTACCGAGCACCCGGCGTGGCCTTCTTCGAAGGGAGGCAGATATCACGAGGCCAGTGCAGTTTCCGATTTTCTGCTTGACTAGCTTTTACCACATTCAAATCAATGTCTTCTAATTTCATGTTCAGTTCTTAATAATTGGTAGCATCAATACTGAGCTTTAAAGTAACATCGTCCAAGCTGAACGCCGGTCTCAGGTGAATAATTAGAAGATTCTATGAATATCTCGAAATAGATGAAGAACAGATAGCAAAGTTGCAGTCTGAGTTTCGAGATGCAAGGTCCGGAAGCTTGATTGAATGAAATGACAAGTGAGAACTTGTTGCAGCAAATGACCTCTATGTTTATTGAATCTTCGAAGAACTGAGGCTCTGTTGCAAATGAAGACGCCAAACATTGGCAGACTCCTGTTGCAATTTTTGGGCATCGCTCTGAAAGAGCAACTCAGGACATTCGAAGGGGTCAGAGATGTTTAGCCGAACCTCGATACCGCGCAACGCGACTCCTCTTCGACAATGATGGCCCCAGGATCGGCCAATTCTGCGCCTGGTCCCTAACGTCTAAATAAGCATCCGATGGTCACACCTGAACTATTCTCAACAGGAAATAGCTTTTCACGTCAAATAGTACTAAAGACTATCGAGCTTCTCCCCAATAAGCCGGTTGAGCCGTCTAGAGCGCGAATACACCGTAAAGTGCCTAGATTAACTCTCCACTAGACCACAATGCAGACGAAAGAATTTTCAACATATATCGAATGCTCATGTTCCTCCCGAATCTGTTTCCGAACGTTCAGAGACCATCAGCAGCAAAGCTTCTTGAAGGCGCCAAGTTTGACGATTATATGCGCGCGAGCGTACAAGAACACTTTGGCAAGTATGAACAATGTGTTCAAGCCAATTAGCTACATTATCTGCACGAGTGTATCGGATCCAGGACGGCAAGCAACGAGCTGGCTGCAAAAGCCGACCGACTCCTTCCTAGCGAGAATTGGCCACAGTAGTCTTATCACTTACCTATTCATAGATCTTCGCCAAGACGTCACACTCATGGGAACGATTCGCAAAAGCTTCTCAGAGCAATGGCAACCCGAACAGTACAATTCAGTGTACGGGGTTGTAAAACCGCCCTCAGCAGCTTTAAGTAAAATTTCAACTTCCGAAATCGCCCCTGAATGTGCCGAACGTTAGATTTGGCTGAATGTTTTAGGGAGATCAACATTTTACTCCGTAATTGAAATAAAGTTCTTGAAGATGAATATCAAAACATCTTCCTACCTAGGTATTCATCATTTAAAAAGAACAATGACAGATTCAGCGGTTGAGAGCACAGTCATGGCTGTTCCAGGCACGCTGCTATAATCGTGATCCTGACACATTTTGGAGTGTACATTTGAAGTTTGAAGCTATCATATCGGATCGACGAACTATACTTCCTCTTCTATCATCAGAGAGCTCTCCAAGTTAAACTATCTTGATACACATAGTTCATTTATAAAGTTTGTCTTGAGATACGATTAGAAGACGACGAACTTGGGAAAAGAGATGATGACAAGCATATGCGCCTTCTAACGACCGACAGGCTAATGACAGGAAAAGTCAAAAATTGAGTATGTTAAAGAGAAGAAAAAGAAGGAACCTCGACCGAAAGTAAGATTAGCCTACCAGGTCTAGAAGTCAAAATCTCAACTTACAAACGAGGACATGCCCAGAGGCCGCTTATTTTGTTCTTCCTGGGCTATCGGCTCAGGGCTTTTCTCTTGCTTCCTTCCACTTCCCAAGAACTTACATGCAGCGCCCTCTAAATCTGCCAGTGCCAGTGGATTAAGCCCGGATACTCCCTTCGAACCTCTCTTCTCTCCCTTTCTAACAACATTAGCCACATCGCCTCCGCGAGCAACCGACGAATTCATTGGCGGAGCTGCCAAAGATCCTCTGCTTACACTATTCAGGATCCGCCATACTGGATACTACAATAGAGGTAGAAAGTGATAGTTGAGCTTGCTGGGGGCAGTAAGCTAGGATGGGGGGAGCTGAGGGAGGAACAAATGACCGAACGGAGGAACCCGGGCAACTAACATAATCTGTTTTACATGCCTCGGGAGGAGGGCAACAGCACCCTTTTTTTCTCTTTTCGGTCCATCCATGTATTTAATCAACCATAGGCCAGTCAAATCAAGCCTATTAGAAGTACATCCGTGCGTTTGTTCTTTGGTGGACAAACGAAAAATGCCCGAGCGAGTCCGACCCCCCAAGAGCCACAAATCTTAAACACTTAAAGCAAGCAAAAAAATCATCAACAATCATCTTGCAAGACTACAGGTTCAATGGAGGATGTATAGTCAACAACATACGCCTTGCATTGCAATGATAAAGTTTCAGAAATTAACAAATTCCAATTCCAATCAAGGGCCAGGAAAAACATCATACTCACTGCTTCTCGAACGACTCTTGAACACGTTAGATGAAAGCCTCCGAAACATAAGAACTTGGCGACTACTGAGGCAAAGAACAGAACCGGAAACGAACAATATATCAAAAGTCGTAACATCATCAAAACCTGTACCGAGCTCTTAAAATGCTTCAAAAGAGGAAGCTATCAGAGATAGAATTCACAAACGAAATTTTCTACTTTTGGCATTGGCATTGCGGAAGATGCGTCGAGTCTTCACCGGCTTCCGTAAAACAACAACGCCATCTACGCTTTCGCTTATCCCTTCTTATCCCCAGAAAGTTCGTATCGTTCGTGGTCTCTCACACACGTCAGATCATCGAAGGAGGCGAGTCGAGATCCCTTTTTACTCTTGAGCGAAGAATTCCGTGCTCTCGACTTGTGTTTGCCACTTTCCGCTGGTTGAATAAGTTCTAGTCTTGAGGTTTCTCGGAGAAAAATCAAGATTTAACTGGGGAGAATCCCACAGAAAGACCTCAGCAAATCAATGCGGACACGGCGGCGGGGTCCAAAATGGTGTGCGAATATGCACGACATCTAATTACGAAACCACCCAACCCCGCATCCTTTTTAATTCCCTCATCTCTTCCCCTTCTTTCCCCCCTTCCCCCACTCACCTACCTTATCCCCTCCCGTTCTCTCCTCCGCTCCCTCCTCGCTCCTCAATCATCCAATGTAGCTGTGGGCTATACGTGCCCGTGTTTCTTAGCTACCTCACCTTACAAACTCCCACGCTAATATACGTAACGAACGGTCCCGAAGCAAACGATGGCTTGATATTGGATCAAGTAAGGAGGAAGCGAACTAAAATACATTGCATACAAGCTCGAGAAGGCGATTTTGTTGAGGGCGGGAGATGAGAGCTTCGCGGATGGTTTCTTTGAATACGAACGTGAAAGGGAGAATGGATGATACGACTGTTCCTAATAGAGATCACCTCAATAGAAATAATAAGAAGGCGGAAACGCTGAAGAAAGCAACGAAAGAGAATGAATACTGAGACAAACGACATCAAAACCACTTCACCCATCTCTACAACCCTGCTGGATGCCCACAATCTCTATAACCTTGACGCGCGCTTCTGGAACAGAGACGTTCGCTAAATATCCATGCCCCCTTTCAAGTCCCTTGCACCTCTTTCTCTTAAACCTACAACAATCTCCAAGTCGTCCAACTAACTTACGAAGTACTGCCCTATGGCTAAAACAAATCATGTCAACATCTCTTACTCTAATAACCCTCCTTCCTGAAATCCTACTCCACCAATCCGCCGTCCCCAGCCCCCACTTCCTCAACCCTTACAAACCCCCTCTTCGCCCCCGCCGCCACACTTATCTTCCCCTACATGCCCTTCCCCACCCCCAACCCCCCTACCATGCCCCAACAGCAAATCTGCCGGCATACTCGCCGAGTGGATCTGGAACGACGCGCTCGCAATCCTATTCGCCAGCGTGATAACCGCACAAACATCTCTCGTGACAAAGTCAGAAGATAGCTAATACCAGGAGAGCATTCCGCCGACGGTGTTGAAGAAGGTGGAGACGCCGACGAGGGTTTCTTTTTCCTAGTTGGGGTGTTAGCTATGGGTGAAGAGAGTTTGTTTTTGGGATATAGGGGTTGATTAGGCTTTCTGTGCCGGCTTTATCGGCAAGGTCGTAAATCGTCATTGCACACCCGGAAAAGGAACACACGGTCTCGACACCCGAGCTGGTTTGCGTCATGGGCCTCCTGAACCCAGCATATCCTTTGTCTCTGTTCTTGTAGAGAGGTGCAGAAGTCAAGCCTCCGACGCCCGTGTGGAGGGAGTTGAAGATGTAGGCAATGGTGTCGTGACTGGGTAGACCGTTTTCTGGAGCGAAGTTGAGAGGGATGACTGAGGTTCCTGTATGACCTTGGAGGCTGATGGTTTTCTACCACATGCTGGCTTGGACGTTTTGTTTCCACATGCTCTCATCGCAGATTCCGTCGGCTTTTCCCACATGTGTGAAGATATCCGTGTAGAAAGCCCCGATCGATTTGATGATGGCAAAGATCCCAAGCGATATGTGTATCTGCTCCTTTTGATCTATGGAAACCGTGTTTGGGAGGTGAAGCCACGGAGAATGGCGCTTCGCCTGCGATGAATGTGTACAACAATGTGAACGGAGCAACGGCAACCAGGGAGAACACTCCGTCTAGGGTATAATTATCGCCGTCCATGAGATACGACGTTCCTGGCCCTCTGTAACTCCGCCCTTAAGCCTCCCTCGGCCTGCCCCTTAATCATCTCTACCTCTCCACGCGCCTCTCATTCCCCTTGTCTCTAAATTGTTTCTGTCGTTTCGTATTCCTGCTCACAATTATCCCTTCATCTGGCCCTATCTAGTGCTGTGTACCCTTGCGCCTGCCCGCTTCTTTGTACCCTAGCCGCTGCCTCACTATTTCCATCCGCCCCTCCATCTTTTCCTTCTTCGATGTCTTTTCTCCCTTTGATATCTCTGCGCTCTTGATTTTACTCATCTTTATCAGTCTTGTCTTTCAGGTTTCGCTATTCTGTCCAGGGTTTTATTCTCTGTTTTCCGTGCGCTTTGGCTCCTTTCGCTGAGCGCATCTGCCCCTCTATGTGCCGCTGAGTGTTTCGTTTGTGCTCTTGGATGCTTTTGCATCTCGAGTACTTTGCCCCTGAGTTTACCCCGCCCGTGAGCACGCTTCTGTGATATTACTTCTCATGTAACTTTGTCCCTCATTGCTTCTTCTCATTGCTTGACTCTCTGCGCTCCGGTCTCTATCGTACCCTTATCTCTGCTCATCTCTGTCTGGTCACTGCTTCTGTCTTCGAGTGCTCCTCGTGTCAGTTCCTTCATCTGCCCGCTGAACAGTTTTTGCGCTTCGATATTACTGCCCTTCCCTTTAGCTTCCTACCACTTCACTTTCTTTGAACACTTTATCGCACTTTATTCAGCAGCACTTTCACATTGATTTCTCTATCCAGCACACTACAATGAAAGACTCTGACGGGCTTTGCATGTTTTGATTTCGCAAGCATACCGCTGGTATACCTCTTTTATGTTGAGAAGAAAGGGGCATTTCTGGAAGATATCAATTTGCTGTTCGTTACAAAAGTCTGATCAGAGTGCGGACGAGAAACAGTTGGCAAGGGTATTCACAGATGCTCGTCGAAGTGTTGCTATAGCGGAGAGGAGGATGCTGGCCTATCCGACAGAAATAGAGTCTTAGAAAAGGAGAGGTGGCGGATGAGGTCTATAACATCGTGAAAATGGGTCTGGATCGTTGACAAAAATAGAGACAGCCGTGGAACAGTGCAATTCAATTTCAAAGTATTGGTTGGAAAATAACCCCAATAGCCTACTACTCCTTATGCCGCCTTTTATTCCGTCCATCAAATCCCAACGCAGAATGAGTTCGATCGCGTCCTTCAATCGATTATTGAACATTGACCTGGAACAATCCCACCTCACCGGAAGCACCAAAGAACGCAAAGCCCACCGTAAACTGAACCTCGGTGGGTTCGGACACCTCGAATGCCATAGTTCCCGCCATCGAGTGATGGTAATCCTTGGCGATCAAAACATTCCAATCAGATACAGGGTCAGAGTCGTCGCGGTTTTTGTACCACGTAGTGACAGATGCTACAGCAATGTCGCAGCCGATCGAAAAGATATATCGAACTCCAGGGTAGACTTTAACCGAATTGGTCATTGCTCCGGTTGTACTCAAAGCCGTAAAGGCAAAATAAGAAACCATGCTACACAAGGGGGATGATCTTTCACCAGCTTGTCGAGGAACGAGGTTTTGTGGCGTAGTAGATAGTATCGGTTCTGGATCATTCTTCACGACTGTCGGTGATCGCTTCCCGGGAGACTGCTTCCAGTACAGTGGCATGGTATTGCTGTTGGAACAACTCTGCTGTCCATAAGGCATTGGCAGAGGCCGAGGCCGAGGAGGGGGTAGCCGGCGTCTGTCGAGGTTGCTTGTGGTGATCGGTGACGAGAGAAAGTTCTTTGCCGTTGGTGCCGTGAAAACCACGGGAAACGAGATTAAAACCAAGGTGAAGATGGAGAAGAACTGCATCTTGATCTTGATCCAGATGGTACTTGATCTTTTTCCAATAATTAACCTTGTTCCGTGCTGGCGGTCACTGGAATCATCGATGCCACGCTTGATGCGGGAGTTTCGCACATTTTTATATTCGTCGAGGTACGCTTTGTGCGACGGAAATTGTAGCCTCGTTGTCGGTTTTCGTCAGCCCTGGTCCCCCGCGTATCAATGGAGATTGCCACATCCAGTCATTGATACGACGGAGATTGTATTGTTGGTTGATTCCCATCTCCTTCTCATCGCATCATCGAACCTTCTGCATGCTCAGATCCTCTTTGGCAGATAGAGTTTGGTAAGCATAAAGCGAGCCATGCAATTGTTTCCCCCATATTTCTTGTTTTCGCTCTTTCGCGCCTCTGGTCGAAACGAACGACAGGTATATCACAAAGAGTCAGCAGCCGATATCAGTAAACCATTGACTGTCGCCCCGAGCGGCACTTTAAGCATAAGCGTGAGATCGCCAATATGCAGGTACTGACGGGGAGTTGTCTGTTGAAAGCGGCCTGTTGGGCCTAATCGTGAAAGCCCCGAGCGTTTCTGTACGACGTCTTTGCGTGCTAAATAATGCCGGCGGATTGCGCACTAATCATATCTATGCGGCCTCATTTCCAATTCGAATTCCAAATTCAAAGCGATTGAGCTTTCAGGCCGCGGTTAGCTGTGGCAACGATTA
>JAABUK010009796.1_pt1 | contig 12986 bp, 9 predicted proteins | sample 5559141 | NCBI WGS metagenome assembly JAABUK01 (sample SAMN10711869, study PRJNA513367) | rock metagenome | isolation source: Antarctica rocks | place: Antarctica: Victoria Land, Pudding Butte nord | collected 2016-01-03
TAGACGGTAACTTCCGTCGCGAGTTCAGGCCGTTTGCAGAGTTCGAGAAACGTGGTGCGCGCACGCACTTCGCGATATTCTTGCATGTAACGCCCGGCCTGCCGCATCAACCAGATCGGCGTATACGGCACAGGCTCGCGGCGGCACGCGCGCATAAACGTGCTGTCTTGAAGCACCTTTGTGTTGGTAGCGGTGGCCGCGCTCTGGTCTTTCGTAGCGATTGCTTCTTTAGTCATACGTCTGCAAATTTTATATCGGCGAAAACCGCCGCGCGAATCTTCGTGTAACATGTCGCGCGTTCGGGAAATTGATTTTCATGTTAGATGAAGACACCTGAATTAACCACGCACCGAGCGACAATTTGCGACGCGAGGAATCACCATGAAAAGGATACTATCGAGGCGTTGGATTGAATGAATTGTTATGCGCGGCATCGACTTATATCTTCCGACTTACCCTTACTCTTCCGGGCGACATCACGCTAAAGCATTGCGGAAATTCTGCTCCACGCTCCCGAAAAGCATTCCGAGACAATTTCAGCTTTTCTATCGGCAGACAAACCGGCTAAGCGGATTAATACTACACCACCGGAGCTTAAACGGCCTTCCCTAAAGACAAGTTCACCGAAGTCTTTATCTGCCGTTAGAAGTAATGCGCTTCTTTTGTTAGCACGTTCCAGCACGAGATCGTCGGTTATGCTCGGTTCAGTTTCAGCAATGTACAGAACTTCATATCCATCTTGGCGCAACCGCTCAACAATCTGTCTCTCAACGCTTTCATCTGCGACTAGATTCATGCAGCCTTCTGAGGAGGATTGTTAAGAGACTGTACGGCATATTCTAAAGCTGCCGCAACGGATTCCTTCGTTAAGCGAGGGTGAGATTCGATGATTTGGTCAATGGACTCTCCGGCAGCAAGCTTTTCAAGTATTAGCTCGACGGTAATACGTGTACCCGCAATTACAGGTTTACCCATCATCACATTAATATCAGATTGAATCATGTTAGTATTCATAACGTCTTGATTATACTCCAAAACCCGCAAGCATATAATCATACAATATAATTCGGCGCGTGCGATTACGCCAAATCGTGAACGAGCGGCGACGGGCGAAAATAGTTGCCACAAAAAAAGCGCGTGCGGTGTTTACTATATTAGAGAGCGGCGGAAGAATGATCGGACAAACCATAATGCTGGCGGAATCTGTGGCGCACACACCGAACGCGAAGACCGCTGCGGCGGCGACAGCAAATAAACTTTCAATCAGCTTCGACGACGCATTTGTGTTGCACCACCGCCATGTTTACCGCACGGCTTATGCGCTGGTGCGCGATGCGGGACTCGCGGAAGACATCGTGCAGGAAGTTTTTATCAAGCTTTACCGCAGCATGGAAATCGCGCCCGAAGAAGACTTGCTGCGCGCGTGGCTCTTGCGCGTCGCGATCAACGCCGCGCGCAACACACTGCGCGGACAACGTCGCGCAACGACACGCGAAGAAGAATACGCGCGCGGCGAAACATTCCGAAACAATGCCGCATCTCCTGCGCCCGATGACGAGTACGAACGCCGCGCGGAAATTGAAGCCGTCGGACGCACGCTCGAACGTCTCGGCGAGCCGACGCGCAGTTGCTTGCTTCTGAAGCAACAGGGGCTTTCGTATCGCGAGATTGCCCACGCGCTCTCGATCAAGGAAACAAACGTCGGAAGCCTTATCGCGCGCGGGCGCAAAGAGTTTGTGCGTATGCATGGAAAGATCGGAGGAACGCAATGACGTGCCCGGATGAAGCGGTTTTGCAAAGCTATATAGACGGCGAACTGTCTGCCGAAACAACCGAAACGGTGGCGGCGCACGTCTTCTCTTGCGCGCTTTGCAGTGCTGCGATGAGTGAAATCAAAAGCGAGACGTTCTTGCTCGGCGCGGCTTTTGAACAAATGCTTTCCGTGCAGCCGCCGACTGAAAAATTGCGCGCGCGCCTTGACGCACACATCGCCGCGCAGATGAATGAAACGATTACGAGCGTTGAGCCGCGAATGAAGAGCGTTAATTATTTCGCCGGTTGGCGGCACGCTTTCGCTGCGTTTTTTACTTTGCCAAACACACGCCGTGCCGCGTTTGCCTGTATCGCCGCTCTGATGCTGACCGGCTCCTTTCTTTTCTTCATTCAATCGCGCCGCACTACGCCGCAAATTGCGACGAACAAAACCGAAGCCGATTCCGCCATGCCTGCGCCTGACGCGGTGAACGCGCCGCCTAAAACTCAAGACACTCGATCGCTCGCCGCAAGCATTCCAACAAGGGAGACGAACAACGCGCGGCGCGAAGTCGTTGCGCCTGCCGCAAAACTTACACGCGCGCGCCGAACAAATCTTGAACAGGCGCATGATGAGCCGTTCGCCGCCGCTACTGCCGCGCGTCGCCATTATCCAGCTTCGGCAACAGAATTTTTGCCCGGCGAGCAAAGTTATTTGAAAGCCATCGCGTCGCTCTCCGCCGCCCTTGAGGTAAGCGGCGAAAAAGCTTCTTCGCCTGCGCGCGTCGAATACAAACGCGATCTGGCAATTGTTGATGAGGCCATCAACGCGACGCGGCGCGAGGCCAGACGCCATCCGCGAGACCCGGACGCGACGGAATTTCTGCTCACCGCTTACCAGAGCAAACTGGAGTTGCTCGACACGATTGCCAGCGCCTCCCGCTGAATTAACTTAGAAAACTTTCGTGACTTTTTTAATGAAAACAATTGCGTCCGGCATTCTCACGCTTTTCTTCATCGCTGCAAACCTGAGCGGCGCGCATTCCTTCGCCTTTCAGAAAAAAACGCGAGCGGTCAGTGCTACGGAGAATGAAAGGCTTGAACGCACGCTGGCGGTTGATCCTTCGGTTGCCGTGACGGTGTGCGTCGCTTCAGGCAACATCGTGGTGCGCGGCTGGGACAAACGCGAAGTGCGCGCCGTCTCCGCAAACGCCGCAAATATTTTGCTGCAAGGCTCCAACGGCAACTCCGTCGCGCCCGCCGCAACGCGCGTCGAAGTCGTGTTGATTGATTCGGATACCGGCAAACAGCGGCGCGCGGGAAACAACTGCGCGGCTTATAGCGATGTGGAATTGAATGTGCCGCGCGGTGCCGTTGTCGAACTGAAAACGACGAGCGGCGATTTGCGCGTCGAAGACGTGAGCGAAGCGCGCGTGCAAACCGTTAGCGGCACAATGGAGGCGCGCCGGATCGGTAAAGACATGGAAGCCGTGAGCGTCAGCGGAGACATTCTATTGGAAGATTCGAGCGGCGCGGCGCGGCTTCGTTCCGTCAGCGGCACAATCGAAGCGCGCGGCTTGAACGCTTCGGCGGGCGATGAATTGGACATCCACTCGACAAGCGGCAATATCAGGCTCGAACGCATCGGTCAAGCACGCGTCGAAGCTGCGACGGTGAGCGGAAGTATCAGCATGACGGGGGCGCTAGCGCGCGGCGGGCGTTATCGCTTCCGAACCATCAGCGGCAACGTCGATTTGCTTATGCCTGCGGATGCGTCGTTTCAATTCAACGCGCGAGTTTCGCGCGGCGGAGATATTATCTTCGTTAATCTTCCGTTCAACTTCACGAGCGACGATTCATCAAGGGCATCGCGCCTTGTCAACGGCTTTTTCGGCGCGGGCGATGCCTCGCTGACGCTCACTTCCTTCAGCGGCACGCTGCGCTTGCGCCGCCGGTAGTGCCCACCATCCTGCTCATACGGCAAACGCACGCCGCTTAAAATTTCTGCCACAAAATAGCTCGGCGCGGTGTTCTCTCTTTAGCAACACAAGATAAAGGTGCGAACGCGCCTGTGCGAAAGGGAGATTGTTATGCGTGGCAACAGATCAAATTATTTTGGCTGCTCCTTAATATGTTTCTGCTCCTTAATATGTTTCGGCGTCGCCGTGTTTGCGAATTCTTCGGCGGCGCAAACATCTCCGATTGATACAGCTCTGGCGCATCATTACTTTCAGGAAGCGGAAAACATTTGTCGCGCAGACGGCGGCAAACTGTGGGGCGTTTCGCTGTGTGCGCCCATTCTGTTCGTCGATCCAAAAACGCGCTTGATCGTCGCTAACGAACAAGATGCGGAAAGCAGTTTGACGAAACAAGAAAGCGTTTTCATCGGGCATTTACCGGAGCGTGTGAACATCGCGTACACGGCGGTTAATTGGAGCGGCACAAGCTGGGCAATGATTATCTGGCCGCTGCCTGAAAATAAATACGAGCGGGCGAATTTGCTGGCCCACGAATCATGGCATCGCATACAGGACGCGCTCAATTTTCCGGCTTCGATGCCCGCCAATGCTCATCTGGATTCGCCGCAGGGACGCCTCTGGCTGCAACTCGAATGGCGCGCGCTCGCGGCGGCTTTAAGGGAGCGTGGCGGTGCGCGTCGCGCGGCAGTAAGAAACGCGTTGATGTTCCGCGCTTATCGTCGAACATTGTTTCCGGGAGCGGATACGCAAGAACGCGCGCTGGAAATGAACGAAGGTCTCGCCGAATACACCGGCGCGAAGTTGAGCGGCAGATCGGATGTCGCGCAGCATGTCGCCGTCCAATTAAAGGAAGCGGAGAAAAGAGAAACCTTCGTGCGCTCGTTCGCTTACGCGTCGGGGCCTGCTTACGGAATTCTGCTTGACGAAGCAAGCGGCGGCGCGGCGTGGCGGAAAAATTTGCGACCCGCTGACGATCTGGGATTGTTATTACAACGTGCGCTATCCGTAAGCCTCCCGCCGAACGTCAAACAGGAAGCCGCATCTGCCGCGACGCATTACAACGGCGACGCGCTTTCCATTGCGGAGAACGAGCGCGAGAGACATCGGCAGCAGCGCCTCGCGTGGTATCGCGCAAGGCTTGTTGACGGAACTGTGCTCGCCATTCCGCTGCAAAAAATGAACCTGCAGTTTAATCCAAACAATGTATTGCCGCTCGACGGGCGCGGCACGATCTATCCGACGATACGCGTCGTAGATGTGTGGGGTGTGCTAACGGTTACGCAGGGCGCTTTGATGAATGACACGTTTACGAAGATTTATGTTCCGGCGTCGCCTGAGTTGGAATCGCAATGGGATACACAATCGCTGCGCGGCGACGGCTGGATGCTCGATCTAAACGCCGGATGGACGATTAAACACGGCGCGCGCAAAGGCGATTTCGTGTTGCACCAAAGCGAAGCCAACCAAACATCTCGTTGAAATTAACCGGTTGGAAATTAATTGAAAAGAAAGGGAAGCTAAACAACCATGAAAAGAAACTTAAACACGCTGGCTCTGGCCTGCATCATGCTGGCGCTTATCGCGTCGTCTGCGGCAGCGCAGGACTTTCAGAAATCGTATCGCTTGAGCGCGGGCGGCAACGTCTCGCTGCGTAACGCGTCCGGCAATATGAAAATTACGGGCTACGATGGCGACGCCGTCGTGGTCAACGCTTTTCGCGAGGGACGTGATCGCGAAGGAGTGCAGATCGAAGATTTGAGCAGCGGCAATCGCGTCGAAATTCGCGTGAGCTATGCGGACTGCCGTTATAATTGTCGGGCGGACGTGCGCTTCGATGTTCGCTTGCCGCGCGGCGTGCGGCTCAACCTCGATCAGATTTCAACGGCGAGCGGCAACATCGAAGTCAATAACGTCGTCGCGGGCGAAGTGCGGCTGAGCACAGCGAGCGGCGATGTGCTTGTGAAAGAAACTTCCGGCGCGATTCATGCGGCGACGGCGAGCGGCGAAATGCGTGTGCGCGATGTTTCCGGCACGGTTTCGGCGCAGAGCGCGAGCGGCAACGTCGAAGTTGAAATCGCGAAGCTCGAAGGCACGGACGATATGAAATTTTCGTCGGCGAGCGGCGATGTCAATGTCCGCCTGCCCGCGAATCTGGACGCAGAAGTTGAGATGTCGAGCGCGTCCGGTTCTGTCAAGACGACGTTTCCATTGCAGATAGAAGACAGGCGATACGGCCCCGGCAGCCGCGCGCGCGGACGCGTCGGCAACGGTTCACGCCGCCTGCGCGTCTCATCCGCTTCCGGCAACGTGAGCTTGACCGGCTCGTAAACTTTAGCCGCGCGCAGGGAGAGAGGTTCGCGTTACGGAAAACGAAACTTTACTCTCTATGCGCGCGCTAAAGACAAGCTTGGTAGAGCCTTAAACGAAAGCAGTGATAACGTGCATCTCGAACGGGGAACTCGCAACTTGAACTCAATCGGCAATCTGAAACGGCTGGTGCTGCTGTCGAGCCTGCTTGTTTGCGCATTCGCTTGCACGGTGCGTGCGCAACAAGCGCCCGCGCAGACAACGGGAATCTCTCCCGCGTCCACGCCTGCGCCCAAGTCGCAATCCGATGTTGATGTGGCGGGCGTCGCAAAAACAGGCACGAACGCTTTACCGCCGCAGAAAGCGCAGCCGTTGCGCGTGCCGCGTTTCGAGACCGCGCCCGCAATCGACGGCAAACTAGACGATGAAGTTTGGAAAACTGCCGCCGTCTTCAAAGACTTTTATCAAACACAACCGGGCGACAACATTGCTCCCTCCAAGCCCACAGAAGTCCTGATCGGCTACGACTCGAAGCAACTCTATTTCGGCTTTCACGCCTTCGATGATCCGACGAAAGTACGCGCCACTCTCGCCAAGCGAGATCATGTGTTCAGCGAAGACAACGTGCGTGTTTTTCTGGACACGTTCAACGACGGACGGCGCGCCTACGTGCTCGCCTTCAATCCGTTCGGCATTCAGCAGGACGGGATTATCACGGAAGGCAGCGGCGAAGATTTCAGCGTTGACATCGTGATGGAATCCAAAGGCGTTATCACGAACGACGGCTATACAGTCGAAGTGGCGATTCCATTCAAGTCTCTGCGTTACGAAGCGGGCAAAGGCAAGCTGTGGGGCATACATGTCCTGCGCAACATTGATCGCCTCAACGACGAAATTGATTCATGGGTGCCGCTCGCGCGCAATCAATCCGGCTTTCTCAATCAGGAAGGACACATCACGGGACTCGAAGGAATTTCGACGGAGCGCACGCTCGAATTGATTCCAAGTTTGACGCTTTCCGAGACGGGCAAACGCAAACGCGCGATGCCGCTGTGCGTTTTCCCGTTCGACGGTTGCACTGATCCGGGAAGGCTCGTCAACGGCGCTGTAAAGTTTGATCCAGGATTGACCGGCAAGTTCAGTTTAACTCCGACAGTGACGCTCGACTTCGCGCTCAACCCTGATTTTGCGCAGGTTGAATCCGATCAACTCGTTGTCACCGCCAATCAACGCTTTCCGATTTTCTTTGAAGAAAAGCGACCATTCTTTCTCGAAGGCATTGACATCTTCGACACGCCTCTCAACGCGCTCAACACGCGTGCGATTATAGATCCCGATTATGCCGTGAAACTCACGGGCAAGCGCGGGCGCAACAGTTTCGGCGTGCTCGTCGCTTCCGACAACGCGCCCGGCAATTTCAGCGAGGAAGACATCGCTAATCCGCCCGGCTTTTCGCGCATACGACCCTTCGCGGATTTTATCGGCAAGAACGCGTCCATCGGCGTCGTGCGGCTCAAGCGCGATGTCGGCAAGGAATCGAACATCGGTTTGATCGCAACGAGCTACAATTTTATCGAGCGGCGCAATCAACTCGGCGGACTCGACGGGCGCTTTCGTCTCGATAAGCAAACCGTTTTTGACTTCGACGTTGTCGGCACTTCTTCGCGCCGTTTCTTTCGCGACGCCGACGTAGGGCGAAACCTTTACCGCAACGGCAACGGCTTCGGCTATTCCTATCGCTACGATTTCACACAGCGCAACTACGGTTATCAAATACAGGGAAGCGGGCGCACGCGCGACTATCGCGCCGATGTCGGCTTCACGCAGCGCACAAATACTAATCAGGAAAATCTTTTCCTTCGCTACAACAATGATCCAGACCCGAAGCGGCGGATTATTTCATGGCGCGCGACAAGCCAGATGAGCGCAACCTTCGATTGGCAGGGACGCTCGCAGCGTTTCGATTTTCAGCCGCAGCTAAGCTTTAATCTGCAACACCGTACTTTCGTCGGCTTCGGCTTCAGAAAAGCTTACGAGCGTTTGTTTGAAGAAGAATTCGGGACGAAGCGAGGCGCACCGTGCGTGCTCGCCGGAACATGCAGACAAGGGTTCGCGGGCGAAGATTCCGAACGCTCGACCTATAAAACGAGCTTTATCTTTTACGGCAATTCAGTGCCGAGCCAGCGCTACAACCTTAATTACCGCGTCGTCTTTGACCGGCGCGTTTTCGATTTCGATTTCGGCGCGGGGCCGCGTTTTCCGCGCGTCAGTCCCGCCGCGTTGCTCAATCCAACTTCGCCGCTCGATCCGGGCGCGGGCAATTTGCTGAACGTTGATTTAAGCTTCGAGTACAAGCCGACGAACTCTCTGCGCGCCTCGCTCGATTACACAAAGAGCCGTCTGCGACGCATAGACACGAACCGCACGGCCTTCGACGAAAACATTTTTTCTCTACGTTCGACGTATCAATTCTCGCGCTTTACATTCGCACGCGCCCGCGTGGACTATGACACGCTGCAAACGACTGTTCGCGGTCAATTGCTTTTCGGTTACACGCCGAACCCGGGCACGGCCTTTTACCTCGGCTACAACGACGATCTACAACGCAACGGTTTTTCGCCTTTCACAGGCCAAATCGAACCGGGCTTGCGCCGCAACGGGCGCACCTTCTTCATCAAAATGTCCTATCTCTTTCGCCGTAGCTTCGGCTAAAAAAACACACGCACACAAAAACAAGGCCGGTTACTTGAAATGTAACCGGCCTTGTTTTTTGTAGGGGCAACGGCTTGTCCTTGCCCGTCTTAATTATTGAAAAACCTTTGCGACGGGAATGATGCGTATGTCTTCCGGCTTAACGTTGATACGGTAGGCTTCGATTATCTTGTCTTCATCGGTGATTTCCTTCGGCTTCGGCGAATTGTAAGAGATCGGCGAAGGCTGATTGCCTGCGATTGCGTCGCGCAAAGCTTCGGCGTCTTTTGTGACCATCACGATTTGCAGGGCGTCGGATTTGAGATGCTTGCGGATCGCGCGGTTGACATCTTCGAGCGTCAGTTTGGCGAGGCTCTCGCGCATGTAAGCGTTGAAATCCTTTGTGCCGTAGTAGCGGCTGTCCAGCGCATAGCCGAGTTGCGCGTCCTGCGTTTGCGTCAGCACGTTGGAATACTTCGACAGAAATTCCCTCGTCGCTTCAAAGGCTTCCTGTGACATGCCATCGCGCGTGAGTTTGTCGAATTCGTAAAGCGCGGCGCGAAGCGCAAAGTGCGCGTTCTTAGGCTCGACGGGACGAATCCAGATTTGAAAAATCTGCGACGAGCGCGAGAGGTTCGGGTCTGGCTGAAACTGAAACATGCCGCGCGGGAAATATTCGATGTACGCGTAATCGCCGTAGTTTAATCCACGCGCTTCACGAAGGCGCTGGTAGAGATAACTATTCGACGAGCGGTGCTGGCCTAAGTATGAAGCGACGAGTGCGAGCGCCGGATAATCCGCGTCGCCGCGTTTGACGTTGATCGGGAAGCCCAGAGAGATTCCTGTCGAGCGCGTTTCGCGTTTGATGATTTCAATGCGCGTGCCCTTTGCCGTTTTCGGTTGATCGAAGCTTTTTTTGCTCGCCGTGCCTGTCGGCAACTTCGCAAAGTCGGCTTCGATTTTTTGATCGAAGGAAGCCGGATAGCCGCCCGCCAGCCCTAAGACAAAGTTCGAGCGCGTGTAATTCTTTTTGTAGAAATCGCGCACGTCTTCGAGCGTTAATTTTTCGAGTGATGAGACTGTGCCGATGTTGTGATGACCATAAGGTTGGCCTGCGTAAAGTATGTTGTAGAGTTCTTCCTTGCCGAGTTCTTCGTCGTTGCCTTCGCGCAGGGAAGTTTTCAGAAAGTTGAGCGCGTCGGCTTTCAAGCGCGTAAAATCTTCCTGACGAAAGCCGGGATCGAGCAGCATCTGGCGGATTAAGCCGTAGTAGCGATCAAGATTTTCGACGTGCGTCGTTCCTGTGAAGGCCGTGATTTCCTTATCCGTTTGCGAATCGAAGGAAGTCGCCATAGGGTACATCGCTTCGACGATTTGATCGTAGGAAAGCGCGCGCGTGCCGCCTTTGGCAATCATCGCGGCGGTCAGCGCAGCGACGCCTTCCTTGCCCGCCGGATCAAAAGCCGCGCCCGTCGTAAACAAAATGCGGAATGTCACGAGCGGCGAGCGATTAGGTTGCAGCACGACGGCGCTCGAAGATTTCGTTGCCATAGAATTCGTTGTGTACGCGAGCGCATAAGTTTGAAAGAAAAGCGCGACAGCGAGAACTGCGATTAGCATTGCCGCGAAGAAATTTTGTACGGTCGAAGAATTCTTTGCTCGCATTATTTCGCACCTCCGTTGCTGTTGCTTGCCGCCAGCGTGACGATGCTGCGATTGTTGTCGATGAAGTAACGCGAGGCGGCGGCGCGCATGTCTGCGGGAGTGACTTGATCGTAAAGCGCAAAGAGTTTGTTGAGCGTCTCCGGCGTGCGGCGCAGGGCAATGAATTCTGCGAGCGCGCTTGCAATGCCTTCGGAGCTATCCATCGCGAGCGCGAAGCCGTACCGAAGCCGCGAGCGCGTCGCATCGAGTTTCGTTTGCGGCACGCTCTCCGTCGTATAGCGTTTGAACGTCGCCAAGATTTGATCGCGGACGTAATCAATATCCTTCGCATCCTTGACGCGCGCGAAGATCGTGAACAGTTCGGGGTCGGCGCGATTGGCGAAGGAGACATCGAAGGCATCGACCTTTTGTTCCTTCAAGACGAGGCGCTGGTACAAATCGGAGTTTTCGCCGAAGGCAATAGGCGCAAGCAGATCGAGCGCGGCCTTGTCTTTGGTTACATCGGAATAAGCAGGGCTGCGAAAAGCGATGGCGACGTAAGGCAAAGTCGGCGAAGTCCAATCAATCTTCGCGGTGCGCGCTTCTGTTTGCGCAGGCTCTACCGGAATCTTCGGAGCATAGTTACCGTGCTGCCAATTGCCGAAATACTTTTGCACGAGCGGCAAAGCCTGATTGCGCTGTAGGTCGCCGACGAGCACGATGGTCGTATATTCCGGGCGATAATAACGCTTGTAGAATTCGAGACTGTAATCGTACTGGTTCGGCATGTCCTCTATGTCTTTGATGTAGCCCATCGTGGTATGCGAATAAGTGTGTTGCTTATAAGCGGTTTCGCGCAGCACTTCAAAGAGTTTAGATTGCGGATTGGCGCTATTTTTGTTGTACTCGCCGAGCACCGCGCGCGTTTCCGTTTTGTAGCCCGTGACGGGATATTTGAGACGCTGGAAACGATCCGCTTCGAGTTGCATCACTTTGTCCAAGTCTTCTTTCGAGAAAACTTCGTGATACACGGTGCGGTCATCCGTCGTGTAAGCGTTCGACGATGCTCCGGCGCGCTTCAATATTTCGTCGCGCTGTGCGGCTGAATAATTTTGGCTGCCGCGAAACATCAAGTGCTCGAAGAGATGCGCATAGCCGCTTTTGCCCGCTTCGATCTCGTTGCGCGAACCCGTCGAGACGACGATGTATGTGGCAATGAGATTCGGGTAATCAGTCGGCACTGTGATAAGCCGCAGTCCGTTCGGCAAATCGTCAATCGTATATTTGTATGGAAAAAGTTTGCGCTCCGGTTGCCCTTGCGCGAGGCCGACAACAGGCACGCACAACAGCGCGAGCAGCGCAATAATCGTTAGCTTCATTTGGTTCATGCTCCCGAAAAAGGTTTTGTGGAAAAGGGTGTTGGAGACAAGGATTATTTTACACTAGGCCGGTGGCGAAAGTATAAGGGCGCAGAGATTGTTGAACTTATTCAGGCAACGGTTTCCGTGTGTTATATTTTCTTTTCGTAGTCCGGGAATAGTCTTTAATAAGGAACCTCACATGGCAGAGCAAAACTTCGATACCGCTTTCGCGCGCGTCGGTAAACTTGTCGCGGACTTTCAGCAACACGAAAGAGCTTATCTCGCCGCTGACTATAAGGAAGACAGCGTGCGGAAGGACTTTATAGATAAGTTCTGGATCGCGCTCGGTTGGGACGTTTACCATGAACATCAAACCAATCCTTACGAGCAGGATGTGAAAGCGGAAAAGAATGTCGATGTTAAAGGCCGAATAAAGAAGGCGGACTATGCTTTTCTCGCCGCGAACTTTCGTGATGTGCGTTTCTTCGTCGAAGCGAAAAAGCCGAGCCGCAACATAGACAACGCGGACGATTATTTCCAGACCATACGCTACGGTTGGAACGCGCAGACGCCGCTTTCGATTCTCACGGACTTTGAGCAGTTCCGCGTGCTCGATTGCCGTTATAAACCGGATGTGGCAACCGCGCTCAATCGCGTTGTTAAAAAGTTTCACTATACGGACTATGCCGACACGGAAAAATTCAAAGAGGTTTACTATCTGTTTTCGCGTGAGGCCGTCGTCAGCGGCGCGCTTGAAGATTATGCGAAGACGTTGCCGAAGCCGACGGGCAAGGCGAAGCAGCGCGGGCTTTTCGGCGGCAGTTATAAATCGGTTGACGAAGATTTCCTTGCGGAGTTGGATGAACTGCGCGATGAGTTGGCGCGCGCCTTCAAAAACAAGAATCCGCAACTCGACGGCGAAGATTTAACGGAAGCGACGCAGCGCACGCTTGATCGCCTTGTGTTCATGCGTTTTCTGGAAGACAAGTTGATCGAGCCGGAAATAATCGTTGAACGTTTGGGCGAGCGCGGCACTGCGTGGGCTGATTTCGTGAGCGAGTCGCAACGCCTTGACCGCATTTATAACGGCATCATCTTTAAGCAGCACCAGATTATTGACGATCCGGCGTTCGTCGTCGAGGAGCGCGTCTTTGCGAACTTGCGAGAGCGTTTGTCGCATACTAACTCGCCTTATGATTTCAACGCGTTGCCCGTTCACATTCTCGGCAGCATCTACGAACGCTTTTTAGGG
>JAABUK010009799.1_pt1 | contig 12978 bp, 10 predicted proteins | sample 5559141 | NCBI WGS metagenome assembly JAABUK01 (sample SAMN10711869, study PRJNA513367) | rock metagenome | isolation source: Antarctica rocks | place: Antarctica: Victoria Land, Pudding Butte nord | collected 2016-01-03
TGCGGTAAAATTAAGATGAGCTTAAAAATAGAATTAGAGAGTGAAGATTATAGAAAGTTATCTTTATAAACGCACAGAATAGATAAATATATAATAAATAAATAAATATGAGAGTTTATAAGAAAATCATCTATTTATAAAAGAAATTATAATTATATAATTATATAAAAATCAATCTTTCTATTATAGAAACAGTCGCTTTCTTTATCTAATCTTATAGTGCGGATTATGTGAGAAGAAGTAAGGATTTTAATAGAAATATATAAGTAGTAGAAGATTAAATCTAATTATAAAGAGACTTTATTAAATAAAATAATTATTCTTCATTTTCTATAATATAAAAATAAGTTAAAGAAGAGTTTAAATTATAAGTTCTTATAAAAGTATTATTATCTTTTATAATTATATTATAGAAAGCTTCACTCTTATTATAAAGACTATAATTTATATAAAATAATAATAATAAGTTATAAAAGATAGTAGTTAGATATTAATTATTCTATTTATTATATAATAAGAAATATTATATAGTAGATAACAATATTCTCAGATCTTAATAATAGTTTATAATAAGCTGCGGTAGACTCTAATCTTTAGCGCAGAATATTAAAACTGAAGTATCACGAGTGCAGATATTATAAGTTATTCTTAGATAGATTTCCGGGCGTAATATAAAGGAGAGTTTTAGATTCTCGAGCGGAATAGAAAGAAACTGTTGAGATTTGTAAGAAGATATTGAGACTTGGAACTGAAAATCGGGAGAGATTGTATGATATAGAAAGGAAATTAACTACCGGAAATATAAAGCAGTAATAGGTTCTATTCTTTAGAGGGTTCTCTATTATATAAACACACAGAATCCCTTATTAGTTATAAGCTAAATAAAAGTAAGAATAATCATCATCATCATAATATTAGAATTAAGAGTTGAGAGATGCTTAATATTTATAATATAAGTATTAATTACTTTAAACTTTAAATATCAAGAAATAAGATATATAATATAATATTTTCTCAGCTAATTTTAATCTCTTTTATTCTTAAGAAATTTATAAATAATCTAATAGATTTAAGAGTAGTTTGAGCATAGATTCTATTATTATAGATCTTAAAGATATTGAAGTAAAACTTTTTCTTCTTTATTTAATAGATGTTAAGATTTGCGCTCAGTTTTCGCAGTAAAGTCGCGGTCTGTGTGTTAATAGATCACTATTGATTTTGCAATCCTATGATAATTCGCAGCCTTCTAAATTAAGTTAAATAAGTCTAGCTCATACTTATTTATAGCTCGCTCGATAGAATGCTCTTGATTCAACATTATTTCGAGCTATATTGATGGAGTTATGAGTATTTTGTTGTCGAAATTATTGTGGTGAGATATATAATTGTCGTAATAATATTGGCTACTGCGATTTCGCTTTTAGCTTAGTAGATTAGCTTCATCAGATTATAAGCTCTTAAGTGTCTTGATTATCGCGCGTATAAAGTTAAGAACTAATCTAGCTGCATTTATATTATAACTAATGATCCGCACACGTTTCAAGTTCGAGCCTGGGAAAGCACCTCAAAGTCAATTTGTCTGTAATGGAGTTGAAGGCTTATTTATGCTTAGAGATAGTGCCTGATCTACACTGCAGAGTAATTATTCCACTCGCCTCATCGAGGGGTGGTGTTGTCGGAATCGTTGTGGCGAGGTACATAATTGTCGTAGTAGCACTGGCTACTGCGACTTCGCTTTTAGCCCAGCAGATTAGCTCCATCATATTTGAAGATAGGTGGTCATCGAGCGCGTCAAACGCGAAACTGGCCCGCGAAGTGGGGTGGCCCGCCAAGTGGTTCTGGCCGTGAACGCGCCAAGCCCGCGTGCCAAGCCTCAGGCATTTCGCCGTACCGCACGTACAATGAAATAGTTGGATTTCCCCGCCCGCGTGCAAGCTCGTCAATGCGTACAGCTGTCCACAGAGCTGTAGCAGCTCGTGACAAATCTAATGCGGGTACGGGATAAGCCGCCCTGAAGCGGGCTAGTTCTATTCTGAGGTGGGCTAGATCAATCTTAAAGCGGGATGATTTAATCGCAAGGCGGAAGCTTTAGACGGATGATGAGTTGACTGACACTCAGCCAGACAGAAGATAGATAGAAGACGGACAGACAGACAGACACTCCGAAGACAGACACTCAGACAGACACTCAGAAGACAGACACTCAGACAGACACTCAGAAGACAGACACTCAGACAGACACTCAGAAGCCAGACACTCAGAAGACAGACACTCAGAAGACAGACACTATCAACCAGCCCGCGGGTCAAGGCGGATGGACAAGGGATATGTGAAGAATGTCTACTGCCCGCCTGAGCCCGCCCCCTTGACACTCTCAGCTAACAATATCCACGCCCCCACGGTAGTAGGTCCTCCTTGGCGGCTTACTCAGCATCCGTCTGTTTTTTTCTTCCTTACTAGTCTGTGCAGATAGCTTCCTCCTGCATATCAACATTCCTTGACAACGTTGGGAATGGTGTGTGTGAAGCCTCGGCTGAGATGTCCCCCTCGGGACCTCCAGCACCCCATGAGCGAGCTGACATTTGTTTGCACCCTTGTGAATATGATGCTATCTTCTGTACACGATTCAAAACACTGACACGCCTATATCCATCCTTCGATCATCCCATCATCATATATCCGGCACTGCATTGCGCGTTACGGCTCTCTCTTTCCAGATCTATCGAGCCAATTCTGCTCCCGCCATGAAGAACCGGCCTCTAGACGCGACTCCCATTGTGCCCACACAGCGCGCTGGCACTCGAAGTAGCGAGCGATTACAGAACAAGCCGCCAGTTTCCTACGTCCAGGCACCTATATCCCAGCTGGCCCACATTAAACGGAAGCACCCGCAAGATCTGCGCCCTTCAAATCAGTCCTCAACACTCGCTCCCTCCAAAGACCAGCTCTCTAAGAACAACTTACGAATATTCAACGGGGAAGAGATGAGTCCCGCAGCCAAACGGACCTCATCAATAGTCACATCATCAGAAGCGGAGACTGTCTCATCCAAACGCTCTTCTAGCACCCAAGCCGTCTATCGTTACGAATGTCTTACAGCCGCTGAGATCTACATTCATACTGATCCGCCTAGCAACATCCAAGCCGCTATTGATGACATTATCAAAGCCGAAGTCACCGAGGATCGCCGCCTTATACTCCGCGATATAGCCAAAACCCTCTACGAGGCCTGTAGGAAAACAGTCCAAACTGCGGTTGGCAAAGATGACTTCGTTATTCTAATCCACAAGGCGCTCGAAGCTATGAAGCCCGACAATATCCTTTTTCGTACAAAATCCAACTGGCGAGAGGAGCTTAAGCCAGTTACCCAAGAGCTGAATGTCGATTGGAGTTTCTTGATAAATTCCAACAACATGAGCAGTGACCAGCAACAAGAGGTTGACAACACCTCAGCTCCACCACCACCGAAACGCCAGCAGCAGTCTGCCGGCCAGCCGTACATCTCCCCCCAGCCTTCAATGATCAACATATTAAATTCTAATTCAAATAACAGGCCACCCCAATCAATCATCATGCCTCCCCCCTCCCGGCCCCTCCCGGCAAAAGCCAAACAAACCAAACAAACTTCCCCAATCAAAACACCCCGTCCCAACATCTCAATAGGCATAGAAGACAAGGCTCTCATCTCCGCTCTCTTATCACAAAATCTCAATAACGCTGAGATCAAGCGATTCCTCAAAGCGCTCGAGAAGATCATGATACCGAGCGAGCAAGACGGGTCCGCAGAACAAATACTAATTATAATACCCACGCAACAAGCATCAGGTCTCGTCTTCCCATTTGCTATTGTTGAGGGCAAGGCTTACTCAACCGGCAAACAAGTCTTTGAAGCACAGAATCAGGCTGCAGTCGCCGGGGCTTCTGGACTGAAGATACAGCTTTCTCTAAATGAGCTGGTCAAGCGCTCAACAATAAGTTCCGATGCGGAGAATCAGCCTCCGCTCTTCTTCTCTATCTGCACTGAAGGCCCCTATCACGAGCTCTGGGTTCACTACACTCACATTGAAGATGATGTGCGCGAGTTTAACATGAAGCTATTGAAGATTTGTAATGGGGTGTTGCTGGAGGGCGTGGAGGACTTTCTTATCACGGTGGACAATGTGCTGCGTTGGGGTACAGGTCAATTCCTGAAATCAGTGGTGGAGCGTCTGGGAAAGGTGGCGAGGAAGATATCAGCTTAGTTATCCCTTGTGTCACTGAATTTGTAACAGTTCCTTATTTGAGCGTAGTGGCTTGACAAAATTTTGCTGCAGTCTTGTTCAGCTAGCCTTGGCAGTTCCTAACACAAATTAATCAATCAATCCGCACTCTCTTTCTAATCCTTACAGTTCAGCTGTTTCTTCTCTGGAGATACCCACCCCTTTTAGGCGTAATTCTAGGCTTGAATGAATTCCGACGACGATGACTCTTTGCACCTATTCTGGCCGAGGGAGCCTTGGCGCTCTTGATAGGAGAACGACGTCTCAGTGATCTCATCTGCAATCCAGGCCGCAATCTCGGGTAAGAAGATTTCAGACCAAGAGTCACCTCCGTTGTTCGGTCAACTTGGCGCGCCACAAGACGTGCACTTCGACGCAGCTGTTGTGGCTTGGCCTGACAGGCAGCCAAAGCGTCGCGTGAGGGCCTGGCGGGCGACTCTTCAGCCTGTGGGATCGGTGATGTATCTCGGGATAACGACTTTTCATTATCAGTTGCGAAAGAAACTAGATCGTCCGGCTTGTTTTCTGTCAGTCGAGTGGCTGTGCCGTTGCTTAGAAGCGAGCAGGACTTGTGGTGGTCCAGCTTTGGCATTTTAAAAGCTCGCCCGGGCGAATTGTCGGAGTCGGAGTCATAGTCTAGGCTCCTCTTCGTTCCACGAGATCTGTCCTCAGTTGCTTTGAGTTGGGACATCTCGGCCTCGATCAGAGGAATTTGCTCTGATACCCATGGTAGCAAGGTTTGCAGGTTGGCCACATCCTCCTTTGCCATCTTGAAGTCATACGTCCCCCGAAGAAAGTCTGAGATGAGATCATTCCGCTTTCTGATCGATTCCATCTTGGCTTCTGCCGTACGCACCTTGTGGGTGGCTTCTCGTAACCTTCGTACGCGCTCCGGCCCGGGAATGCTTAGGTGACGTGCACTCAGCTGGGTTGAGATGTAGACCTGTTTGCCCGTCGCTATTGCCCTCTGCACAGCCTCCCATGCCTGATCCTCTTCAGCTTGTTGCTGCATCCCAGATGCAAATGTCCGCAGATACTCCTCAGTCTCGCTAGGCCTGACAACCCCCGCGTCCACAAGCTGCTGCCAGGCCTCGTCATGTAGTAGCTTTAGGCGCTCCATGGATCTGATGTGACGATCAAGCCACCAGTACTCGAAATTGAGGTATTCAACCCACGTTGATAACTTATCTTGGTGCTTGAGATCTTCTTTGAGCTGAAAGGGCCGAGTGAACCTATATCACGCCAGGCGGCGCCTCACTGTATTAACATAATTAGAGAGTTTACCGCCGTGAAGTTCCACGTAATAGTATTGCTGCAGCTGGCGTTTCGTTTGCACATTCGCCCACCCGGACATGAGGTACAAGGGGTCAGCCTCGATCTTGGCTAATTCTTTGGCACACTCATTCGCCGTGAACTCGCGCTTCGTACCGAGCTTCCTCTGCTCCACATATGCTGAGAAGCCACCATTATCCTCCTGCCCGCGGTTGTCTCGCTGCCAGTCACGAAATTCCTGCCATCGCCACCACTGCCTCTGGAATACCTCCCAGGGACCCAGAGTGTCACGAACATCCCAGCACTTATTTATAGCACCTGTTGGAGCTTTCCAGGGTCGCAGCAGCTCCTTGTACAGTACTAACGCAAAAGTATCTACCCGCGGGCGCGTTTTTCTTGGCCAAATTTCGACGCGTTTTTTGATCATTGTATTTGCACCATACATTATACCATGCCCAGAAGGCCTTTGGAGACGATTTCTGCGAATATCCCTCGTGGAGAAGAGCTTACACCCTATACTCGATCGAAAATAATAACTTTGCATGAGGATGGCGGCAAAATTCGCGATACTTTAAGACGGTTGGAAATCTCCGAAAATATGATAAAATATATAATTAAAGCAGACTCCCAGCGTTCAGAGAATAACATCATACAGCGTATGAATAGGCCTAAGAAATATACTCTATTAAACGCTTGAAATATTATTTATTTTATTCAAATTCATCTGAAATCTATATATATAGATATTTAACAAAATCTTTATATCTACCTCTCTTATAATATTCTCGATTATATTCTCAATTCTATAAATATTAAGAATTGAAAAGCTCTTAAAAGATCTGTATTAAAGTCTGAACATACTTAAATTTAATATATATAAGCTATAGCTTATTTAAATTAGAAGCTTAAGTAGAAATTTATTATTTTTTCAGATAGTAAATACTTAGTAAAATAAGATAAGAAATGATAGTGTTAATAAATCTTTTATATACTTACGTAGAAATGAAATAAAGAGATGATTAAGCTATATAATTTAAAGAAGAATATATATATTATAATTTAGAATGTTATTTAAATAGAAGGAAGATTAGATTTAATGCTAAGAATCTATAATAAGAAGATTGTTTGAAATAGCTATTCCACTAACTTCTATCTTAAAGTCCTTAATAATTAGATAGAAGTTTATTTTAAGTCTAATTATATATTTATGCATAATAATGTCAGTATTTATATAGCTAAAAAGATTAAAAATTAGTTTAGAGATGAGAGTATATTATTACTCAATTAGCTGTCTTATTTACTAGATATGAATCCTATTAAATATATTTGAAAGATGCTGAAAGAGATTCTTTATCAATATTATTTAGAGCTGATTAAAATAGATAAAAGTGAGACTGATCTACTTACTTTAAAGACTGTAATTATAGACGTTTAAGAAGCTATATCTCAGATCTAGCTTGATTATCTAATTAACAGTATGCCGAGGCGGATAGAGATTATCTGAAAGAAGAAAGGCTGGCACACCAAGTATTAGTATTAAGAGGCCTAATTCAGAAGTATCTCAGCCTTAAGACCTGCTATTTATGAATATTTTACAACGGGTCTCATGAATAACCCATTAATTTTGATCTTGTAGTAGTAAAATGTATAGTGGTGAATAAAATGGTGGGTGGGGCGCGAAATTTCCGCGGGTAGATACTTTTGCGTAGGCACTGTATCCCTCTGAATCCCTTGACACCTCGTCTTGAAGGTCGATAGGATACAGCGGGCGGCCGCCATGCTTGACAAGGTCATCGTAAGCCTCTGTTTCCCTCGCTCTTGACCTGGCGTCCCAGTCGATGAGAGCAGTAGGGGATCTTGATCTTCTCATGCTTCGTGGTTGAGATGGCGGTTTATTCTTTGGGCTATCGGAAGACACTTCTTGCAGGCGTGCGATGAGTTTTTCGAGGTCAAGTGGGCAAGAATGCCATGTAGGGCTCTGGGCCAGGGCTCGTTCTTGAGTGCTGAATAGTCATCAGTGAGCAATCAACAACATGCGCGAAGCGCCTAAGAGGACCTGGCTCCCATCAATCTCTCTGCCCAATGGCTGCGCTCGTTCCTTGACAGCGTATCCCAACCGCTAACAGGTAGCTCAAGCGCGCCATTGGAGCGGCGATTTCTCTTCATGAGATCAGCTAGCGCCGCATCGCTCAAGGCATCGATGTCCTCGACAGACAAGGCGGCGGTCTCTAGGTCCTGAGGAGGTATTTTGGAACTTATTAGTATTAACGCAGATGTGCACGCCTTAGAGAGGGCAGTATCGCCGGCGGTATCACCCCGATAACGCGTTTATAATGAGGGGTGTCTAGGCGCCCGGGATCTCATCTTTCAGAAGGTCCGGGATCTCATCTTCTAGAAGGTCCAGGATCTTGTCTTCCAGGAGATCTGAGATCTCATCTTCTAAAAGATTCGGGATCTTATCTTCTAGAAGATCCGGAATCTTATCTTCTAGAAGATGAGATCTCAGATCTTCTGGAAGATGAGATTCCGGATCTTCCAGAAGATCTGAGATCTCATCTTCTAGAAGATTCGGAATCTCATCTTTCAGAAAATCTGAGATCTCATCTTCTAGAAGATCCGGGATCTCATCTTCCAGGAGGTCCGGGATCTCATCTTCCAGGGGGGGGCTCTATGAGACGTGATTCGCGAAGAACTGGGTGGGGCAGATTCAATCGCTGACGCTAGTGGCTTAGCGCAGGCTGGGCGTCTAGGACTGGCTCTCGGGGGGGTCAGAAGCTCCATTCTACGCGGGGGTCAGAAGCTCCATTCTACGCGGGAGTCAGAAGCTCCATTCTACGCGGTCTTGGCCACGGCAAATGTCCGCAGCCTGAGCCAGCCAAGCATACCCATCTGCTTCGCCGCCATCTTGGTTGGGCAAAGCCACGGGCAAGCTGGATACGATTCCGCGTCTCCTGGTCTGGCACGTCAACCTGCAAAGGAGCAGACACGTAAGCATCGACGCCTATGCGTGTCCGTTCTACGCCAATGCCTGTCGGCACTGGAATATTTACACCGGAGCACCCCCCCAATTGTTCATAGAGACATCAAACCGACCAATCTTCGTACAGTACCGACACTCAGACTCCATCCATGTCAAGGTCGGGCATTTCGGACTATCGAAAGACTACGACAACATGTCAACCATCTGCGGCTCTTGGCACTATCTTGCGCCCGAAATTTATCTGAATCACCAGTATATCAATGAGGGTGGGAGAGAAAGAGTGAGCTACACCGCGGCTGTTGACGTTTGGTCTCTTGGTGTCACCGTCTATGACTTGCTGTGCTCCCTTCCAAAGTATGGAGAGAGGTACAGGGGCGGTGGGACTGCCTGGTGCGAGAAGGTCATCGAGAAAATTGAAGTGGACTTGGCGGCAAGGCCTGACAAGCTGAGACAGTTTTTGTTGGACGCGATGTTGACCATCTCACCAGCCTCACGTCGCTCCGCCCAGTACTGTCATTGCCAAGCCCTACTTCTATCCAATGCAAGTCACAGCCACCGCGAGACACCCGATCCGGCTCTGTACGTAGATAAAAATGGGTATGCGAACGACGAGGGGCAGGCAACAGTCCGTTATTCGATTGAAGATGGCACTGCCGGTGATCCACACACCGTTGTGTGGCGGCCAAGCTCACTCAAGGTCAACTTTGCGAACTCCTCCACCAAGACCAGTGAAGTCGCCAGAGCAGGCACACCGCCAGGTCAAGCTCTCGCAGCGGCATCGAGAACAAGTCAAAAGAGGCCAACGGCCATGTTAACATCATCGTCGTTAGGCAGGAGACGGTATACCAAGCGCCGAGGTGTCAGCAGCGCGAGAGTTGAGCCTCCCTTGCGGCTGCTGGATCCTGAGACCTGGATTGAAGACGAACAAGAGCAAATCTGCGACCAGGACCAGTGTGCTAATACAGAATCATCATACGCGCAAGGCCTACCACAATCCCAGTCTATAGCTGCATGGGAACAGGATCGGAACGCTACTCTAAATCAGCCCCTTGAAGAATTAACGCCGCCAGATCTGCTTGGAGAAGACGCTCTTCTTCAGGCTACTTTCGCACGCCAGGTTGAAAACAACTGGAAAGAGCAGGAAGCGACTCATGCAACACTTTTGCTGCAGACTTTAGGTCAAGATCCTCATCCCAGCAACTTGTTCAGGTCTGTGATTGACTCCCTTGTCATAAGTACCGTACTGAACTCATTTTAAGGCTCATATCACCCATGCAGAATTCCCGTAGTCAATCTCATCTCCCGGATTCTCACTCTGAAAGATCGCATCTAAGTACGCGGGATCTGCTGTTCGACCGAGATGGCCTGGTCTACATGGTGGTGCGGCGACATGCGGTATCCATGCGTACATCCGATTTCCACCTGAATGCCTCTCAGATTCTCAAAGCGGCCAGAGCCGAAAGGAATAAATGGCTGGGCAAACTCAAGCGGCGCGGTGTGGGGAGCAGCGGTGCCGAGCAAGGCAGTTCAGATTACTGGGTGCCCTTTCCAGATGGTGCATTTCTGTGCCAGGCGGTTGGTCTCGTAGATGACCTAAAGCCATTGCTTTCATACCCGCCTCTTCTCCCTCCTTCCAACCGGGTACAAAACTATCTGTTGACGCGCCAGAAGAATCGTCGCCGTCCTATCGGCGCGAATACGCGGGATGGGTATGCAGGCCCGAGTTGCGATAATGACATGGAGCCATTGCTTTCATACCCGCCTCTTCTCCCTCCTCCCATCGCGGATACGCGAGATGGGTATGCAGGCCTGAGTTGCGATGACAAACAGATTGTGTATCAGCCTTCGAAGCGAATGATCAACGCCACACATCTCGTCAAGCTAGAAGAGATATCGCGGAACATGCTCCCCGACTTCTTCGCAAAGAACCCTCAAATCACCAAAGAAATTCGTCGCGGCGGCGATTCACAGATCCAGGGGACGTACATTTCATTCGAAGACGCGCAAGTTCTGTGTGCTCACTTCAACCTATTCTCCACGTCCGTCCAAGGTCTGCTGACGGCCAAGTCGGTCTCAGGAGAGGGTGATGATTGTATAAAAGAGCTCTTCGGCAATGGCACCGATGAGCACTTGTACGGTCTTGACTACCTCAGTGATAACCCCAAGGCAGTGACGGAATCTCAACCGCGCGAACCAGACCAACTATTGACCAAATCGGAGAATCTGTTAGAACTTCTTCCGAGTTTGAGCTAAAGCTTGGCTTGCGATTCGAACGTGTCTCTCCAGTCCGCCTTTACTTCTGAACCTCCTGTCACAGCCCGTCTCGACACAAATGTGCTTAGGAAGCCTAGGTACATGTAGTTCTTCGTGGTCGTTGCGGTGAAGATTGCACTCGAAATGTCCGTCACAAAAACTGCATCGAAAGATCTTGGGAAGATTAGAACCGTGGTAGTTCTTGCGCTCATGCTGATTGCGGCCATCCTGCTTTCAAAGCGTCTATCACAACATCTGCATTCAAAAAGCGCTTCAACCGATTGGCCATGTATAGTGCAAAATCCAGAAAGTTCGGCCCTGAAAAAGGTAAAGAAGACATGTTTGACTTAGGGATGACTTGGCGATTTTGTTTTGCGGCTCGGGGAATCAGTTTCGTTTTTGAGGAAAAGAAGAGAAAGGAATTTGGAAACGAAGAAGGGAGAAAGGGTCCTCGCCTGTGGAGGAGGAGTTTTTGGTTGGGGAGAGGGGGGGAGGGTGTGGCCGAAAGACTTCGTCGACCTTTGTATTCTGTACGTGGCACTTACCGACATGTCTCCGAGTGCTGACTCAGAAAGATCTCTGCCGGTGAACTCGGCGTCCAACCTGATGTTCTCGAGGAGCGGCTCTCTCGGATCTTTCGCCTAGCCCATAGAAAGTGTGCAGTGCTACTCTCGGACGAAGCCGATGTCGATTTACGTGACAGGATCGAAGCAACAAACACACAGACTGGAAAGCTAAAGGGTATTGGTACACGCAGGAGATCGTCGATGAGCACGCGGCCAGCAGCGACGAAAGGTCAAGCCACCACCTCCAATACAAAAAAGGCAGACCGATTGCACCTATCTGATACACAGTCACACTTCAACGAAAGCTCTTCCCAAGCAATATCTGGCAGTGTCACCAGAGTTAGAGGAACGAACCCGAGACGTCAGTCCTTGCGCCATGCCAGTGCGGCGTAACCGCAAGGTGTACAAAAGACCCGCAACGGCAATCGAAGGTAGCCTCACGGGCTCATGGGAGCTGCGCTGACGACAAACCGTAAGCAAGGGCTATTCCACCTTCTCACGCCCCCTCAATCCGAGTGAGATCTAAGAGGTCAACTGAGCCTCACGCCTTCCAGATTGATCCGCATCCTGCATCTAGAGCAACCGCATATTTTTTCATTGGGAGCTAGTGGTCGACGAGGATCCTGCATGCAAGCCATAGCGATGTGCCGCGGCCGAGGCACCTCACGGCCTCCACCCAACTACGTCGGCACGATACCATTGTGTACTACCTGCATTCCCTAGGGTCAGACCGCGTTGCACGCGGTGACTGAAACGGGATAGGCAGAGGTGGTGAGAGGAGGGGCAGACATCAACGCAGAAGATGAGGAAGGGGAAACAGCGCTGGACAGGACAGTCAGCAGAAGATGCGAGGTAGTGGCAAAGCTGGGACAAGAATACCCTCACACCAAAATACTCGAGGCAGTGGTACTGCTGCTGCGCAAAGCACATGGCAACGTGGAAGGAAGCGAGGTGTCAAGAGAAGGAAGAGGGGAAATCGTTCAATTTGTTGTACTCGTCCCGAGCCGTGTGCTTTACGCACTCGCTACAGTCAATGCGCAAAGGGGTCTTATAGTACTACTCCTGTGTCAAGATTGCACGAAGGCAAAAAGATGCAGAAGAAACAGGCTCACGGGTCTGATCACTAACAACATTATCAGCTACATAAGTGAATGATAATAGACGAATTCAGTAACACATTATTCAACTTCTAACTCTCTATAATCTTTATATCAGATTAAGCTCAAGATATTTAATAGTCTATGAAAATGAATACTTAAGTTGCAGAAACTAATCTAGCTTATTAGAAAGTTGTAGAAGTATTAAATGCGCATTATAACTATTAATTCTAACACAGCTCTCTAGTTCTAAGACTTAATTAGAAGGTGTAGCTCTAACGCGTTAAGCTTATATATTAAGTCTCAGATATTTTATTATATATATATATAATAAAATAGTTAGATTTCTTTAATTATATTTACAACTATCTATATATATAATTATTAATAGAGTTATAATAACTTATAATATTATCTTTCAATTTATTAGATTAATTATTTTTAATTAATAATTAATAATATTATTTCTTCTTTATTTCTAATTACTAATCTTATTATTATTAATTAAGCATATTAATAACTTCTCTTTAAATAGTAACTTATAAATATTA
>JAABUK010009800.1_pt1 | contig 12977 bp, 19 predicted proteins | sample 5559141 | NCBI WGS metagenome assembly JAABUK01 (sample SAMN10711869, study PRJNA513367) | rock metagenome | isolation source: Antarctica rocks | place: Antarctica: Victoria Land, Pudding Butte nord | collected 2016-01-03
TAGGTGCTGCGGTGGGTGCTGCAGTGGGGGCTGGTGTAGGTGATGGGGTAGGTACTGGGGTTGGGTCAGGGGATGGGGATGGGGAAGGGAAGTTCGGGGATGGGCTTGGGCTGGTGAAATCCAGGGGACTGTAATTCTGAAGGGCACTGGCGATAGTGACATCTGGCGTGGCAGAAGAAGGAGAGGAGGAGGAGGAGGGGCTCTCACTTGCAGGGGAGACTACCACAGTGGGTGGGGGGGGGGATGCCCCTGTGTTTGGGCTTGGGGATGGAGATGGAGATGAGGGTGTCTCGATAGTTGGGGAGGGGCTAGTGGTCACTGCGCGTATCATTGTGCGTGTGAGTGACAAGTGCATGAAGGCTGGGTATTCATAGAGCAGCCTGACTCTGCTGCCATGCATGTGTTCTTGCATGGTTCTGCTTAGCAACTCAAATTGACTGACCTGTGGTGGAAGAAGTAGAAGAGGTGCTGGGTATGCTGGGATCATTGCTGACCACAGTCAGATCTGCGCCACTGGGTATGGTGGGATCCCCGCTGCTGTCAATGGGGATAGTGACAGTCCCAGCAGAGTTGCTGGTGACCACAATGACCTGGCCAGCTGTGTTCTGAAAGGTGGCTTGTGCCCCTACTCCAGTCAAGATTGCTGAGGTTGGCTGCCCATTGCTGCCAGTCACAAACTGGACAGAAGACGTAGTAGAGGCTGCAGGCGAATCAAACAGTGTGTCAGTCAAACAGTTCTCATCTACATCAGTGGATAAACGCGATACGGTGCATACACAATGCACCATATGCATAGCAATGTGCTCTTGCTGATGCATTAGCACAAACAGCGCATGCTGACATAGTACAGTAAGACGATATATGGAATGTGGGTGCAGCATGTGAGGCATGACAGACCAGCTAGCTGGCCACTTTATTCTCCCTGTAGCTTCTTCTGATCATGCAGACTACACTGTCTCAATCAAGCCATGCAGCTTGGGGTCCCTAGATGCAGCTTGGGGTCCTTAGACTTCCAACCCTGACTTTGATGTATCCTGCTTAGTGTGACTATTGCAGGAGAAGTGTGCACTCACTACAGGGCTGGTAAGACAGAGCAACATGTCCTGGGGGTGCAGCAGCAGGAGCAGCAGTGCCAGGGGACATGACATAGTTGGGGGCAGTCAAAGGCCCAGAGCTTGGGTTGTCTTGCAAAAAGCTGTTCTGTGCTGCCTGCTGTGAAGCAAGAGCTTGCTGCATGGCATTGCCAGGGGATGCAGCTGGGGATGGTGGGGGGTAGCCAGCACGGGGTGGGGCTGGAGAAGCGGGAAAATTCAAATTTGAGCTGGGGCCAGAAGTTGAGGATACCACAGGGTCAGGGGGCAAACTTGTGAAAGGTGGCACTGGCGGTGGCGGTGCTGGTGGAGAGTACTTGGGTGGTGAACTTGCACTTGACCCAGTGCTGACAGGAGTGAAGCTTGGGTACGGCGGTGGTGGGGGCAAGGCATGCGGTGGCGGGGGTGGTGGGGATGCAGCCTGAGGGTATGGGGTGGGAGGGCTTGCTGGTGAGTGGTATTGACTTGATGGAGGTTGCGAAGATGTTGCACTATTACTTGATGGAGACGAGGGGTAGGCAGCAGGACTGGTATGGAAGACACTATATGGTGGTGGCGGGGAATCTGGATATGGTGGTGGAGGTGCTCCTGGGTATGGCTGCTGCTCATATGATACAGGCGGACTAGTATAAGATGCTGGCGGTGGCGGCTGGTGGTATGGCGGTGGCGGCTGATGGCCAGGTGGTGGAGGCTGTTGATAAGGCGGCGGAGGGTAATCCTGGGGGGGAGGGTTGTAGTGGGGTGCTGGCGGTGGGTTGTGATATGGCGGGGGAGGTGGTGATGCAGACTCTGGCGGGTATTGATGTTCATGGCCAGGTGCAGGAGGGTTGTTGCCTGTGGCTGCATGAAAGCCTGGGGGAGATGGGGGGTTGTTGTACAAGCTGAATGGTGGCATGGGAGGGTTTTCTAGCAATCGCCTGTGTACTGCATAGTCTGGGGGCTGGTGCTGTTCAGCTGAACCAGGTGAGGGTGCAACAGTACAGCCTGAGTCTACTGAGGAGTGTGATGGGGGAAAATAGCTTTGGCTGCTGCCAGCCTCCGTGTACCCAGAAGGTATAGGCTTTCCATCAAGACCTGTCAAGATAGTTCCTGTTTCAATGATTGCTGCTTCTGTAAGACTTTGTTCCAATCATGCTGAGCAAGCACTGTAACCACAGCCAGGACTAGCAAGCGCATGTGTGCTTGTGCTGTCATGTGAGCTGAAGATACTAAGGAGCCGTGCTGCTGTTTCTTATGTCCTAGCTTGCCCACAAATGTTGAATCAAGGCATTGCTTGTCTGGGCTGTGAGTTCAGCAGTGCTGTGCTGTAGTTTGAGTGTCTGCTCCATGCGTGCACTTCAGGTGCTGGGCTGAGTACTGAGTGTTGAGGCTGCTGTCATGTGCAACATGTGACACTGAAGAACAGTCTGTCTTTCAGGTGCTTGTGCACACGAAGTGCTGAGCGTACATGGCTCAAGAGAAGTCAGCCCAGGCAGGGATTTGTGACAACAGCAAGTGGAGGTTTTGACAGCACGGCCTATAAGGGGAAGGCCCAAATGAAAAAAGTGCTGGGCCACATGTTTGACACAATAAGTTGCTTTCCTGTTGATGCTGAGCTGGCTCTTGATGCCAATTGTCACACATATTGCATATGTGCGGTGCTGGGCTGAGACTGAGACAGGCCGTGCCAAGCCTTGAAGCAACTGTCTGTGTGATGTTTCTGGCATGTTTCTATGAGTCCTTCAGTGGACAAGCAAGTAGATGCTACATTGTGTTCTTGCATTGTCTACAACAAAAGTGTCGCTCAGGAGATGCTGGGCTATGACAGACACACCCCACACCCAACTGAATGTTCAGGGTTTGACCTGATGCAAATGCTGGTATGAGTGTCATGCATGCAACAGTCAAAAGCACTGAGAGGAAAGAGCACGACTCACTTGTCTGAAGAAGCTTTCGCAGCTGTGCTTGATGAGTCGCATCCAGACGATCTCCTTCACTGCTGATGACATTGCTGCTTGTTGCTACTGCCCCAAGCAGCAGCAGCAGAGCCACCAGCAACCTGGCTGGTGCAGTCTTCATGCCAACACCTGAGTGTGGCGTCAAAGCTTTGCCTCTCCTGCCAGCTTTCCTGTTGTCTGAGCTGTAAGCTATGTTCTGCACTGTAACTGGTCCTGCTGAGCCAACTGCAAAAATGGCAGCTGCAGGCAGCTGACCCTGTATGCACAAGCGGCTGCTGCAAACTAAGACCTGCAACAGGAACGCCCAGATAAGCAGCAAACACAGTGCCTGATGCCATTTGAAAGAGTTGATGTGTCGTCATTAGCTTTGAATCAAGCACAGCTGCATGAAGACATGGCCCACCTTGTTCAGCTGAAAAGGCTTTCAAGCCAAACTTGTGTGACGAAACGCCTGCAGGCAGTCTGACTTCTGCGTCCTTCGCGCTCGACGGACACTGCACCATCACAACATTCTTTAAGACTGGAAAATGCTTGGCAGATATTTCAGCTGGGCAAGTTGCGTATGGCACATGAGCAACATGGCCAGCGGGGTGACACCAAGTCCGGACTGCTTTGTGCAAAGCGGGCAGCTCAAATCACATCGACATAAACAGTAAAGCAGGGACCCATAAGCATGAAGTACAGCAAGCGAGTAAGAAGTACACCAGCAAGTGCAAAGAGGGCCTCGACAGCGGCCTTGCAGTCAGATCGGACTACCTGCTGGAGTCTTGCTTGCAGGACAACGATTTAAATTGCCACCCCGCCGACGGGCTGGGCACACCAATTGATACCAAATAGGCCTTACTGTCGGGCATACGGCATGATGTGACAATACGACCAGCGCGCAAACCAGCAACGCCCTTTTGCACCGACCCAGCTGGGTACGATGTTAAACGGTAACTGTAAAGGCCGCCTACGCGTACACAAGGTAACATAACGCCTGCAGCAGCCGCAGCATGGACTTAGGTGAGTGACTTCTCCTGCACCTTCCTTTCGCCTGAGCGACAGCCTTAACCTTTCTTAGAATTACAGCAAGATCAAGGCGTGGGGCCCACCTTCTCTACACGCACCATCATGGGTCGGCCAATGCTGAAGATTTGCGCAAAAAAGGGCTGCGACGTCACAGACTGTACCTCTGATCCTGCGCAGCAAGAAGGCGTCGACTTCTCTGTGCAAGTCTGCTTCTTCAGAGGGCTGGACTCCAGCTCAGAGTCACAGGTACCGATTCCAGATGCCGTGTTTGACGGCTGACATGATCTTGCAGGTTTCTTGCCGCCCAAGCCGCAGAGTTGACTTGAGAATCTGTTTTGCTGCAGCTGTGGGCGTGCTGTCCAGAGCACAAAGATGCGGCTTTGCAGCTGGTTTTGCAGGGCATGCCATATCGAAATAATCAATACTCACCTTCACTGGAGTCTGCTGTGGACTGTGAGTCATAATATGTCAGGAAAAGATGCAGTGGCTACTTGTTCCAGCAGCACAGCAGAGATTCGTGGCAGAGGTGACATGACACAAGGCCAAAGCATGCATACGGAGAGCCTTGAGGCACCCCATTACCAATTTGATTTTAAACCCAGCAGATGTCAGCTGATTCTCATGGCTGAAGAACTCATAGATAGATGAGCCATCACTTGGGCTCAGAACCATCAGACATGGTGTGGTAGTTCCAGCGCTTTCTGACACCCCTTTGCCTGGTTTGAAAAGCATTCAGATGAGTACTGATTTGTGTGCTTGCGTCGAGTTTTCTGATTTGTTTGGGTATGTTTCTCAATGACAAACTTCTCTCCAAGTGTTGCGAAAGCAGATTTCGTTTTGTTTTGAGGTTTGTCTGGAGGGTTGGTACTGTGGTCAGCTCTTTTTACATGACCGTGTGAGTAACTTAAGCAACCTCTGCTGACAGCATGTTCTCAAACAAGGCCTCATGGACAATGGACAAGGTCAAAATGGATGACATGACTTTACCAAAGCCTTGCCTTTGCACGACACCCAATTTTGAACGTTCTAGCTCTGGACCTAAAATGTTTAGTAAGGCACCAGCAGCGCAGACTTGAGCCTGCATTGACAAAACACATAACATTTGGCTTACTGTTTTGCTTGAGCAATTATACAGGCTGTGCATCCTTGTGCTACACAATAGCGACAAGTCTTGGGTGCAGAGTATAAACAGTGTCCATGAGCAGTGTAGTCTCTACCTGCAGATCAGAAGATGACAGCAGGTCAGCCAAAGGGCACACTGTGTCCATCTCTCTGATGATCATGCGGCTTGCAACCTCCCTTGAGACATTCTGCAGTGCCCCGGCTGCTGACCCACAAATGGCACACTCTGAAGACCTGCATGGACCATGGCCATTTGTGCCTCCACATTGCTGTTAAACAACAAGAACAATGTCTGTATCAGGCAGCACAAGACTCAGACCTGGGCACAGCTGTTGCCAGCCAACCTAACAACTGTGCAGTTCTCTTGATCCAACTTCACATCAACACGTCAATGGACCACAGACAATGACTACCTGAGCAGTGCTACCAGCTTGGGAATGCCGCCACTGCGCCTGATGGTGCGTATTGAAGTGGAGTCTGAAGACAAGTTGTGCAGAGCCCCTACTGCACGGCTGCGTACTTTAGCATGTGCTGAGTCCAACAAGGATATGAGAGGAGCTACTGCATCTGCCTCTCCTACTGCTCGTCTTCCTTGTTCCTGCAAGACACAGAGGTGTCGCCAACTGCGTAGACACAAAGAAGGCTGAGTGTGTTGTTGTCTCCTGTTGGTTTGAGAGGTGACATATCCCTGCTGGAGACAGAGCTGCCTTGTTGCTGTTTGGCATACAGAAGGGCCTAAATATGTCGTGCATGATGTGTTCTGCAGTGCACGGAAAAGGAATGGCTTTAAATTGTATGCTCCTTGGCGTGCTTTACCAGCTGCATGCTACACCAAGGCGCCTGACTGAAATGCTGCTTGCTAGATGTGCATGCGCTTTCTCCACAGAACATGTTGCACATTACATGCGCTGATACTGAAAGTAAACAAAAAAATCTTGCGTGCTGCACACACGCCCATCAATGCAAGCCTGCATCTCATGCCAGGGCCAAAAATGACTGCACTTTTTGGCTTGTTTGTTGTTCAGCGGCATCTGTGAATCTGTGCTGAAACCTTACCTGAAAGCAGATGCTCTGAATTGCACCAGCTGCATTGGCCTGCAAGTCTGCACTGCTGTCATGAAGGCAGCTGACAAGAGTAGCCACCCCTCCACATTGCACTACCAGTGCAACACTGGCTCTCTCATAGCACACATTGAGTATGATGTTAGCTGCCTCGGCTGCAGTGGGCTTGCTTGCAATGCTGCTGAGATGCTTGAACACTGTCTGTATGCCTTGCTTGCCAATCTGTACCCTGTTGTCTCTGCGCCGCGACAAAATCTTGAGCACCTGTGCGCACATGCACAGTGCTGTGGCAGTAGTCTATTTGTAGCATGGCGCTGCTTCCTGTCAATGACGCGCGCTGGCAAGCATACTTTTAGCAGCAGCAGGACTAGCGTTTGATCTGTCTTGGCTGCAGCATGCTCCAGCAGCTGAAGCAAAGGTCCTGGTAAATTGGGCACTTTGCTCTTGAAGTTTGGGCTGGTGCTGGGATTTTCGTTGCAGCGTATGAATGCTGCCAGACTTTGCTGGAACAATGCTTTGTCTTCTGTGAGAGCAGCTGTGTTAGTTTTGAGAAATGATGTCACATCCTGCAACCAGCTCCAAGGTTTACATCTATGGGATACATCACTGCCTGCCCTGTAAAACCCTATATTTCAGCTTTGGTTGGGGGATCCCACGACAGCCGATGACAGGAACATGCCGCTACGTCAACGTTGTCGGCATGTTACCTGAAAGGAAGGACCAGCTGTACGCTCCATCTGCTCGCTTAGTGTTAAGGAGACAGCACGGGGTAATCTTAGCAAGAAGACTTGTGCTTGTGGCAAGTGAGAGCCTTGGACTGCTGCTGTTGTTGAGTTCTGGCACTCAGTCAAGATGTGCGTTGAGGGTACAACGTAGCTTGATCATTCCAAAGGCCTGCGTGTCTCGTGTGAGCGTTGTTGACCGGTTGACCTGATTCTAAAACTAAAAAGAAGCAAGATGACAAAGTCACAAATGCTCCATGCAGCCAATAGCTGTGAACACATAGCTGGCTTTGAACGTCACTCATGTGACAACATCAATTGAAACTTGTATATCTGTCACCTGTGTCGACATCTCACTTGCACAGTATAGTAAATTGTTAACAAGAATCGAAGATTCAGTAAACAGTCTGTCACACATTTATTATACAGTGTATCACTGATTTTATGCACCATGAACACAAGTTCACACTACCTGACTGGAGCTGCTGCTGAGAGGCAATGTGTAGAAGCATGCCAAGTTTGTGAATCAGCTGTCACTGTGTTCAATGCACTCCACCAGTGCATCACACTCTGATAGCCATTCACTCTTTGCCATCAACTTGTTTGTCAGTGATCAACCTCATACTGCAATGTATCCGACAGGACTGACAATCTGTTGTATTCCTCCCGCTGCTTCACCTTGATCTCTTCAATTGCCTTGGTGGCAAAGACAGTGGCCGCTATTGACAGCAGAAAGTTGAAGAAGATGAAAGCTGCATCCAGGGCAAAAGCAATCATGCTTCTGAGCATTGCTGAGGAGGTGGCATGAGCAAAGACATGTGCCAAAGGGGTGCCACAATGCAGCAGAGCAACCTTCAAGGAGACACATTGCAAAGCCTTCTCAGCTTACATGGACAATCACACATCCTATAGTTGGGCAAGTTGACATGTGCAGCAAGCAGAGGAGCTGCCCATTCTCCATTCATATGTATGCTGGCTACAGTCATCAGCAACTGCAACTCACGCTTTACATACAAAGCATTGTCCAGATGACAAGTATGCATACCTGCTGCTGCCCGCTCAAAAGACGTAAGGCCTGCTGGTTCGCCAGAGTACCTGCAGTTAGGCAACAGAATTCTCGACTCAGAGCTGAAGCTGCTAACAGCAAAAGGGTTGTGCAAAGCGCTGGCTGTGACCCTGAAGTGCAACAACGCTTGTGTCCTGCTGACAACACAAGTTTGGACCCACATTGCAGTACTGTAGAGCCTCACCTAATTCCAACGTCTGCACAGACGTCGACAAAGTAATGGAATGCAACAATCATTTGAACTGCATTATAAGCAAAGAAGCCCGTGACTAGCTCTTTCTGCTGGTTGAGAACACCAGTGAACCCAAAGATGCTGAAGATATTGTTGATGATTGCTAGCCAGAATATGAAGTCCATGGGCGAGTGGAAATTGAGGGTCCTTTCTGCATTCACAAGTGAAGATGAATCAAGCACCAAGTACAGGCTGCATTGCAAAGTCACAGGCCTTTTCAAGGGCCATAGGGCTGGCTGACCTGTTACAGTAGCTGTGTCTCCAGTTTTGACTTTATTTAGGTCATTGAAGTATCGTGTCTACAAAACAGTCAACTATGAACGCTTTGTGCAGGATTAGGTCAAGTTGTAGAGGTAGAGCCAGTACCTTGTAGCCTTCATAGATGCCTAACAAGACAAGGCCAACAATCAGCTGGAGGAATGATATGCAAAGAACGCCTCCTCCAGACTTCATGTTTCTATATCTGTCTCGCAGTTGACGAACTCTTTCGGACGCCATAAAGGTGCTTGTGTCTGGACCGGTCCCTTATATATATACCCAGCAACACGCCATTGTGGATGTGTCACACCGGTCGGCCTCTTTGCGCTGTTGCCAACAACCTATGCCAGCGTCGTCACTCAAGACACTCGCCAATTGCAGGAGCTGTTCGGACTCGTGTGAGGACGCAAGCAACACGGAAAGTCGATCCGTTCTGAATAACACCCCTGCCGTGATTAGACTTGCCTTCTCACACAGCAAAACTTGCAGCCTAAGCAGAGCAGCTACTGCATCTGTTGCAGGGGGAATCAGGCAAGTTACTGTGTTACGAGTGTAAAGACAGAGTAGACGTAACAGGCACTTCCTGACTCAAGTCACACATTCTGCTCGTCAAATTGTGTTATCTTACACTCAATCAGTCAGTCAGTCAGTCAAGACCATCAGACTAATTTCAACATGGGCAGTCATCAAGGCCACAGGGCAATTCTGCGCGGCCGTGTCACAGGTCCTCAATGCTGCTTCAGCCCGTTGTGCTTCAAGATGAAATCATTCCCAAGAATGGCATGTCAGCTGCACTGTCAAGTATATATATAACGCAGCATCAGTTCCCAAACAGAGCGCCAAGGAGCGACTTCACAAAGCCTCCACAGCCCTGCTGGGCAGGCTCAGAAGCCTGCTGACCGCCCCAAGCTTGCTGCTGTCCCTGCTGGAATGCTGGCTGCTGAGCATGCGGCTGAGCCTGCTGCTGTGGTGCAAAACCTGTCTGGTGCCCCTGACTATAGCCAGCACCAGGCTGTTGATACTGAGCATATGATTGCTGGTCCTGGCTGTGCCATGGAGCCTGTTGTTGCAATGGTGCTGGCGCATGCGTAGTGGCACCAGGCCGTCCTGACAGCTTCTGAATCAGCTGCAGGCACCACACAAAAGTATATGAAACCTGCCTTGGCTGTGTTTAGCTGCTAGATGCTTTGCTTCAGCATTTCAGTGCGAGTATGGGGGAGGGCAAGGTGTGAGGCTCCCATTGGTTGTATGACACACTAGTGCAAGGTATGCAGAATGCATTTGCAGTCACGTGAGTTTGCAGCGCAGCAACAGGAACAAGAAGGATGGTTTACCTCAGGATAAGCAGAGCCAACTTTGTCCCCATACTTTGACGTGATCCTATACACCTTAATCTTGACCTCATAATCACCAACTTGCACAATATTATCCTCCTGACCCGCCAGAAAGCAAAGAGTATACAGGGCCAACTCAAACTCTGGTGATGTGCCAATGAACATGGATGAAACATCTTTCAGTTGGCCGTTCCAGGTGAACTGTACACTAAGCATCCTCTCGTTGGCATCTACCTCCTCCTGCTGACCCCCAAGACTATAAGCACCACATCATTCAGCCAATGGCATGTACAGGTACACTGCTGCAAGCATATCCAATGCAACTGCACAATGAGTGCCAAATAAGGAGCTGAATGGTATTGTCATGTGCACAGGGCACTATAGCCAAGCCCAGCATGTTTGCATATGCAGGAAGGTTGCCATGCATGACCCAACTTCATGCGTTGAAACAGAAGCACAGGAACTAACTTGCCAGTATGAGCGAATGTGACAAATTGTGGCAGCATGCAAAGCTGTAGGCTTCTAGCAATCATGCCTGGCAGCCAACATACCTGTGAACACGAGGGAGGATGTATCCCTTGTAGTCAAGCTTGCCCTGCCGCTCCTGATTGCTGAACTGAATCCAGTTGTGCAAGCCTAGGATTTTGCCACCTCTAGCTTCTCCAACAAACACATGCTCAAATCCTGAGGAGTCATCTCGTACTTCACGCGTGTAAGAACGGAACCACATCTGATACAATTGCTGCTTGAAGGAGCTGACATCGCGGTCTGCAAGTTGCTGCACATGCCAATGTATGCTGTCATTATTGGGGCTGATGCTGCAGGGTCTGAATGATGTGGGGAACTGAAGCCAGCAATTCGACGTGCTGTACAGGTAAATCTGCTGAGCCAAAGCTGGTGACATACCTGATCAATCAAGATCTGATGGACGTACTGCATACACTGCATCTGCACAACTCCATCAAGAAACTGCTGCACCTCCAAGTTCTGTGCGGCAGTCAGGTGCTCTGCTTCACCTACCTGCCTGCAGAGAACTACACTGGATTTGCAATAACAAAGGATGTTTACTGAGCTAATGATGCAAAGCTTGGCGGAAAACAACAAACATTAGGGGCTGGAATTCTCACGCGTGATAGTTGTCCAGAAGAGCAAAAAATAAGGCATATGTGGAATGTTGCTGGAACGCAGCCCAATTTACTTGCACAAAAAGAGGACCTGGGGCCACATCCTGCTCCATGTAGGACTTCTTCCCTTGCTACAGCGCACTGACCTGGTATTTTGGCAGTGTCAGCCAGCAGTCTAAGTCCCAAGCAACAATCACCTGTGGGTTCAAGTCGTAGTGTTGTCCGGGTTGAAGCCGGTTAGCATCGAGCTGCCACAATCGCTGGCAAGCGGCAGACAAGCTGCCAAGCTCGTGGTGGGTAGAAGCGGAGTTCATCCCTTCTTGAGTGACAAAACTTCGCGCAAGCAGAGCTACCCCTTCGGATTTCCTAGCTTGATGATGATATTCGATAGACCGTATCTCATATGTCAGACAGCGCCACAAATACGTCGTTCGTCATGCATAAATGAAGCGAAAGCCTTGTGCAATTCAAAGCACTGATCCGTGAATTAGGGGCGGATCCATACGGCGTTACCCCCCCCCCCCTAGCCTCTATTCCAGCTGCCGCTGTGACTACAAGGTTTACTGCATTGTCTTGTAATCGATAGAACGCCGCTAGGTGCACCCTGGGACTTTGCACTGCACATGATTTGGTTCCCGGGAATAGTGTGGCTATATCGTGTTTGTGCTTATATCCGGTGTGGTTATATCCCGGTGCGACTGTATGCCATTTGGTGCGTGAACACTTCCACACTGCTGATTTAGTGGTGACTGGCGCCGTTGTTGGCAGCAGCTTTGGCCGTCAGACTGATGATGTAATCGACTGCAAAGTTTGTTTAACAGTATCTCATGATCTTGATGGTGGCCATCCATGGTACTTTTGATACGCGTACGGTGTGGTGGCTGTCAAGTTGCAGGCACCAGGAGCATTTGTGCATACATGACAATGCACCCATGCAGATCTGCTGGTTGTAAACATCACTAACGAGGGCTATCAGTGGTGCAGGTTTACCTAATGGCAAGCTGTGTGAAGTTGTTGCTAACCTTATAAGCCTCATGTGTTAAAGACGGTTTTTGAATCTGCAAACCAGAAACTCCCAGATTTCACTGGTGTTACTTGATAGATTGGATCTCAGGTACACGTTCCCAAAATTTACGCTGATTTGCAGAGCTTGGTCACTGGTGTTGGCAGCCTTGCTTGCTATCCAACATTTACCATTAGTAATTAGGCACTTGCAGGTCTTGAGGATAATTTGGACTAATTGGGGCTGCGAGTTCGATCATCTTCAGCACTTCCAGTCAAGGACGTCGTAGTTGAATGCTGCAATGCCGCTTGTTCCCGCCTATTGTGTGCAGTGATGCGCCATCATAGCTGCTGCCAATGTTAGCGCTGGCCGTGAGCAGGGTGAAGCCTCTAGTAGCATGACACTGGCAGCAAAGTTGCTGTTGTTTCACTTGCTGCCCACCGTACTGTGGTTCACCGAGCATGTTGATTGCCAGTCGAACACTAGCCTCATCTTCAAGCCTACTGGGCTGTCTCAAGCTCTGGTGATGGGCAGCTTAGCCACAATTTCGGTGTCAGGTACAAAACTGTTCTGTTCTGGCTTTGTCCCGTTTATCGATGAACTTGTACCAACTTCCGCAAATATGCAGGCAACATCGCCCTTACTGCTGCTACATGGCCGTCTGCGGGTGTGACAATCGTTGCTGGACGTCACGTCACAGTATTCGGAGGTAAACCGATTGCGTTTGTGCAGACTTCTGCCAGTTGCAGACAAACTCATGCAGGATTTCTGTACCATGTGCAGATGATGACACTGCTGTCAATGCCATAGACTTTGGGGGCATTGTGTCTGCCATCAATGTGCAAAATGGTGGTTGGCTTGAGTTCAGCGGAATTGAGCTGCGCAACCCAGCTCCTGCACATTGGACTAGCATCAATGATACTTACATTGTGAACACAGCTTTTGCTGCTCTGCCTTCCATCAATACTGAGCCCAACGCCACGGTGTGATCCTACTCGGCTACTTAATCATTATG
>JAABUK010009802.1_pt1 | contig 12975 bp, 15 predicted proteins | sample 5559141 | NCBI WGS metagenome assembly JAABUK01 (sample SAMN10711869, study PRJNA513367) | rock metagenome | isolation source: Antarctica rocks | place: Antarctica: Victoria Land, Pudding Butte nord | collected 2016-01-03
TGCTATAAGGTATCACTCACGCTCGGCAGTTCAGGTCGGGTGCCCTTCTTCCTGCCTCTCTTCTTTTGGACTGTAGGCTTCTCTTCTGTCTGAAGAGCCTTGGTGACATGCTGTTGAGATCTGCTTCTAGTTTGAGACGCCGTATGATGCAGGACAAACCTCCGCAATTTGCTGCGCCCGTAGTGTTGGGTTGACGGACAAGCTGGCAGCTGCACCGCGGGTGCGGACGTTGCCGCCAGGTGACACGGTGTGGGTAGTTGCATAACAAAATACGTCTTGCGGCGAGACTCCTGCCACACGCGGCAGCACTAGCCTCTTAATGCAGCGCCCTGAAGTTGCTGTCGCAGGGCAGTTGCGGTCGCACACACAGACAAAGCGCAATGCTGCTCCTGGCATTGACTACTGTTGACCAGACTTGCATTACTAAGAGAGTCACTAGGCAAATTTTGCCTGGCGAAAGGCAACATGAAATTAAAAGGCAATATTTACCTCAGGCCGGAAGATGCACACATCATCATGGCTTGATTTGAGCATGAATTCAGCATGATCCATTTGCATCTGCTGGAACCGTCACTACGAGCATGCAGCATGAGCTGTAAAGATTAACCATCATGCCTAAGTATCACAAGAATGGCTTGCATCTTAGCCTGTGGGACATCGTGGAGCTTTCTATCAGGTCATGGCCAAGGTGGCCTTGCACAACCTCACCTCCTTTCCGAGCTTTGACTGATGTTGACATTACAGGAGAAAGGCGTGATGAGAGTGCTCATGATATTCAGACCCTGGCTCACAATACATGCAGGTACACACTTGCATACATCAGAACTTTACAGATGTCAACAGTTGCTCCTGGTGAAAGAACAACAGAGTGCTGGTTCACTTGGTAGATCGGATTAGACGCACTTTCCCAAGGATACACTAATCTGCAGAGCTTGGTAAAATGCCTGAACAGAGTACTGGTTGGCATGCAGAAATAAGCTCCAGGCATGCCTGGCAGCATTCAGGCACATCCGCTGATCCAGCAATGCTTCAATACCTGTGTGCAGGATGAATGACTAAACAGGACTAGTGTACTTAAGGAGTCCTGGCAAGATTGCGGCAGCGATGCATAAGCAAGCGGCCTACTTTGTGGAGCAGCTTGCAAATCAAGCTTGTCAGTCACAGCCCGCAGATATGCTCACACTATGGTACAAGACTGTGTGACCTGCTGATACAATGAGTGCTGAAAGCCGCAAGGATCCACATCCCTCACTGCTTCTTGTCAGCCAATGCCTCAAGAATCTTCAGCGTCACATCCCAAAATGGCTTCACAGTGCCAATGTTCACCTGCAAGCACACCAAATCCGAGTTTTTACCATAAATGATTGCAATGGCTGGGCTGAGTTACATTACCTTTGACAAGGATGCACCAACCAGACAGGCCCATGATGCAATTATCAATGCATCATGGCCCTGTCTGCTTGGTGCATCATTGTCAAAGGCAATGTAATTCAGCCCATTGATTGACAGGGCAAGGCAGCTGTCCAGGCAGCATGTCACTCTGTCAACAGCAATATTGCAAGCTCATTCATTCAACAGCACTACTGCAAGCTCACCCATTCAACAGCAATGCCGCAAGCTCACTCATTTGACACCACTACTACAAGCTCACCCATTTGACAGCAATCCTGCAAGCTCACCCATTCAACAGCAGTACTGCAAAGCTTTTTGTTTGACAGCGTGCTTTGCATGAGGATCTGCAGATGCAGTAGCTGCCTGCTGACCTGTTCATCTGGCGAGTGAGCTCCTGTGATGGTAGGTCCGTATGAGACGGCGTCCATACCGGGCACCTTCTCTCCAATGATGCCACACTCCAGGCCAGCATGGATGGCCGCCACTTTGGGCTCCTTCCCAAGCAGCTGCTGGAAAGCATCCTTAGTCACCTGCACTTGCAGCAAAGCTCTGCTGAGATCTGGCTCCTGTTGTGAAAGTGAGATCTGACTTCTGTTGTGGAAGTGAAATCTGGCTCCTGCTGTGAAAGTGAGATCTGGCTCCTGCTGTGAAAATGAGATCTGGCTTCTGCTTTGGAAGCAAGAACTGGCATTTTGCTGTGACAATGAGACCTGGCTTTTGCTCAGACAGCAAATGATGTAGATATGAGGGCAGAACCAAGGGGTCTTTTGGCTGAGGTTCATCATGTGAACAGAGACAAGCTGCAGACGCTGACTGCTACAACCTGCGCTCATGAAGTTGGGCACACCCAAATAGGGCCTCACTTCTGCCTGGTAGTCCTACAGCCTGCCCAACAAGGGCAGAACCATGCGCTGGCCTGCAGCAACTGGCACTTGCATTGCGTCTGAGCTGAATGACATGATCAGCTGCCCAAGCCAGTTGCACAAAGACATGCGTTCTCATTATGGAGACGTGTGCAATGTATGGGCAGCAGCAGACCTTTAGCATGACATCTTGCTGGGGGTAATTGCACGACTGATCTTGCAGTGCAGGGTTTGATCTGTTTGTGTGAGGATTCAGGCTTCAAACCCCAAAACATGGATCCTAAATGTAGTACCTGCAGGACTGGTGAGCTAGGGTTGGGTGCCCATCCAGGGTATGCCTTATCCTGTGCCACAGATGCACCACACAAGCCAGCGATTGCTGCAATGCGTGCCCTCTGAACCTCCATCGCATGGCTCAAGCTGCTTCGAGTTGAGCAGGTGATTGTGTACGTCACCTCTGAGTCACCAGCAGTGCCAGGCTTGACAGCTGCTAGATTGTTGGATGTCTCAACCAGGCCTGCACATCAGCAAGCCAGTGAGCACATGCAGATTGTGAGAAGGGTACAAGATGGAAGTCTGTTTAAACAGCATTCAGCACACAGTGCAAGTTCACCGTCATAGCATGCTTCCATACATGGAGCAGCCTGCGAGGGGAAACGCATGACGCATGTATGCTGACAGGTCTCAGGCTGTGGAAACATTTTGATTATGTATTTGAAGGTTTGTTCCGTCCCTAGACTGAATCGATAGGAAATCTATTTTTTGTTACTTTCTCTTCTTTTGTCTTGATGCATTTGATGCTTAGGGTTACAGAACAGAACCATTGTCTCAGGCAGCAGCCAGAGTGATGAAGACATACCTGGCACAGCATGGGACCACTTGATGACGCCATGAGGCAGAGTAGACAGCAAGGTGAGCAGCTTGGTCTGGCTGTCAAGCGTCATGGCATTAGGAGAGCGCTCTGGGTGGTCATAGATGTGAATGGCCATGTCCTTCTCCAAGTGCCCATACTCATCTTTGAGGGAGAGAGCTTGCTGGCTGACAAGCTGCTGCACTAGCAGCCGGGCCTCTCCTGAGGGAACCTGCAGGCACAGGCTTCACTTGCTTACTCATCAGTCGGTTGCTTACTTATCATTCGGTTGCGTACTTATCATTTAGTTGCATCTGTATGCTGGAGGCTATGTAGCTCCGGGCTGCCGCCAAAGGAGGTTCTGTTGTGGTTGCAGACAGGTGTAGACACTTCTTTCCTTTCTTTCTGAGGGTCAAGTACTGTTTACAAGACGTGAAGAGACCAAGGTACAGGTGTTGTTTACAGACTGAGGGTCGAGCTTGGTTAATGGACTGTGAACAGACTGAGTTCCTTTCCTGCCCTTGGTAGACAGCCCCTTCTCAGCTTGTGATTACAGTTGCCCACAACAATAATCTACTGAAACTACAATGAATAAGTAAAGAGGAAGTCATCATGAGTAGCACAGCTGCTGTGCCATGATGCATCACAACTCCCTGTGCTCATGATCTGCACAGCTGATGTGCTTGTCTCATTCTGTGTCACACTGACGCGTGCAAGGGTTTGAACATGCACAGGCAATCAGACATCAGGATCGCTGGTTGCAGAGGGGCACAGACACACCAAGGGACTTCAAACACATCAACAGGAAACTGAGCATCTCTGCCGACATCCACCCACATCAGTCAAATGGCTCAACAGTGCCCATTTCCTCACCTCCAGAATTGCTGATGCCTCTCTAGCAATGGCGTTCCTCTTGTCGCCAGCTGTCAAGCTGATGATGCGCACATCAGGGTGGCCTTTGACCACAGCCTGCAGCACCAGAGCAGCAAGCACCACAGCGTTGCCTCTGTCCTCGCTGATGTTGAGGCCTGAGTGACCGCCCATGAGGCCGCTGATCTTGAGCTCCTGAGGGTGAGAGTGAGTCTTTGGCACTGGCTCTAGCTGTACTGGCAACTCAAGGATCGAGTCTCCGCCGCCTGTGCAACCGATGAGGACAATGCAAGGGGTCTGACATGTTATTGCTGAGCATGGTAATTGTCGGACAGCTTGAAGAGTCTTCAGCTGCAGCCTAGACAGCAGCATGGCAACTTGCACGCATCACGTCTGGTGGTGGTGATGTAGTTTGGAGTAGGAACACAGTACTTGCTAGGCACTCCAAGCCAGCATTGCCAAGAGTATAATGTGGAAAGCATCGAAGCAGTTTTCCCAAACACTGTATACCCAGCAAAGCTAGCAAAGTTGAGCTGCTCACCCGCACATCCAATGAAGATCTCTCCCCAGTCTTCTGTATCCAGATTGAGCAATGTTCTGCCAGTCAGAAGGCTGCCGTCCAGTCCAAAGGCGCCTGCAGAACAGACTTGCTTTGATTGTAGACACACCTGTGACACACCTGAACAGCACCTTGCTACACAGGTGGTCCAAAGCACTTTGGGTGCAACAATGCTGTGTCCTGCTGCATGCAGTACTGCTCACAAATTGCCCACTGGGCACAGGCTTGCAAGTCGCACCAGGTCGCAAACAGGCTTGAGTGCACCCCACCACGCAGGCAATTGACGCATGTCCACACGTTTTGAGAATGGCTCGCTATGCGTGCAAGATGCATTGAGTGGCTGGACCAGGCAACATGCCTGTCAGGCCTGTCTCCTCATCAATGGTGAAGAGGCACTCCAAGGGTGGCAGCTTGGCTGAGGCGGGCATGTCTAGCAAGGCAAGGGCAGCAGCAACACCAATGCCGTTGTCAGCACCCAGCGTTGTCCCTTCAGCCTGCAGTTGGGGAAAACAAAAAGGTTGTTCGCTTAAAGAATTTAAATGTAGAATGTGGCCGAAATCTAAGTTTCAGCATGGCACCTACAACTGCACAGGTGTAGTTAACATGGCCTGGGATGGTACAGTGGATGGACTCAGGTTGAGGTGCCTGACTCATTGAAAAAGACAGTGATCCATGATGGATGCATGTCTGTCTTAAGCTGGCCACAAGTAGATTGCATGCACAATGGCTTGTGGTCAATTCCGCAGAATGTTGCAGAGCCATAAAGGATACCTTGAGCCAGTCGCCTTTCTTGATCAGCTTTAAGGGGTCTTTGTGGAAGTCATGCTGAACATCATTGTTCTTCTCACACACCATGTCAATGTGACCCTGCATGTGTCAAGTTTCATGCTGCCAGTTGCTGCTGGCTGTGTTCAGACACAAAGCAAAAAACAAGGAACTGCAATGCAACCAGGTTCCGATGCATGCAGCAGCCTTTTCCGAGACACACATACACTGCGTTCAGACACAAAGCAAAAATGTATGCATACTACAGTGACTGCTGTCAAGAATGTGAACTGGCCACACTTGGTTATAGTGGACCTTAAGCTGGCAAGCATGGCAGGACAATCCAGCCAAGAGTGAGTGTACCTGAATAACTACAGTGGGTGCAGCTTCACCACCACCACTGCCTGGCCTTTTGATGACCATGTTGCCTGTGCTGTCCTGCTTGTAATCCAGCTTGCGCTGGGTGGCAAATTGTTGCAAGTACGCTATAACTCTGCAGACCCAAGCTTGCTTCTCAGGCTTGATGTCAGAGTATCAAATGGGGCACCGTGGGCAGCATGCAGAAATGGAGAGCACTGGTGAGTGTCTGATCATATCTCGCAATACTCACTTGTCCTCAAACTTTGACGGACGTGGGATCTGCGTCAGGTCGTGAAAGTAATTCCATAAAGCTTGTGGCTGCAAGCCTTGCACAGCGCTCTCTGGCATGGTGGACACCGTGACAGGCCCGGCAGCAGTTGCAACGCTGCTTAGGTTAAGATTGGCAGTTTGACCCGAGCTGAGGCACCTTCGTTTCACCGTAGGGACAACTCTGCTTCGCTGCAAACTCAGACAACCAGCTGTAGAGGTGCGCAGATGGCGAGCGAAGGCAGGACCAGTTATCCGCACTGCTAGCTGTGTCACGATGTACAGCATGCAAACTCTGGGGTACCAATACCGGCGGTCAGCACAGTGAGAAGCCTTACTCTGCTCAGAATCTTGATTAGCGAGACTTTGAAAGAAAGCAATCCGGTGCCTTAGCGATGTCACGCTGTCTTCGCTAGGGCATGAAAGCAATTACTAAGAGTTGTGCTGGATGCATGCAAGGATGCAGAGTGGAAAGGATGCATTGGAAGCAGGCAAGCAGACCCTCAACTACGCTGCACAAAGCAGAGTCTTGGTATGCTTGAAATGCTGTCTAATGATGTGATTTGACCTGCTTGCCTGAGCTCTCTAACTGCAGCTTACACAGATGCAGAAACCAGCTCATTCGCATGCAAAGCACACTCCAATACAACATGGGTTTCAAGACCACTGCAGGATTCCCAGAATGCCCAAGCTTGGCAATGCTGTGCATGTGAGTACAGCCACATGCTGCATCAGACATCAAAGGCCACTTCAGTGTCAGCCTATACCATCAGCAAATGACTCTGTGAGCCTACTTGGCAGCTGCCCATGCAGTTTTAGGAGTCATTCTCTGATACTAGGCAAAGTTGATCTTTAATGCAAGGTGCTTGAATGCTTGCATGTTTGGCTTTGTGATTGGCTTTCCAGACCTGTTGACGCCATTGGCCTGAGCATGAGCTGGCCAGCATTGCCAGGGCCCATGAGAGTTATGGCATTGCTGGCACTGCTAGCCACGAACTGTGCAACCTAAAGATGTAGATAGCCAAGATTCAAGTCACAGACTGCACAACGGCTTCAGCTGGCAATGCTGCTTGCCTGCAGGTGAACCCACATGCCTTTCAAAGCTCTTGTTTGGCAACCGCGAAGACTTGCATGAGCCATGACCCTGTGGAGGGAAATGCATGAATGCTGCCATAGCCTTTGCTGAACTCTTTGTCTGAAGCTGACCACATGCTCTGAGACCAAGCTGCACTGAGTCTTGCTAAAAGCTGCAGCTGGGCCTTGCCCATGTCAAGTGTGAGCTTGTCTGCCAACAGAGGAAGCTGGGCGACATCATCAGCAGCATACTGCAACAGGTCCTGAGGTATGGGACGCCGTTTCCACATGCCAAAGTCTCCTTTGAATCTCTTTGTAACGGCTGCATTGCATGAACGGCAACACTCAAGCTGAGAATTGAGCTGCGCGCCTTTCATATGCAGCAACAATGTATCATACAGGCGAAAATGCTGCTGCATATGTGTACACGTGCTAGCCTGCATTGCCAGTCTTGTTCATTGATGAAACCACACTACCACAGAAGCGGTCAAGCAGTACCTAGAGGACGCATAGTACAGACTGTGATATGTGGCATGCAGACAAATAGGGCATGGGGGGCATGGGGGGCGGGGGTTTAGGGGGGTCACCATGCCTAGTAACTACCATATGGCTGTGACATGTGACATGCATGCAAACAATTGCTGCAGGCGACTTGCAGCTTCGGCATCAAGCAATGCTTGCAAGGAATGGCCACCTTGCTTGGAGGCAGGAGCAGGAAGATTGTAAGTGATCAGTAATCTTTCCAGCCCAATGAGATCCTGCTGTTGCGCTTGCGTGTCCCACAAGCCAATGAGCCCATAAGCCACCTGGAAAAGACTCAAACTTCTAAATTGAAGGACTGGCTGCTCAATTAGCACTAGCAGCATGGGCAGTTGCTGCACTTCATGGACCTGCAAGGTGGCTTCAATGCACAATGCCTCAGGCACTCTGCAGTTGCATGCTGCCAATGCAAGAGACTACATCCGGGATAACACAAAGCATGCCATGCCTACTAGGAGTCATGCATTTGGTCAGATTGCACCGCACCTGTGTATCAAAGATGTTCTGGATCTTGATGCCTTTCTGATAAAACAGAGACACAGAGTCATTTCTGGAGTCATTAATGATCTTGATGACTGACACATCCTCCAGCACAGCTTTCAGTTGACTCATGATGCTTGCATCCGCTTTCAGCACATCAAACATGTAGCATGTCTCACCAGCTTGCACCTGGCAGCAGATTGCAACTTTGGGTGACACATACACATGGGTACGTCTGTGGATGGGTTGCAAAGAACGTCAAGGAAAGATGATGTGCTTGCTGCAGCTGGTCAAATCCAAGCATGTATGCCACTGGCCGCATTGACTTTATGTCATGGTCTAGCTAGACACAGGAGAGAGCACAGGCAAGCGTACTATGGGTATCCTGATGTACAACACTGCCTCAGGTCTTATCTCTGTGCTACTCTGTGTACTGGATGAGCATACCTGAACCAGGCACACTCGCCCACTGCGGGACAATCTGACTCCCTTACAATCCAGCCCAATTCTGCCTGTAGCTTTGCTTGTATTATACACAGCAGCAGCTTGGCTAGCTGATTCTACCATGGCAAACGGGGCCTGCAGGTGGGCATGTGTTGCACTGCTTTTGGATTATCATATGGTCAGCAAATTCCAAAAGTGAGATTGAGCGTGCAAGGTCTGCAAATGCAAGGCCTGTAAAGCTAAGCAAGATTGGAGGCATCACCCAGCCATGCCATGCATAGCCAGCTACATTGCGTTGCAATCTGATCACTTCATTCTTTTTGAGCAAGGGCCTTGTGGCACGAAAAGGACAACGTTTGTGGACTGCAACAGATTTGACTTTGCAGACGATTGTCACAACATAATTCTGCCTTTGCATGACTGTTGATAGGTGTTTTGCTTACAGCAGTGGTGGCAATTGCTTTTGTCGCAGTCAGCGCTTGGCTGTCTCCAGGCGCTAGCTTGCTCTTGCTGAGGGCTGAAACAAGACTTTGGTACAGGGCTTGGTAAGTTCTTGAGCTGGGGTGAACTGGCACAACCTGAGTGCTGGCTAGCACATTGTGAACGTGCTGCTGATGAGTCTTCAAGACCAAAGCCTTCAAATCAGCAACAACATGTGGCTCTGAATTGGGTGGGCCATGTACTGCAGTAAAGTACTGCTGATGTTTGCTTTTGAGCAGCTTTGTCAGCTTCGCTTTGACACACTTGCTGTGGGTTTGATCATGAGACAAGCCTTGCTTGAAAAATTTCATGATCAAGCTGTAGCTCTCAGGGCGCATCAAATACCCTGATGCATGCGCTTGAAAACCATAATCTTCATCAAGACATGCAGCTGATATCGCTCTTATCAATGTTTCACTGCTAGAGCCGTGGCTCTTGATGATTGCGCTCCAGAGCCTGCTCTTGGCTTCGGCACCCTGTGGCATGCACAAAGGTGTTGCTTTAAAATGCAATGGTGCTTCACGTCCGCTGCACATTGTGTGCTCGTTGCAATGTGATGTCAATGCACCTTTGCCATGCCATGGTGAGTTTAGGCTTCTGTACATACATGTATACACAAGAATGCACGATCGAGGTGACAGTGATTAACCGAAGAATTGGTGAGCAAGTGAGCTTATATAAGCTTATGTACATGCTTCATGTTGCAGGATGCATCGGAGCCTCATGGCATGGTCACTGCGCATTTGTCTACAAGGTGGACTCGCAATAATTGTGAAGCATCTACCTTCAGACCAATGTCATACGATGCATGTACAGCAGTGAGCTCCAAGCTGTCTACCAACACCAAAAGTTGTAACACATTTGTAGCAACCTATCATATCATCATACCATACTTACTCAAGGGTTCTCAGCAAAAGTGCAGTGTCCATTGCACATGGTCCGTACATAGAGGGACACTCAAGATGTCAAATGACTCAGAAGCTCACCATGTAGTGGAATATGATATCGATCCCGAGCGCGACAAGTGCAAGCTTGCCACTTAGTGCTGTATGCTACCACATTGTCGAGCTCGTTTTGCAAGACTTAATCAAAATCATGGCGCCATGGTGTGTAGCATTTTGGCTGCTGCTCAGCAGCAGGCCATAGACAACACTAAGTATTTGATTGTCCTTGTGATTGCGTGTGTCTAGTTGTGCGACACAGCATGGCTGCCACTGGTCAGCTGCACATCTGGGCACTTGAAGTGTTGCATCATGGGCCATATTGGGTGTGTTTAAATTGGTAGGCATGTTGCTCTGTACTGCTAGTATGCCTCATGCTGACCAACTGACAGAAAGAGTGGAGAGTAGTGACAACACAGTGCGAGTTCCTGCAAGGGAGCTGACCAAGCTGCTTTCACAAGATGCCTAATAGGTCATATCCATAGTATTCTTCTGTTGGATTGTTATTCTGCCCAAAGCTCCCTGGGGCAATTTTGTGCACACCTGCGTTTTGGACGGTGCTGCACATAGAAATAGCCTGCGCACAGCACCTTGCACATATTCACCGGCAGGTCTGTCTGGACAAATAGAAATTTCGTTCCTTTAAAGGGACAGTTGACTCAATACAATTGTGCATGACAGTATGTGCCCGTTCTACCGAGATTCCTCAAGTTAAGGCCGACACCTTGGGATGATCGAGTTTCCTTGCAGCAGCAGGCAGGAGCGTGTTTGTTGGCTTGTGTGTGTCGTCCTACTGGAGCACGCGTGAATAGTCTTGAATCTCGGCTTGCAACTCAGCCAACATCAGCTGCTTCTGACACCCGCTTCGTCGCTTCTGGTAGCGTGTGATGGAGTATGCTGGAATTGCAGTGTTCGTTCGCAGCCCAATAATCTTGAACGCCTTGATGGCTTGCCCCATACTCGGATGCCTTTAACCACCTTTCTAACCTTACAATTACATACAAACACGTGCTGTCAGTTATGTAGCAGCTTGGCTTTGCATGCTACGCTGCAATGTTGCATGCAGCTCAATGCGTAGCATTGAGCGAGACGGCACTCACTTTGGAACCAGCATAGTAGGCCTCAGCAAAGGCATACTTGTTAGGAACAATCCAATAACAAACAATGGACAACAACCCAGATCAACATCTACAAAGCAATTCAATGATACAAAGCAAGTCAATGAAACGACAAATTGATCAATCTCTCATGGACACTGAACTTTGTCTACCTTCCTGACAGGCATGGCAGATAGCTTGCGTAATATGCATAGTCTGGCAGGAATGCTCAACACATTTGCAAGGGGTGTGCCATTACAAGAGTCAGTGGTCTGCAAATGCCTTTATCACAGCATAACATGAAGCTGGTACATTCATGAGGCGTAAATCAAATCGTGCACAATGACCTGTAATACCACGTAAGTTTGAAAAGCTGGCATCCGTCATGAACCCACAATGCAAAGTACCAACAGCCATGCGCCTTGCAGAAACACAAAAAACCTCAAACAACTGTAGTGACGGAAGAGCAGCAGGTAACAAGGATATCTTCACACTGGGAACATACAAAAGCATGCCTTCACTTCGAGAAACATACTTGTCCTGATGTGGAGACTTGTTTGAGAAAATTGGATGCATATGGAACCCTAGCGTTTGTAACCTTGACAAATGGACCAGGGACAACATAGCAACAACAGGGTCTGTCAAAAAGTTGTAAATGCGGAGCACCTTCAAGTTGAACAACCTGTTAAGGGCTGCACCTATACTGTCTAACTGATTGTCTTCAAACAGCTGTGATAACGTCAATACCTGTAAGCAGGCTGGCAGCTGCAACAAAGCTTCAGGTGTAAAGCAATCTATTGCCAAGCTGTTTGTCATGTTGCAGCTATTCAGTCGCTGAAGCATTATGTTCCCAGGCTCAAATTCATGATGCGCTTCCTGAACACGTAGATGGGCAAGCTTGGAAAGAGCCATGTCCACAGTCACATGCTGCCCTAGCTCCAAAGCTGTCAGATGCAACAAACAAAATGCGGGCAAACACTTTGCGTGGCCACTAGTGACAACCCTTAGCACAGTCAATCTGTCAAGAGTTAGGAGACAACGCAGCAAATATGGTAGCAAAGAAGTTGCCTTTGCCGTTTTGGTATACACATGCATTGCTGTCAGGTTTGGCAAACTCTGAATGGCGAGTTGCATTCTCTCCAACAGATCATACCTGAAAGGCAAGGTGAACCCTAATGTGTGCAGGTTTGCAAGAGGGAAGATATTCTTGGCACACTCAAGTAAGCTCTCTCTGACCCTCAAATGTCCTATTGCCTGTCGCAAGCTGCTAATGGCAGCTTGCATCTTTGGCAAGCCTGTGTAGTCTGACCTGAGATGCAATATGAATTCCAGCTGCACCACATTGCTCCAATTCTCAAGCTGTTGCTGTGCTTTCTGCAGCCGCTGTAGAGCCTGCTTAGATTTGCCTGAGAGCCACCAGCGAGGCTCAAACGTCCAAATTGGCATCACTTCTGGCTGAGGCGCAAAGCTAATCAGATCACATAGTGAGCTGTGCTTCCAACTCTCTGGGTCCCCACCCTCATCAATATTGAACACCAATTTTGCGTGGGGACATATTTGCCTCAAGTGATGAGCTGAAGCTTCCCAGCGGTGGCTTTGCAGGAAATGAACACGTGGTTCATCGTTGTGACTGATTTGACGCCAGCATTTGCAAGTCAGCCGAAAGCTGGCTCGATCTAACAAACCCAGATGGCTGAAGGCGCTGCATAATACCTCTGACGGAACCTGCAGAAAGGAAAAGATTAATGTCAGATACCGGAACTCTGTGACAGCCTTACTTTTCACTGCTGTACGTGCCTGTGAAATGTGAAATGTGCTCATACTGATCAGACCGAGTAAGCAACAGGCCTTCTACAGTGGACGCTTTGCTATTCTGTCAAGAGCATTTGCGCCGTCCGTTGCCATGCAATCAATTCACGACTGTCCAAAGCTTTCAGATGACACCATGAGCATCGCTGATGCCAATCGAAAGCACGGGGCAGTCTTCGCGCCC
>JAABUK010009803.1_pt1 | contig 12974 bp, 9 predicted proteins | sample 5559141 | NCBI WGS metagenome assembly JAABUK01 (sample SAMN10711869, study PRJNA513367) | rock metagenome | isolation source: Antarctica rocks | place: Antarctica: Victoria Land, Pudding Butte nord | collected 2016-01-03
ATCGGTACTAGGGTGTGCGACGACTTCTGTCACCCGGGTGCCAGTGTCTCGCCTAGCGGCGTCTTACCCAATCAGGTAAGCCTCCGGAGCCCCAAATCCACCAATGATGGCCTCATATTGCCTGATTACTAAGCTTTCGGCCATATCATTTCAGCAATCTCTCTTCCAACCAATTACTCATTGGACCCGGACATAAATAGCGCGCTGAAGTCCGTGTTCGAAGTTACTGTCACGAGCCTGCATCCTGGTTGAAATTTTGAAGATATACAGAAATGCGTTGTGGCGAACATCTCCCTGCCATATGATCCCAGTCACCCAAGCTGGCAGGGTAACTTGCTCAAGCCACTCTACGTAGCCTACATAGGCAGTTGCCACGATCAGTGAATTGAAATTGACTATATTGCTTCCAAGGGACACACGCCTGTCAACGCAACGAGTTCCACCGGGGTCAAGCTCGAAAAGGTAACTGAATTCAGTTTTAGCAAGCTTGAAAGGTAATATATATTGGGGGTCACCAGCGACCGATTGATCGAGGTAAGTGCCTCCAGGCCATCTGGAGAGCATTCGACCGCTCCCAAAGGCGCTTTATCTTATCTGCGCTCTAGCCCCCAAAGCGGTCACTTTTTGGATCCCTGGTCCCTCAACTTTCTCGGTATCAAAATATCAGCATCCCTCCATAAAAGATGACCAGCTCAAATCCACCATCCCAACCAGCCTCTACCCCATCTCAGCCTCCACCCACGCGCCTGCAACCCCAGACAATCATCATCATCGGCATAAAAACCAACAACCTCGCCGAGATATCTCAGACCCTAAAAGACCACCCCGATCTCCTCCCCTGGACCCTCTCGAAAACTCTCTCCCAAAACAACCTCACCATACTCGAACACCTAATCTCCCACCACCACGCCCCCATAAGCACCCTATCCCCCCGCCAAATAGCCGCCCACCCCTCCGTCCCCCTCTTCAACCTCCTCCTAACCAACAACTGGGACATAAACCAGCACGACCCCTCCCCCACCGGAACCCCAGGCCCAACCCTCCTCCACCACATCTGCGCCAACGAATCCCTCGTCCGCTACCTCCTAGCCCACAACGCCTCCACCACCGACCCCCACACGGACCCCTACTCAAACCCGCCCTTGGTAGAAACAGTCGCCGCAACCGGCACCGTATCCAGCCTCAAACTCTTCATCAACCACGGCGCGCAACTCAGTCGACGCACCCTCCACCGCGCCGTCGGCGCCGTCGCAGGTAATAAGGGCGACGATCTACGCGCGCGCATGGCGATGGTGGAGTATCTTGTCGACGAGCTCGAACTCGATGTTAGCGCGTTGGATGCCGAGGAGAAGTTGCCGGAGCATTGGGGCACGCCGTTGTGTTATGCGGCGCATAATGCGCGCGGGGGAGAGGAGGTTGTGCGGTTTTTGCTGGAGAGGGGGGCGGATCCGAGGATTAGGGATTGTTGGGGGAATTGGGATGCAATTGAGCTGGCGGCGAAGATGGGGAATGAGGGTGTCGAGAGTTTGTTGAGGGAGTGGGAGGTGCAGAGGGGTGGGAGATGAGGGATTCAAATCCATTCGCATGATGTGGTCGTATTATTCTGAATTTGTTGAGTACAAGACTTGGCAAATTCATCGTCCACACAATCCGATACGTCCACTTAACCAACTTACCGCCGTATATATACATCACCTACCTTTCAAACCCCTAAATCGGTAAGCAAGCATTCCATACCCAATGCACCTCAGCATCAATAGCATCAGCAACCATACTTGTCAAAAAATTCCATCTGGAGGAATCACATGACCTGATTTGATCTCAGTGACAGAATCAATCTGAAGTTTCGAAATCCATCATCTAAAGCCTAACTACCTGACCAACCCACACATGACCCCCATACAATAGTAGATGCCAACTAATCCCTCACCCAATCCCTCACCCAATCCCTCGACCAAATCCCTTACCCAATCCCTCAAAGCTATCCTCAACCGTCCTACCCAAAATCCCTTGTCCCTCAACTAATCCCCCAACCCATCCCTTAAACCTACCGTCAACCGTCCCACCGACGATTTCTTTTCCCTCGACCTATCCTTCACCCAATCCCTCAACCTTATGCAACCTTATCCCGCCAAAAACCAACCAGACACATCCGCTGCTGGCACCCTGCCAAACCCAGCCAAACAATCCAAAACTCATAACCTCTCCTCCTCTCCTCCTCTCATTCATACCCCAATATCCACAACATACACCCACCCACGCACTAACCTCTCTACATAGAGTCTTCCTATGCGGGTTTAAGCTGAGCGTATTGCTTTCCTCGATACAACATACTAGCAGTTTTTGAGTGATTAAGACTTGCATAGATACTTTGGGGTTTTCGTAGCAGTATCAGAGATGCAGATGGAGATGGAGATGGAGATGAGATGAGGGAGTATACGTGCTCATGGAGGTTACGTATTACTACCCACTCTCAACGACAGTAGCCGTTGGAGCCTACCTAGCCATAGAGTGAGACGAGCGAAGATTGATATGGTACATATACATATACATATACCAGCGCCTATTTGCTGGTCTTCGTGACTGATATAACATGCCACAGGATCTATGCTACATCACTCAACTTCTATTACACTCACCACAAATGAATGCATTATCCTGGAGTAAGTGTTCCGAGGGGGGGGAAATCCAGATTATGTGATCTTCCCATTAACGACGAAATCTCTCAGCCGCTGATGTCTCTCATTAGAATTGATGACAGAGTTCTTGCCAGCACAATCGTCCTGCTGTGTTGCAACAACACTCCCACTTTCGCGAGCTGCGATCCTAGCCCGCCTCCTGGCTCTATTCCACACCATTACTCCGCTGCCTCCCGGGACGCCTATCGAGACTCTTGGTTGAAAAGGCGGTGGGGGCATTACGGGGGTTGGCGGATTTGTAAGCTTGTTAGGCACGGAGGATTGGCCGTCGCTTGGGTTGGAGCTTGTGGTAGAAGGAGGAATAGATGTGGCGGTCGAGGTGGACAAGATGTTTGAGTTGCGGGAAGTGACTGGTGGGCATTCCGGGCCCGCAGCAATCGTACTTCCCGCGACACCTCGTGAGGATGTCGTGAGGGAGGCTGTTGGGGGTTTCATGCGGGTTCGTGGATTCGCGGACTCGGCGATCGAGGGCGATCGGTTGTTGCTTAAGACAGAGGTGGTTCGTACAGGCAGAACAGGTGCGGCGGTTGAAATGGATGGACTGCTCAAGACAGACGAAACGCTTGCGTTCTGATGGACCTGGGACACTAGGTTTCTATTCGTTGCGGCTATACGGTTGGAGAATTCAGCCGCTTGTGCAAGTAATGGCTTTCGCAGAAGCACTGCAACAAGGAGGTCTGCTATCGTAGGGTCACGCAGGCTCTGTTCGTACAAGTCTCCTAAGGAATGACCAAAGGAGGGCTCTCCCAGCTCTTCCGATCTTGCGACAGCTGTGTCAACCGCTTGCTTTAGCTTAAGTCGCTCATAACGTTCATAGGTGCATGCTGAACTGGGCCCGCGGAGCAGCGTCGGTGTCGAAACGACCGGCTCAGATACCTGGTAAGTGTTCGTTTCGGGCTTGGTGGAGCTGCCAACAGTGGTTGCTTCGGGTTTGATAATGGTGGAGGTGGTAGCGTAAACGTTCTCATTACCAGCGGGCGTTAGATTTGACAAAGCCTCGTCTTCACTTGGGTGGTGGAGGCGAGGGATCGCTGCCCTTGTTACAATTGAACCACATGCGTTACCGAGCTGGGTAGTGGGAGGTACAACAGCTGAGGTAGGGTTAGGTAGGCTCTTTTCGTCTGACTGTTCTCTCATACTAGGGCCTCCGAGCTCAATCGCTCGCGTGACAGCAGCGAAAACGATTTCCCTGGCCTGTCTGTCTAGAGGAGTGCGTGAAGACATGGATCCATGGGTCACCGTATTTGTTATAGCTGGTTCCACTAGTATTGCTCTTGTGTCATCCTTTGGCGCAAGACCGTAAGCATGATCCTTATCTCTTTTCCGAGCTGATGAGGTTCCTATTGAGCCTAGCTTGCCCGGAAGTACATTGTCTGTTGAGATAGCTGGAGAGGCCGCGAGCGATTGGTCTCCACCTGGGAAAACCCCGGTATCCGCGCCAGTGCCCATTTCAGAGCACAAATCAAGGCTCAGGTCGTAGAATATTGGAGGCTTGTCTGATGAATGCGTCTTTGGTGGCTGCAAAGAAACATCTCCTAGACTGCTTTCAGCGCTTGACTCTGACGATGGGGATTCGTCTAGGCTTGTAGGTGGCGCTGACATTTCATAGCCTTCGCTACTTGTAGCGCTTGATGCATCAGAATCTGTGAATGACATATCCGTCAGATCGATCGGCACGACTGTGTTGGCGTGGGCTGTCAAAGCAGGCCGAGGTTTACCAGCCAGGGGGGGTTTCATGAGTGGGTCTGAATTGTTAGGTCCCAATTCAGCAGGGACTGGTTGGGGGACATTTGAGCCTGAATTCGTGGCCCTTCCTGCTTTGAAGAGATCAGCTCCACAACCACTTCGCACTACCCTCTTGAAGTCGTCTGACTTTAACCCCATCCTCTTGCGCTCTTCTTCATGTCCCATGAGCGGTTGGATGGCCTCGATGGATGGCAAGTCATGCGTTACCATTGTAGGCTTTTGCTTGGATTCCACGCCTTCATTGTTGGCTTTGCCAGCCGACACCCGGTAGATTCTGTCGTATGCACGGTCAGGCTTCGGTCCCCCCATCGTCTTTCTTCCATTCGTAGCAGCATCTGATGCACGTAGTCGCTGCTGTTTTGCCGCATGGGCCTGGACTGATCCCTCCAAGGTTGTCACCTCCGGCGGAAGAACCTGTGCCTCCCTCTTCCGCTTCTTCGCCTGGTTGAGTATCATTCCTCGATTTGGTCCCAGAAAGGGCTTATCAGACAACAGCGTCTTCCTGTGCAATCCTTGATTCTCAACGCTATCCTCATCAAGGAAATCCACCCCACGGATCGTCGCCTCCTCCTTCGCTTTCGCATAACCACGAGGCCCCCGTCCAAGCTCACTAAGCTCTTTCTTTATCATCTCATCACTTGGTCTCCATTTCGCATTCTTCTTCATCCTCTGACGGAGGTTCATCATCTCCCAATCCGTCAGTCGTAACCAGGGCAGGTGCTTGCTTCCGACCTTGGCGTTTGGCGGAGGAGGTCCTAGGTTGAGTAGAGCATTGTGGACGGAAATGCCAGCGTAGGCACTGTGGACATTGGTGCCTGGTACCCCTTGCGGTCTCTTACGAATTTGCTGCTTGGCTTCGATTTTGATTTCGCCTTGTCGTGTGGTCCTGGGACTGAGTGGTCGTGTCGCTGTGTTCGAGCTGACTAGCGATGATCGTCCTTCCTGTTCTTGCTTCATCCAACGTTGGGGACTTTCTCGCTCCCACTTGTCGGCAGCATCAGGACGCGTCAGATTCAAATGTGGCGGATAATTCATGATTGAGCTTAGTGTGACGGAAACAGCTCAGACCGTTGTCGTAGCATGTTTCGCAGCATATGTGCCCAAATCAATGGATGTCCAACGAAAACAGGTGCAACATACTTATACGTGCCAAGACATTCTACCGTACTTGGCGTGCGCGCTGAACTATTCCATTTAGCATCTAGAGACTAGAGAGCGGTATTTGACTTTGTCTGCAATGTTTACTTTGGTCTCGATAGAACTATAAGCAAGCCAGGTAGTATCTATCCCTTCACACCCCAACTATCCGCTCGAAGTACGCTACACAAGTCCTATATTATCATCATATCAACAGCTCAAGCACAGAGAAAGAGGCGATGATTGAATACTGATTTCTATCTTTGGTTTGTCAATTCGAGAGGTACGCGAGGAAAGATCGATGTCTTAAGCTCACGGACGCTGTTGTAGATCGGTCATGGTCCCTGCTCGACCACGCTCCTACTGATGTCCAACAGTACGTCAAGTAGTCCAACATCATGGTCCATTACTGTCATAATCCAACATCCCTCATCCCGTTCCTCATATCTCGCACTCGTAAGCCTTCATTATCAGGTCGCGGCCCTCCTCATCAATTCTGCCCAAGCACTTTCCACAGCCTGCTTCAATTCTTTGTAGGTGACAACGATGACGGACTGTTCGTCTCTTGTCGTCATTGTCACCTTCTCCTCGACACCGACATCCAACTTGTTCAGACAAGCTATTATGTGGCCCATATCCACCACTGGACTGTTTTGCGCGTCGACCTGGTGGAAGACATAATCGCGGAAGAGAGGTAAGACAGCACGCGATCCTTGGTTGGACCACGACCGGTGTTGCTCGTATTCGGGACGCTCATTGAGACAGTTGAGCTTTGTCATCAGACGAACAATGCGTGAATTCTCGAGTTCTCTGTTCAACGAACATTGGAGCACATCGTCAGCTTTGAGCGACGCATCAAAGACATCGATGATGTTGTTGCTGATCTCTGTGAGAAGATCGTCGATCGGCCCGTCATTTTCGGGATAGCTGTGGTCCGACAGCCAGCTGAAAATCTTAAGGAGACGTTCCGAATAGGTGCGGCTTATGATGTCTGGCCCTCTTCCTTTCGTTCCATAACTGGAGGCAAGGTGGTGAGCAACATCGACAATCAACTTGCCGAACTTTTGCAGGTCTTGTCGTTGCAGATCAGCCATGTCATGCGATTCCGTATCCAGAACGTCTTGGATGGCGCATCCATTGAGACGTATGCGATTTTCATCCGTCACAAGCACCTTGGTCTTGTCGATGACTCGAGCTGCCAAATTAGAGGAATGAATCGTCTTGAGCGCATTGGCTATTTGGACGATAAAACTCCACACGATATCCTCCAAGTTACGCCTTGGACGAGGATATGGCTTGTTGAAGTATTTCTCTGCAATAGTTTCAGAGGCAGGATGGTAGTCCGAGACGATGACAACAGAGGCGTCGCCAAAACCCGTTGTCGTAAAGGCAAAGTGTACCCAGACAGCGCTGCTACTCTTGACCCGCGCCCAGATTGAGCGAACGGACCTCAATGCGTGCTCAGTGGCGGTCGTTGCCCTCAGATCATGAAAACGTCTTAGACAGTAAGTCTTGCCATCTCGTTCAGAGACAGCTTTGTAGACGGTGCTGGCATGTCCATAACGCGCGTGATTTGTATGGCTTGCGCCTTGTAGTGGCGTCAAAGTATGGAAGAAATCGATCGCGGGTAGCGTTGAATTTGGGAAGATCCTCAGAAACGCTTCACTTTTGGCATGCAGTCTCTGCCGCAAATCTTCTTGGATGAAGAGATCTATGGCAGTTCTCTGATTTGGTTTCGTCGTCTCTCGTGAGGGCTCCAAGGGGGCGTAGTGATGATGTTGGAGCAGTTGTGAGTGGCTTGCTAGGCTAGGTAGATATGCGGACCCATAGCCGTTTGGATCCTGAGAATAGAGATTGGAATTCTGATGGATGTCTAGATTGTTGGGAGTTGGAGCGGCGGGTGTGTTGGACGTGAAGGGGTCGAATTGATTGGAGTTGGATTGATTAGAGTTAGGATATTCAGAGCTATGATCAGCCTAATCGAGTGGTAAGCATATCGTCGAATATACCACTCCACTCCGCAAATCGGATGGACATCGCAGAGCTTGGAACAATGTTCCATCCAGACGTATTAAAGAGAATTGTAGCCTCAGCTGGCGGGTGCTTAGGATTATGGAGAATGATATAAACAGATGCGGTGACAAGTCCAGAGAATTGCTTGCCCAGTAGACAATCGGGCTCAAGGGCCGATAATGCAGTGTCGTCGGGTGAGGCTTTTGCTACTATGGAGGCCGTTCCGCTAACAATTGCCTGTTTTTCGGAGGGGGGCACGGCCTCGACTGGTGGTGCCCAGGCCCTGAATGAGGCTCGGAGGGAAGAAAAAGAATGAACTGCGTGAGAGGGTGAACTAGTCTTCACATACTGTATGATATGTTTGGGGAACAAATTCCCTGGCTTCCGGCGCCAGCCATTCAGTAGCGTTTGGATTATAGGGTTTTAGTGTTGACGGAACAGACGAGGAAGCATCGCTGGGAGCTATCCGGCTTCAGTACTAGCATCTGAGGCAGTGTCAGAGGACGATGTTACCTGGACTAAAATTTCTAGGTTTGAAAGGGGCAGCATTGGCAGCTTTCGGCGAAAGACCGGGTATTTTTGATGCGCCATTGACGGTAAGAGACGCAGGTGTAAAGCTCGGCGAGTCCACATTGAACCGCTTCTTGACGCTGGAGAGGCATAAGCTGAGCGTCTCGACTAAATTAGGAGGCTGTGACTGCACACTTCTCCATCTGGTTGTTGGGCACCTGAGGCTTGACGGGGTCGTGGCTAAATGCACACCCTTGATGAGCATATCAGCGGGCCGTCTATGGAAGCATTGGATATGATCCGTGTCCACCTTTTTCCTTGTATCGGCAGTGGCCGTATATTGTCACATTTCGGCACAATGTGTCCTTTGCGTTCTCTTTCCTCGAAGCCGAATCAGCGACAGTCCTCCCAGTGATTATTCCACCCTTTGAATCTCTTTTGATGTAAGAGCGACCTCTTACCACGTCCTTTCGGCCTCGAGGAAGCTCCTGTTGGCTGCGAATCCTCCAGGCTACTCTGGATCAACGTTGCCATCGTAAGCGTACCCTTTCGCTATCGGTAGGTCATCCTGGTTTGGAATATGCGGGATACTACAGATGCATTAGCAAAAGTCGGCAATGACACGATGGGACCACGCACTTCATGCCAGTAGTGTGGTGTGGCCTGGCCGTTGGCCGACTTGCAGGCTGGGCGGATCAGACGATAATGCAATGAAGCTCTACTATCGAGAAAAGAACACAGAAAGACAAGATATAGATAGAATAATACAAGATACCGAAGCACAGCTTCAGCAAGCGAGGGAAGCTATCATAGATGTATTAAGACTGACGATTTATATGGGGAAGAAGTGAAGGTCGCTTGACACTGGAGCTGGTGTTTCCGCATGGGTCCCGCATCGGAGAACGGACCAATCAGAGCAAGGTCCGCTGCCTTTCGAGGCATCCAAGCTTTCCATCGTTGAGTACAATTTTCCACAACTCGACATAGCTTCCCAGTTGTCTTTCGACTTCCTACAACATCTGCCATCATGTCTGGCAACGACTTTGACCCTTCTCAGCTCAATCAAAGCCAGCAGCTGGCGCTAGGTACCTACACTTCCGTCACCAACCAGGAACCTTCAGCTGCAATCACATTGCTGCAGAGGTCCGAGTGGAACGTCCAGGTCCGCCAACACGGCTACATGACACATACCTGCTTCGAACCGCATACTGACAGTGTCGCAGATTGCGATTGCCAAATTCTTCGACGGCGAAGCCCCAGATCCAGTCGCAGAAGCTCGTGCCCAACTTCCCTCCTCGACTCCTCCAACCCAGTCAATACGGCGAGAAACACTGCTAAATGGCTCACCATCATTCACCAGATCTCCCCTATCCCCGCCTCGAGAACCTGCCCCCCGGATAGTGCCTCAATCTGATAGCCAGAGAAATTATCGCCCGCCGTTTCTCATCTCCGTTCTCCTCACTCCATTCAACCTGCTCTATCGACTGCTTTCAGGCTCCTTCTCGCTCTTTGCATACCTCTTTCCATTCCTGCCTCGCCTCCTCCCAAGGTTAGCCCAAAGCAGCTCCCCAGCGCGGTCGAGGACAGGAAGAAGATCCCTCAATCCAAGAGACACAGCATCTAGATTCGCACGAGAATTCGAGGAAGAGTACAGAAGACATCAACTACAATTTTTCGATGGAGGCTATGCTCAGGCCTACGACTTGGCGAAAAAAGACTTGAAGTTCCTGATGGTGGTGCTCCTCTCCTCAGAGCATGACGATACCTCCACATTCATACGAGACACACTGTTATCCCAAGAAGTCATGAGCTATGTCAACGACCCTCAAAACAAAATAATACTATGGGCGGGTAATGTGCAGGATTCCGAAGCCTACCAGGTCTCCAATGCACTTAATTGCAGCAAATTCCCTTTTACGGCAATCGTTGTACATACACCTCAAGATTCAACAACATCGATGTCAACGATCGCTCAAATCACTGGATTGCAGCCCGCCTCTGCATTTGTAGCAAAGCTACGAACGGCGATCGGTCAACATTCACAGGTTCTGGAGACGGTACGGGCGACAAGGAATGAGCAGCAGGCTTCACGGAACATACGAGAGGAACAGAACAGTGCCTATGAGCGATCACTGGCGCAAGACCGTGAGCGTGCCAGACAGCGGCGAGCGGCCGAGGCGGCGCAGAAAAGAGCCGAGGAAGAAGAGAAAGCTAGAGCTGGAGCAGAAGAGAGGGAGGCCCGGAAAGTCCAAGAATGGAAGCGATGGAGAGCGCAGTTATTGCCCGTTGAACCTGGTCCCGACATCAAGACCGCATCACGAATCAGTATACGGATGAAAAGTGGAGAGCGCGTGATCCGCAAATTCGCCAAGGATGCAGAAATGGAGGAATTGTACGCTTTCGTTGAATGTCAGGATCTATTGAAGTCTGGAGAGAATGTATCATCAGCGCAAAAGCCAGCAGATTACGAACACATATACAATTTCCGCCTAGTCTCGCCCATGCCTCGGACGGTTTACGATATCCAGGACGGTGGCAGTGTGGGTACCAGCGTGGGAAGAAGTGGCAACCTCATTGTCGAGCCTATCAGCGATGACGATGACGAAGAATAGATTCAGATAATTTGATAATTTGGCACTGCATCATGAGTTGCGATTTAGCGGGCAGGGGCAGGACTTGGGTCAATTTTGGGTCAGGACGCCAATAAGGAATTCGACACTCGATGAAGTCAATAAATGTGGCATAGATCGAATAGAAGGCTTGTCACAGTCTCATCGAAGACGTCGAAATAGAGTATCTCAAGTGGCAGATTATCCATCAGGATACATGCACACTCTCCTGCTGAGCAATCGATAAGACGCGGAAGATGTCCTTGACAAAGTTGATCAGGAGCTTCCGGCTATAGACTGATACAAAATCGCGAGACTTTCCGGGTAGGAACAGGCATGGAATAAAAAAAAGAAAATGGTAGCCACACAATACCCCGGGGGTCGAGCTCCACACTCTAGTAAAAACCCACCGAGCGATCAAATTGGTCGAGGCTTGGGCTCCATTTCAGGTATTACATTCAGTCCTTCTTGATAACAATTTCTAGCATGCTGCAAAAAGACAGCAAGGAGACCAACAGGTCCTGCCATATATCTGGTAAAGCCTGTGCTGAACATCAGAGCGTTCAATCCAATTCACACCCCACACACCCATGATTCCACTACTGTGGCCCGTTGCACAATCTTTCATACGCAGAAGCAAAGATTTCAGGCTTTGTCCTGATGGGGATGGGCGTTGCTTCTGGCTGGCAGAGAATAACCGCGAGGTAGGATAATCAGTTGTCCTGCTTGGCTGTGAAGAACGTGCAACAACGAATTTTCCTTGCTTCTCAAGTAAGTATAGGTGGATATCTCTTAAGCCACTCTGTATTTTCTCAATGGAGGCATAAGCAAGTTCGGACAGCGGTGGTTTTCTCCTGTTCTTCGTGTTGTCTTGAAGCATACGATGGAATATTGAAGAAAGTGAATATCGAGAGGTACAGGCTGGAATAAGTACTTGACACGATAATGGAGACGCCACGAGACCGCATTTTGACCTCTCAAATGCATGGTATAAATCCTGATAGAAAGCCAACACCTTCCGATCCCTAGCTTTCCGCAACAACGCCAAACGGCACCGACATATGTACCGTTAATGTCTATCCTACTCCATAACTCCGCTTCCCACGCTCACCGACGTGGGTAAATTTCCAGGAGTAACCTCTCCCCACCCAATGATCCCCACATGATCAAGCCTAACCTGGAAATCAATCCTGAACGGCATTCCCCTCCCCTGCTTCACCATAAGCGCCCTAAGCCCCAAAAGCACATCCCTCACATTCCCCCAGTTCAAACGCCTGCCATGAGCAGGACCTTTGTCAGGACTCTGCATGCTGATCCAACCACCCTTGGGTGCCGGCGCCGCGAACTTCCCGTCGACATAAGGGTCTTGATCGTCTGGGAGAACGACATTGCCAGAGTTTTCGAGCTTGGTGGTGACTTGGGTGATTGCGTCGTCGATTATCATGGTGAGGACTCTGAATTCAAATCGCTTCTCTGGATAGACTTCGTATATGAGCGAGATGTAAGTATTTGGAACGCGGAAGAGTTTGGTTCTGTCGGTAGTTGTGTTTTGGTGAAGAATGGAGTAATTGCCACTGTCGATAGCATCTACTGGTAGGTATAGATCCCTGGCGAAACCGCTTCTAGGTGACGGTGCGGCATTTGCACAAAACGCCCAGGCGATGAGGAAAGGTAGAGCTGGAGATAAATGCATGGCATCTCGGCTGAAGCTTTCACGTCCCTTGGGAATGTAGATACATTGTGTGCAAGATGGGAATCAATATAGTCTCAAATCCTCCACCACATCAAGTAGCGACACGCGATAAGCGAGCCCAAAGGCATTTGCTGGGCGCGGAAAGATGTGAGGGACTTATCAAACGTCATGAGGGTCGATACATAGGAGATCATGAGGAAAAAGGTATCTTCCTGAAGATCAGTGGTTGGCGAATAGCATGTCCTACCGTTGTATAAGTTTCATGCGGCGGTCTTAGTATCTACGGGAGAAAACTCGCATAATTAGCTTATATTATATATTAAAAAATTATACTTTCTTTAAACTTATCTATTAATTATATTAATCCTAATTAGGTAATTTTAAAATTTAAATATATTAATTAATTATTATTTTTAACTTTATAATATCTTTTAGATATTATATTATACCTTTATATAAATAGGTAGCTCCTAAGTAGTCTACCTTTAATAATATATTTATAATAGTAGAGCTACCTAATTAATAGGCTTATATACCTAATTAATATATCTTTATAATAGTAAAGGA
>JAABUK010009804.1_pt1 | contig 12973 bp, 9 predicted proteins | sample 5559141 | NCBI WGS metagenome assembly JAABUK01 (sample SAMN10711869, study PRJNA513367) | rock metagenome | isolation source: Antarctica rocks | place: Antarctica: Victoria Land, Pudding Butte nord | collected 2016-01-03
CAAAGAGTACAAAATGGGCGCATCCTTTCCGTTCGCCTGCTCATGACCGTTAGCATAATACGCGTTTAAGTTTAAACCAACTCTGAACTGTTTCGATATTTTTGATTCTATGTTATTACGGAAATTAAAACGCTGATAGTCGGTATTTAATGAAATGCCTTCCTGTTTCATATAACTACCCGAAAAAGCATAGGTAGTTTTTTCAGTGCCACCCGTTACTGAAAGCTCGTATTGCTGCATTTTCGCTTTGCGGAAAAGCTGGTCCTGCCAGTTATTATCCGGCATTTTCGCAACAGACTGAGGATCTAAAAAATTGTATTTATACCCATTCTTGCCATCGGGGATCATATATAAAGAGTTAGAGCTTGGATACACCATCCGGCGGGTATTGGGATCATTGATCGTATGTGGTGATTTATCAGGATCGGCACCGATAATTGGCTGATCGAGCCATGCCTGGTTACGGCCATCTATAAACCATTGAACATACTGGTCCCTGCTCATTACAGGCATAGTTTTAGTCCGCTCCTGGTAGCCGGCAAATGTATTAAAGCTGATAGAAGTTTTACCAGATTTTCCTTTTTTTGTTGTGATAATCACCACTCCGTTTGCGCCGCGCGAACCATAGATAGCAGTAGAAGAAGCATCTTTCAATACCTGTAAGCTTTCAATATCAGAAGGATTAATAAGCCTAAAGGCACCATCTTCCATAGGATAACCATCTACTACATATAAGGGTGAGTTGGATTGTGTAATAGACCCCGTTCCCCTGATCTTTACTGATAGTCCCTCACCACCCGGAGCGCCGGTGATTTGCTGCACCTGTACGCCTGCTAACTGGCCTGCCATTGCTTCACCAAAGTTAACAACCGCACGCTCTTTTAAATTGTCAGAAGAAATGGTTGCAACGGCGCCTGTTAAATCAGATTTTTTACGATTGCCATATCCCACTACAACGATATCATCTAATTCAGGTACTGTTGTAGTAAGAACAATATTAAAACTGGTCCGGCTGCCAATAGAAATTTCCTGCTTTTTAAAACCAACAGAGGAGATCACTAAAGTACCTGCCACCGCATCAATACCTTTTAATTCAAATACACCATTCGCATTTGTAGTAGTGCCTACCTGCGTGCCTTTAATTTCGACCGATGCCCTTTCAATCGGCGCTCCATCTTTCGTTACTACTTTTCCTGTTATATTAACTTGAGAGAAGGCTGATATGGGAATGAATAAGAGAATGGCTATTAAAGAAAGAAAAAGACTTTGTGCCATTTTCTTTAAAAAAGGGATCATAAGCAATTTTTTGTGGGATGAAAAAATATTTATATTGATAAGACAAAGCAGTATATAGAACGGGTGAACCAGGATCTTTTAATTTTTGATTTATGCACCAGGGTTAAGTTAACTCTAAAATGAAGCGTTATGCTATCAGCCCTCAGCTATCAGCAGTCAGTAGATCAATGTGTATTAAGTTTCCTCCTGATAGCTGACGGCTGATAGCAAAATTTATTACTCAATTCATAATTGATATAACACTAACTTTTCGTTGTTTAGCTATTTTCAGCGCAACATGCTGCCAGCTTTTTTCTTCATCTCCTTCCATTGAAAACCCTTGGGCTTCTGCCTGTTTCACCTGTTGTTGAATTGCTTTCCATTGATGTAATACATCTTCATTTTCCATCATTAATTTCCTGATAACGATATCATCATCCGCATCAATAGTGCCTGTAATCTTTTCAATCAATAGCTGTTGAATATACTCTTTAGTAAATGTCATCTTAAATTATAGACATATAACTTTACCAAACAGGTGAATGAAGATCATCTTTGTAGCTGATTTTTTAAAAAATTAACAGCCAGCTTTAAGTGGCTTTTCAAGGAATTAATGCTTATACCCATTTCAAGCGCTGCCTGGGCGTACTTTTTATCTTCTATATGTACCAGATGAAATGCCCTGAAACGTTGTGCAGGCAATTCATTTAATACCGACTGAAAGCAGGTATTTAAACCAGGGTCATTATATTCTTTCGTCTCTGATAATTCAATAGTTTCGGCATATTCACCCATTACCTTCTTTACACGAGTTGCTTTGGTAAAGTAGTTATAACACCGGTTTCTGATGGCAATACATAAATATGCTTTAAGTGATTGCTGCACATTACTGTACAGCTGCCTGTTCCAGATGTCGAGAAATAATTGTTGCACCTGGTCTTCAGCATCTTCTTCATTTTTCAAAATTAGGAATGCCTGTAAACGAAGATGCTTATAGTATAATTTAAATACCTGTTCAAAAGCTGATACATCGCCTTTTTGAAAGGCAGGCAATAATTGTATGTGATTTAAATCAGTCATTCCCTGATAACATTTAAATAATTGTTTTCATCTCCAGGGCACGACATAGATTACCCACACAAAATAATCATTATTCTTTTTCAGCGTTAAAAAAAACAGGGAGAGCCACTCATATTACTGTATAATATGATAGAACTTACTTGATTTGAAATGCAAAATGCTTGTATTTTTACAGCATGCTAAAAATCAGCCACCGTGGCGAAATGATGCCGCCTTCTCCTATCAGGAAATTAGTTCCTTATGCCGAAGCTGCAAAAAAGAAAGGAACTAAAGTGTATCACCTTAATATTGGTCAGCCCGATATTGAAACCCCACCTCAAATATTGGATGCTGTTCGAAAAACAGATTTTAAAGTACTTGAATACAGCCATAGTGCGGGAAATGAAAGCTACCGCAGAAAGCTGGTACATTACTATAGCAAGGTGGGCATTAACATCGATCATCAGCAGATTATTATAACTACCGGCGGTTCAGAAGCAATACTTTTTGGATTTATGAGCTGCCTTGATACGGGTGATGAAGTAATTATTCCGGAACCGTTTTACGCTAATTATAATGGCTTCGCAATATCGGCCGGTATTGTGGTTAAACCTATTACCTCCTCTATTACCGATAGCTTTGCGCTGCCGCCTGAGGAAGCATTTGAGAAAATGATTACTCCGAAAACCAAGGGTATCGTGATCTGTAATCCCAATAATCCTACCGGCTACCTTTATAGCAAACAAGAGATGGAAGTGCTAAAAGGGCTCATAATTAAGCATAACCTGTTTTTATTTGCAGACGAGGCTTACCGTGAGTTCTGTTATGAGGGCGATCATTTCAGCGCTATGCATTTAACCGGGGTTGATGCTCACGTGATATTGATGGATACTATCAGCAAAAGATATAGTGCATGCGGAGCCAGGATTGGCGCATTCATTACAAAAAATAAGGAAGTACTTGCAGCTGCCATGAAATTTGCCCAGGCAAGGTTAAGTCCGCCAAGTTTTGGACAAATTGCCGGTGAAGCAGCACTTGACCTTCCGGAAAACTATTTTGATACCACTAAAGCAGAATATAAACTTCGCCGCGACACGATAGTAAGCAGGCTAAATGCCATCCCAGGCGTGTTTTGTCCAACGCCGGGCGGAGCTTTCTATGCAATGGCTAAATTACCTATCAGTGATGCCGATCATTTTTGTCAATGGTTACTGGAAGATTTTTCCTGGAACGGCAAAACAGTTATGCTGGCGCCTGCTACTGGATTTTATGGAACGCAGGGACTGGGCAAAAATGAAGTACGTCTGGCGTATGTATTAAACACGGAGGCAATTAACGGATCAATGGATTGCCTGGAGAAAGCTATTGAGAAGTATACATCTTCTTTTTTCTAATTTAATTAATTATTGTTGAAATTGGCGTAAACTAGAAATAGATTAAAATAATTTTGACTTTTCCCTGGTTTTAAACAAAAAAAATATACTTTTACCAAATCAAAGTAATAAATAGGAAATAGTTTATATAAACATAGTGTTTAAGTAAAATAAAAGTTAGTATAATAGTTTTTTCATATGGCAAGCAATCGTTGAGGCCTTCTGTTTCTACAGAGGGCCCTTTTTTTTACGGTCTGGCAACTTTATTAATGTATATACCCGGATGGTCCGTTTGTTTATCTACCGTAACTTAAAAAATTTATTTATAATTCTTCAGAGTTGTATAAATTCACTGTGTTAACAGTAAGTTAACTTTTAAAGACTGACAGGGTTCACTTATGAAACGTTACTTTGGACAAAACCCCATACTTGTAGCAGTTGATTGCATAATTTTTGGTTTTGACGGTGAAGAACTAAAATTACTTCTGATAAAAAGAGGATTTGAACCAGGAAAAGGCAGCTGGAGTTTAATGGGTGGATTTGTTAGGGAAGAAGAAAACTTTGAAAATGCGGCTTACAGGGTTTTAAATGAACTAACTGGTCTCAATGGAATGTACCTGGAGCAATTATTTGCTTTTGGAGATCCTTTTAGAGATCCACTGGAAAGAACCATCTCTATTGCTTATTTTACATTGATCGATATCCATCAGTATGAAAAACAAATTAATAATAGTTACCATGCTGAATGGTTTTCTTTAAAAAAGATCCCATCCCTTATATTTGACCATCAGCAGATAATTGAACTGGCTAAAGAAAAACTTCGTTATAAAGCGGCCTTTCATCCCATACTTCTTGAATTATTGCCAGAAAAATTTACCCTCCCTCAACTACAGATATTGTACGAGGAAATATATGATACTTCATTTGACAAAAGAAATTTTATTAGAAAAGTATTGGCATCAGGATTACTGATAAAACAAAAAGATAAGGACAAAGAAAGATCTAAAAGAGGAGCGTTCTATTACAAACTTGATAAAAGAAAATACAAAACCAAATTCTACTCCTTCTTAAACTTCATACCCCATCCTGAAAATATTAAATAATTATAAAATTATTTTTTCAATTGATATAATAAGTGTTTATTTGACACGAATTGCTATATGAAACAAGAAAACTATGTTATAGGGGTTGATTATGGTTCAGATTCCGTAAGGGCTGTAATCGCGGATGCCGGTAACGGACAGGAAATAGCTTCTTCCATATTCTATTACCCAAGATGGAGAGACACATTATTTTGTGATGCCACCACAAACCAGTTCAGGCAGCATCCGCTTGACTATGTTGAAGGCCTTGAGCAAACAATTAAAAAATGTTTAATACAGGCCGGATATGGGGTTGCTGCAAACATAAAAGCCATTTCCATAGATACCACAGGATCTACGCCCGTAGCGGTAGATGAAACAGGAACTCCATTAGCCTTGCTGCCCGGTTTTGAAAATAACCCTAATGCAATGTTTGTGCTATGGAAAGATCATACTTCAGTTAAAGAAGCAGCACAGATAAACGAACACGCAAAAACATTTAATATCAATTACCTGCAGTTTGTTGGTGGAATATATTCTTCTGAATGGTTCTGGGCCAAGCTGCTACACATTTTAAGGGATGACCCGGATGTTCGGAAAGCTTGTTATTCCTGGGTTGAACATTGTGACTGGATTCCCTTCTTACTAACCGGTGGTAAACATATTGCTGATATGAAACGCGGTGTTTGCGCTGCCGGTCATAAATCTTTATGGGCTGAAGAATTCGGTGGTCTGCCACCTGATAATTTTTTCAGTTCACTGGATCCTTTGTTACAAGGCTTTACCTCAAAACTTTTCAATAAAACTTACACCTCAGCTGAAATAGCCGGCCATCTTGGTAAAGAATGGTCTGAGCGCCTGGGGCTATCTACAGAAGTGGTCATTGGTATCGGCGCTTTTGATGCGCACATGGGAGCTGTTGGAGGCCAGATAGAGCCTTATCATTTAAGCAAGGTAATGGGAACCTCTACCTGTGATATGCTGGTGGCACCTTCCGCAGACATACAGGGAAAATTAGTAAAGGGAATCTGCGGCCAGGTAAATGGTTCCATCATACCAGGCATGACAGGGCTGGAGGCAGGTCAGTCTGCTTTCGGTGATGCATACGCGTGGTTTAGGAATGTGCTGTCATGGCCGCTGCAAACCCTTCTTTCAAAATCCTCTCTTATCAGCACTGAAATGATAAAGGCTGTGATTGAAGAGTCGGTAAATAATATTATTCCGGAACTTGGTAAAGAGGCTGCCCAAACATCTCCTGAGGAAAATATGGAACTTGCTATTGACTGGTTCAATGGAAGACGAACACCTGATGCCAACCAGAAACTTAAAGGTGCTATCAGCGGACTGGGATTGGGAAGCGATGCCCCCAGAATATTCAGGGCTGTTGTTGAAGCTACCTGTTTTGGCGCTAAAAAAATTGTGGACCGCTTTAATGAAGAAGGTGTTACCGTTAAAGGACTGATAGGCCTTGGCGGTGTTGCTAAAAAATCTGCTTTCATTATGCAGGTAATGGCAGATGTTATGAATATGCCCATACGTATTCACAGGTCTGAACAAACCTGCGCAATGGGCGCAGCTATGTTTGCCGCCACTGCTGCCGGTATTTATCCGAAAGTGGAAGATGCTATGAATGCCATGGGACAAGGTTTTGACGCTGAATACCATCCTATCGGCAAAAACATTGATGTATATGCGAAAAAATACCAACGCTATAATGAGCTGGGAAGCTGCCTTGAAAAAATGGAAATTTAGCTATCAGCTGTCAGCAAATAAATATAGAATACCCTGTATTATTCTTCAATCATTGTTCTTATGAGTAAATTTTCAGAAATACAGCAGGTGGCTTATCAGGCAAACATGCAGCTACCCAGATTAGGACTGGTAATGTTTACGTTCGGTAATGTAAGTGCTGCCGACAGATCATTGGGCGTATTTGCAATCAAGCCAAGCGGTGTTCCTTATGAAGACCTTGCACCTGAAAAAATGGTTATCGTTGATTTTGAAGGAAAAACAGTACAGGGAACATTAAGGCCTTCTTCAGATACTGAAACACATGCTGTATTGTATAAGCACTGGGAAAAAATAAATGGCATTGTTCATACCCATTCCACTTATGCAACCGCATGGGCACAGTCACAAAGGGATATACCCATTTATGGAACCACGCATGCTGACCATATCACTGTAAATATTCCCTGCGCACCACCGATGCATGATGCCATGATCAAAGGTGATTACGAATATGAAACTGGTTTTCAGATCATGAATTTCATGAATGAAAATGGAATGAGCTATGAAGAAGTTGAAATGATTTTAGTGGCAAATCATGCTCCCTTTACCTGGGGGAAAACAGCGGACAAAGCTGTTTACAACAGTTCCGTACTGGAAGCAATTGCCAGGATGGCTTATCTAACGGAACAGATACGGACTGATACGCCCCGTTTAAAAGATTCACTGATACAAAAGCACTATGAAAGAAAGCATGGCCCGGATTCTTACTATGGCCAATAGTTATGAACTGTGATTTATCTGATTTAATGATAGCTATGATCTGAAAGCTAATTATATTCTCAGAAATCATAGTCCTCATAAAATCAAATAAATCATAGTTCAATCACAAAAACAATATATGAATCTCAAAAATCTTGAAGTATGGTTTGTAACCGGTAGTCAGCATTTATACGGTGAAGAAACATTAAAACAAGTTGCTGAGCATTCACAAACTATAGCATCTTATTTAAACGGGGCATCACAAGTTCCAGTAGGTATAGCTTTCAAACCCGTTGTAAAAACTACTGAAGAAATCTATGCTATCTGCCAGGAAGCTAATGTTGCTGAAAATTGCATAGGCATCATTGCCTGGATGCATACATTTTCACCTGCTAAAATGTGGATTGGCGGGTTAAAAATTTTAAGCAAACCTTTGCTGCATCTGCATACACAATTTAACAGTAATATTCCCTGGGCTGATATAGATATGGACTTCATGAACCTGAATCAAAGTGCACATGGCGACAGGGAATTTGGTTTTATGATGACCAGAATGCGCATCAACCGTAAAGTAGTGGTTGGGCATTGGCAGGATGAGCAGGCTCTGGCGCAAATAGGCGTTTGGTCAAGAGCCGCTGCCGGCTGGAACGACTGGCAGGGAGCTAAATTTGTTCGCTTTGGCGATAACATGCGGTTTGTAGCAGTTACCGATGGCGATAAAGTGGAAGCCGAAATGAAGTTTGGCTTTTCAGTTAATACACACGGTATCGGAGATCTTGTAAAAGTAATTAACCAGGTTAGTGACGCTGACATTAATATTTTAATGCAGGAGTATGAGGATCGTTATAAGCTGGCTGATAGTTTAAGAAAAGGTGCTGATGGGCGTCAATCGCTGGTAGAAGCAGCAAAAATTGAAATAGGCTTACGCAATTTCCTGGAGCAGGGCAACTTTAAAGGCTTCTCTGATACTTTTGAAGACCTGCATGGAATGGTACAATTGCCAGGCATTGCGGCACAACGGTTAATGAACCAGGGGTATGGTTTTGCAGGTGAGGGCGACTGGAAAACTGCAGCACTGGTGCGGGCCATGAAAGTAATGGGTACCGGACTTCCGGGTGGCAATGCTTTTATGGAAGATTACACGTATCATTTCGATCCTCAGAATTCATTGGTATTGGGATCACATATGCTTGAAGTTGATGAGTCTATTGCAGATGGTGAAATATTCTGTGAAGTTCATCCGCTGGGCATTGGTGGTAAGGCTGATCCTGTTCGGCTGGTATTCAATGCTGCTCCCGGCCCGGCCCTGAATGCTTCCCTTATTGATATGGGCAATCGCTTCCGGTTAATAGTAAACGAAGTGGAAGCAGTTGCGGCAGAAAACGAGCTGCCAAAGCTACCAGTAGCACGCGTTTTGTGGAAACCTTACCCTGATATGAAAACAGGCTGTGCCGCCTGGATCTATGCAGGAGGCGCTCATCATACGGGTTACAGTCAAAACCTTTCTTCTGAACACATGGAAGATTTCGCTTCATTTGCTGGTATTGAATATGTATTGATCGGGAAACAAACAAACCTGTATCAATTGAAAAATGAATTGAGGTGGAGTGAGGTGTATTACCAGATAAATAAATCATGAAAATAATTTATCAAACAGTAACTTCCCTAATAATTATTCACCCATTTCAAATCAACAAACTGTCATATGCAACATGGATTAACGACCGCAGATTATGCCGTTTTTATTATTTACTTTATAATTGTATCGGTGTACGGATACACTATTTATCATAAACGTAAAAAGAATGAACATGATGCCAAGGCTTATTTCCTTGCGGAAGGAACGCTTACCTGGTGGGCTATCGGCGCTTCGTTGATTGCATCTAATATCTCTGCCGAACAATTTATCGGAATGAGTGGTGAGGGATTCTTTTTAGGAATTGCTGTTGCCGCATATGAATGGATAGCGGCAATTGCACTTATAGTAGTTGCAGTATGGTTTATACCGGTATATCTTAAGAACCATATTTACACCATGCCTCAGTTCTTAAAAACAAGGTATAATGAATCCGTAGCATTGATAATGGCTGTATTCTGGTTATTTTTATATGTGTTTGTTAACCTCACCTCTATTTTATATTTAGGAGCTGTAGCTATTAACGGACTGGCAGGCGGCAAATATCTTCATATCATTATGCTTGCGTTGGCATTATTTGCATTACTTATCTCTCTAGGCGGTATGAAAGTGGTGGCATATACGGACGTTATACAAGTGGCGGTTTTGATTGTTGGTGGATTGGTTACAACCTATATAGCTTTGACAACTGTAGGTGATACTTTTGGCGTTGGCAAAGATGCCATTGCCGGATTTAACGTATTGATGGAAAAAGCTCCGGAGCACTTTAAAATGATCATTCCAAGACCTACTGCTGTTTCTACACAAAATGAAATTAATAAGTACCTGACTTTTCCTGGTCTCATGTCTTACCTGGCCGGCATCTGGATTATCAATCTGAATTATTGGGGCTGTAATCAATATATTACGCAAAGGGCCTTGGGTGCGGATCTTCAAACCGCCCGTACCGGTATTCTGTTCGCAGGATTGTTGAAATTGATGATGCCCCTTATTGTTATGTTACCAGGTATTGCTGCATTTGTATTATACCAGGGACATCACCTTCCTCAGTTAGTAGGGGGAAAAGACGGAGCATACTCTGCAGTTCTTACTTTTTTACCAACGGGTTTAAAAGGCTTATCTGTTGCAGCATTAACAGCCGCAATTGTAGCATCCTTAGCAGGTAAAGTGAACAGTATCTCTACCATTTATACCTTAGATGTTCATAAAAAATATTTTCAAAAAAATGCTTCAGAACAAAAGCAGGTTTACACAGGAAGAATTGCGGTGTTCGCAGCAATGATATTGGCTGTTCTGTTTACCTGGAATGATTTACTGGGCATAGGCGGTGTTGGTGGTTTTACTTATATTCAAAAGTATACGGGCTTCATTAGTCCGGGCGTTTTTGCCATGTTTTTCCTTGGTATGTTCTGGAAGAGAACTACAGGTGCTGCAGCCATTGTTGGAGTTTTGACAGGATTTGCATTATCAGTATTGTTCAACGAATTTGCACCACAGCTATTTGGAAACAACACATTTTTTTACACCGCTTATCCGAACGGAAAGGGTAATTATGAAATACCTTTTCATATTTGTATGGGATTATCATTCATGTTCACAATGATAATTATGATCGCTATTAGTCTTGCCGGACCAAAAATAAATCCCAAGGCATTTGAGCTGGACAAGACAATGTTTAAGTTAACGCCATCAACAACAGCATTAATAGTATTTACTTTATTAGTTATAGGCGCACTCTATGTTAAGTTTTGGTAAAGGCAGTCAGCTTGCTTTATGAACGGAAGGTTTAAAACATTGGCTCTTTTAGTATTCTGCTTTATAGTGAAGCATGAATGTTTTTGCCAGGCAGGTTTCAACGACAGTTTATTGATTCAGCAAATGTTATCCCGGATTTTTTATCTGCAGGAAAATCATGAAAAAGATTTTCCAAAAGGATTGATACCTTCTTACCGTGAGTATTATCACATGGAAGGAGTATTGAAGAACGATGATAACATTTTTTTTACAGGCCTGGTTGTTTTTACACTTCGTTACCTGTATCCTGATTTAGATAAACCCTCTCAAAACATTTGTGATTCTGTTTTCGCAGATGCAGCTTCAGTGTATACAAGGTTTCAAAACCGTAAAGGCAGGGCGACTTATAATTTTTGGCAAACAGATGAGCCTGAAATATTTCCTAACTCAGGTTGGCTGAACTTATTCAATAAAAGTCAGGCACTGCCAGACGATATGGATGTGACATCCATTATCCTGCTTGCTGCTAACGAAACCGATTCAACAGTAGCCCAAGTACACCGGTTAATGCAGGAGTATGCCAATAGTAACCGTAAAAGAATTAAAAGCAGTTTGCCGGATTATAAATACATCAAGGCTTATTCAACATGGTTCGGAAAAAATATGCCTGTTGATTTTGATTTCGGTGTGCTGACCAATATCCTGTATTTGGTTAATAAATATCAGTTGCCTTATACAAGTGCCGATTCAGCTTCATTGGAATTTTTATGTAAAGTTGTAGAGAACAGGCATTATATGAAGGCTGCAGCAATTATTTCATCATCATACAACAGAACTCCGGTTTTATTATATCACTTATCAAGATTGATGGCTGAAACAAAAATCCCTGCTCTAGAGAAATGGAAATCCCAACTTATCAAAGATGCAAAAAGCACCTATAAGCATTCAAACAATTTATTAGATAAAATTATTCTTTCTACTTCATTGATGCGATGGGGTGTTAAACTGCCTGATGATACGCTTGTCATTAAAACCAGCCTGGAAACATTTACAGAAAGGAACGATTTTGTTTTCTTTATCGCCAGTATAACATCAATGCTTCCAAGACCATTTAATACCTGGCTGGGAAAGACAGGCATAGGAAAGTTTTATTATTATTGTCCGGCATATAATTATACATTGCTACTTGAAAATATAATTATGCGGAAAAGAATGAAGGGATGATTGGTAACCTTCGGTGATTCAAATTATCAAGCTATGAATATCTAACCCAGAAGGCGTGACATGATTATAGAATAAAATTACAAAACGGAAACAAAACCCCGAAGGGATGACATAAGTTCCTAAGAGTCTATGGTCCTTATGTCACCCCTTCGGGGTTTACTCGAAACACTATTAATGTTTCTATAATCATATCACCCCTGTCGGGGTTATACCTCATGCCTACTCCGGTATCGGCACTCTCGAAACGGTAAAAGGAAGCACTGGCCCGGGTGTCATGCCTCGCTTATTAAGCTGGCTGTTAAGAACCAGCAAGTACTTGCCTGCCTTTGCAATGGTTGTATTAAACAATAGATTATCGCCGAAACCAATTCCCACTGTGCCACTGGTATAGTCATCATTTAAAACAACGGGAAAAATTTTATTGGTGCTGTTCCTGGAAACATATAAGGTCTTTCCATCCAGCCATAAGCCATCACCGGCAGTTACCGGAGTGTTTAATTGTATTTCGACAATACCTTTAGTGAGCCTGTTAATCCTGTATAATTTACCTGAATTCGATAATACGATGATTAGGTATTTTCCATCAGGGGTAAGTGCTGCCCCATTTGAATTAAACCCGGTGGCGAATGGAATCTGCTGATTAGTAAAAGTCAGCCATTCTTCTAAATTTACAGGCTGGGCAGATGATACATCAGCCCTGTAAATTTTTTGTACCCTTGAATCTGTAAAATAGATGTAATGCTCATCTGCAACACAATCATTAATAAAGCCTGAATTATACATTGCTTTTACATCCCATGTTTTAATCAGATCGCCCTGTTCACTTAGTACATGGATTTTATTTTCCTCACCACCACAGATCCATAATCTTCCTTTGTAATCCACTTTCATTCCACGGCAATCAGCACGACCCTGTTTTGCTCCGACAGCAAATATACTTGTAGCACCTGTTTCAACATTCACCTGAACAACATCTCCACTGATAGTACTGCCGGTATAAAAAATACCTGTTTTAGCGTTATATGCTATCCCTTCCGGAAAAAATTGATCTCCCGGCAACGGGTATGTCATCTGTTGTACTTTTATCGGATCATCCTTTT
>JAABUK010009805.1_pt1 | contig 12970 bp, 12 predicted proteins | sample 5559141 | NCBI WGS metagenome assembly JAABUK01 (sample SAMN10711869, study PRJNA513367) | rock metagenome | isolation source: Antarctica rocks | place: Antarctica: Victoria Land, Pudding Butte nord | collected 2016-01-03
GCAATATTGATGTCCTTCACCCGCGCCTGCACGCCTTCATTGATGCGCATCTCGATATCGATAGAATCGCCTTCGACCTTCTTCTCTACGGGGTCAATTGAGAAAAACAGGTAGCCGTCGTTCATGTAGAGCGAGGTAATATCCTGGCCGGTCGGGTTATAGCTCAGGCGCTTATCCAGCACCTCCTTGCTATACGTGCTACCCCGCTTGATGCCCAGCACCGACGCCAGCGTCTTGTTGTCGTAGAGGTAGTTACCGTTCCAGGTGATGTTACGGAAGTAATACTTCGGCCCCTCATCCACCTTCAGCTTCACAATCAGGCCCTTCTCATCGCGCTCAATAGTGTCCGACACGATGGTAGCGTCGCGGTAGCCCTGGTCGTTATAGAAGTCAACCAGCTTTTTCTTATCATCTTCAAATTCTGAGCGCTGGAATTTGCCCGGCGTCAGGAACTTGTAGGGCTTACGCGCCTTGGTTTTCTTGAACTGGCTGGCTAGCTTGCCATCTTTAAACGCCTTATTGCCTTCAAACTCAATGTCGTGAATCCGCACCTTGTTGCCTTTGTCCACGTCAATCTTCAGCGCGACGCTGTTGGACAGCGCGGAGTCGGCCACTTGGCGAATTACGACTTTGGTATCCAGAAAGCCCTTGTTGGTGTAGAACTTACGTACCTGCGTCCGGGTGTTAGACAAGAGCGCGTCAGTTACCACTTTGCCCCGGATAAGCTTGATTTTCTTGTCAATCTCATCGGCCTGGCCCTTGCTGATTCCCTCAAACGTGAACTTGGAGAGGCGGGGCCGCTCGCGCACGTTGAAATCCAGGAAAATCTTGTCGCCTTCAATCCGAGCGATGCCTACTGAGATATCGGCCAGGATGCCCTGTGCCCATATTTTACGGATGGCTTTGCCCACATCTTCCCCCGGCACCGTAATCGCGTCGCCAATCCGCAAACCCGACAGGCCAATCAGCGTATTAGGGTCCAGGTAGCGGGCGCCGCTTACCGTAATGCCACCGAGCTGGTACTTGCGCGGCTCGTCAGCACCCGCCGCGGGGGTAGGCGTTCCCTCCTGGGCATGAACCGACTGCGCGGCCACCAGCCCGGCCAGCAACAGGAAACTCAACAGGCCACTACGCAAGTAGGTACGCATTATCAACATAAAAAACATCAGGATATCGTCAGCTGCTCGCTGGTTTTGCCGAATCGACGCTCGCGGCTCTGGTAGGCCTTGAGAGCGTCGTGGAAGTGGCTGCGCCGGAAATCGGGCCACAGCACCGGGGTGATATAAAGTTCCGTGTAAGCCAGCTGCCACAGCAGAAAGTTGCTAATGCGCTGCTCACCACTGGTGCGAATAAGTAGTTCAGGGTCTGGCATGTCGGCGGTAGCCAGGTAGCCAGCAACCGTAGCTTCCGTCACGGCGGCGGGCTGCACGTGCCCGGCTGCCACATCGGCGGCCAGTCGCCGGGCGGCCTGGGTCAGGTCCCAGCGACCGCTGTAGCTCAGGGCCAGTACCAAGGTCATGCGGGTGCCACCTTTGGTCAGCTCCATCGCTTCGGCCAGCTCGCGCTGGCAACTGGCAGGCAGGCTGGTCAAGTCGCCAATTGCCCGCAGGCGCACGCTGTTTTTAAGTAACGTATTGGTTTCGTTGCGAATAGTGTGCACCAGCAGCTGCATCAGCGCAGTTACTTCGAAGGCAGGGCGATTCCAGTTCTCCGTAGAAAAGGCGTACAGCGTCAAAAATTTTACTCCTAGCTCGGCAGCTTCCTCCACCGTGTCGCGCACCGCCGTTATGGCGCTTTGGTGCCCAAACACGCGAAGGCCTCCCCGCTGTTTGGCCCAGCGCCCGTTACCATCCATGATAACGGCGACATGGACAGGAATATTAGAGAGGTCGATTTCGGACCGTTCGGCCATCGTTGCGGTTTGCGTATAAGAGTGCGCAAGTTACGCAAAGGGTTGCAGTCCTACCCCGGCACTTCAGCGCGAAGCACTGCCAGCAGCCTGACCCAAACACCAGAATAGCCTACTATCCAATATTTTACCCGAAAATTACCAGTGCAAATCGGCTATTTCAACAGCCTTTTATTGTGGTCGTAAGTTGGCGGGCAAAGGATTTTATAGAAGGTGTAAGACAGGCTGACGCCGGTATAGTAGTACCAATCCTGGTCGTGGCTATTTACCAGCAGCGGGTTTTGGTCCCCGGTATGGTCAAGCTGGTCAGTGAAGGTCTTACGCGCGCCCATCTCCACGCCCAGGTTGAAGTGTTCGGTCAGCGCGACTTTTAGCCCCGCTCCCACCGGAACTGCCAGCCCTACTTTACTACCCTGCCGGTTGAAGTCGGGCTGCAGGGCTACGTTCGCGCTGCGGACGGTGGTATGGGCGATATAGAGCGCCAGGCCCCCAAATAAGTAAGGGGAAAAATGCGTCCGATGCTGGTCCTGCCGACGGTGGTAATCCAGAAAATTATATTCCACTACGCCGGATGCTTCTACTACCCCCCCGCTCAGGCTCAGCTGACGGTAGTCCTGCAAGGGGGCTACCCTCCCATTTACGCCCATCACGTTGGCATCGGTAGCGCGCAGAAAACCAGCCGTAACACCACCCCGCAAGGTGATGGGCACCGAGATATCACGCCGATAAAATACGGTGAAGGCAGGACGGCTATTCTGCCACTGAAACTGCGGCGAAATCTCCCCTTTGTAATTAGTAGTACCAACGCCGATACCTAACTCGCTGGTATGCTGGGCAAAAGCATAGGTGGGCAAAAAAAACGCACTCCCCGCCAGCACGAGGCCAACGGGGAGCGCGGAAGAAACTCGGAAAACGGCCATGCGGCAGACTGTAAGATGAACGCTCAGCCGGCCAGCAAAGGCCTAGCGGAACTTGGGGTTTTTGATTTTCGGGTTCAGGATGTAGTTGAGCGAGAAACCAGTAACGGTGTACCAGTCGTTCTTGCCTTGGCCACGCTTGGCACTATTTGCCGGGTCCGTCAAGCTAGGATGAAATCCTGCTGCTACTACACCGGTAGTAGTATTAGTAATACCCCCAGGCGCGTTGCCACCACCCCAGCCACCGAAATAACGAGCCGGGCTATCAGGAGATGTATTAGACAAATCAGCGTACTTACCGCTTACATCATCAAGATAGCCTGTAAAGGTTTTACGGAAGCCAATCTCAAATGAAGCATCTAGCTGACGATTGATGCGGTAGCGCACGCCAGCACCAAAAGGTAGGGAAAACTGAAATTTACTATAGTCAACGCCCTCCGTCTTCAACGGCTGGAGGTCAACATAATTGCCACTCTTGTCTTTTCCTTGTGGGCTGTGATGGAAGCCAGCAATACCACCAAACAAATACGGCACGAAGTCGGGGCGCTTGAGGTAGTTGTTGCGGTTTTCAATAAGGTCAACGATAACGACGGCCGAAGCTTCGTAGATATCGTTGCGGAAGTTCATATTCCGGGTGTAGCGGAATCGGGCATTGATATCGTCTTTGTTCGCATTCGTATTGTCATCAGCCGTGATGCGACCGTAGGCGACGGCAAAGCGACCCGAAACGCGCGGGAAGAAGCGGTGCGTGATGTTCAGGCCAATGTTGGGTCGGGTATCTCCCAAGTGGAACGAAGCAAAATTGGTGAGCGGGTTAAGGTCACCAAAGTAGTTCATGGCATTCAGGCTAACTCCAATGGAGTTGTACTGCTTGCGCTTGCTGAACTGCTGGGCATCGGCCTGCTGCGTCGAACCCAGCAGCGCGAGCCCCGCGAGTAGGGCAGTTGAATACGAGAAAATCTTAGTCATAAGGCGCAAAGTAGAATATTAGCTAAGCTAGTGAGCCACAAACCCTATAAGACGTGGTTCACAGCGAATACAAAAGTAAGTGCTAAAAGGAACTAAAAAAATTAATGCTGTTTTTTGAGAAAACTTTCTGCGTTATTTTAATTGTACCGTAGTGGCCGGATTGCGGCGGTCAAGTCCCCAATTGAGCTTATTACGCAGAGTGCTTAAAAAGTTGACGTGGTTCAATTTAACTAAACGAGCGTTGAAATTTTCGCGGCGCACGGCTATTTGAACGGTGGCATCGACTGGCACGGAGCGCGAATCGAGGGCGAGCAGGTAGCTGGTAGCGCGGCCTTCTATTTCGAAAGAAATTATACTCTGGTCAGAAACAATAAGTGGGCGAACGTTCAAATTGTGGGGGCATACGGGCGCAATGATAAAATTGTTTGTTTGCGGGAGCATCACCGGGCCTCCACAACTCAGCGAATAGCCCGTAGAGCCCGTTGGGGTCGAAACCACGAGCCCATCGGCCCAGTAAGAATTCAGGTATTCGCCGTTTATGTAGGTATGCACGGCAATCATGGAAGAGGTATCGCGCTTTAAAATACTGAATTCATTAAGGCCAAAGTTAAGCTGCCCAAACACATCGGGGTCGGTATCGACGCGCAACAGGCTGCGGTCTTCGAGGGTGAAATGGCCTTTGAAAAGCGCGTCAATGGCCTGCGGGATGTAGTCGGGATTGATGGGCGCCAGAAAACCCAGACGCCCCGTGTTAATCCCTAAAATAGGAATTTGCAGGGCTCCCACGTACGTAACCGTATCTAGTAATGTTCCGTCGCCACCAATGCTAAGTACAAATTGCGTTCCGCGCAGCGAGTCTCCTCGGCGGAAAGTGCCCACACCGGGGGGTAGGTGCAGGCGGGCAGCCATATAGTCACGAAACGCTTCAACTATGATAATATCTGCCCCACGGGTGTGCAGCTCATCGAGTAGCAGCTGTAGGTACGGAGCAATAGTTTCATCAAAAGGCTTACCTAAAATCGCAATTTTCATAACAGAAAGATAATATATTTCCGCCTGGTTAAATAGGGAATCCAGTGCCTAGCAGAAGTACATATTTTGGATACCCACTCAACAGGCGCGACAGCTCGAAGCGGAACACCTTGTCGTAATACGTCACCAAATGTAGCCCGAGACCTACCGATGCCAGCAGCTGGCCGGGTAGTTGGTTGGAGGGCGGCGTAGGCCGGCCCACGCCGCCGCCCGCCAGGCCGGCATCGGCGAAAGCATTCAGGTACACGGCGAGGGGTAGGGTATTTACTTTGGGGTCATTAACGAATGGAATGCGCAGGGGCGGCGGGGCCCAGGCGCGCCAAGTCAGGCCCTGTTGCACCAGGCCGTAGGAGCGGCCATCGATGAGGTAGCCGTCGTAGCCGCGCACCAGCGCGTCGTAGCCCAGGCTGCGCGAGTCGGCATACGCGATACGGTCGGCCAGCAGGCGCGTTTGGGCGGCCACCCCCACGGCGTAGTAAAACTGGTGCCCCAGGCTGAGGTAGCGAGCATAGCGCAGCCGCGCCAGTACGTAGGCCGGCGCCGCGTCGGGGCCCACGAACTGCCGCAGCGTGAGGGAGCCCTGAAAGAACTGCCCGGTGAGGGGGTAGGCGAAGGTATTGCGCTGGTTGTTCGTAGTTATCAGGCTGGCTTCCAGGTACTGGCGCTGGTGCTGACCCAGCAGGTAGTCGTAGTTGAGCAGGTAGATAAGGTCGCTGATTGATTCGCGATGATACGAGATATCGAACGCGGAGCTGAGCTGCACGGTGTGGCGCAGGCGCAGCCCGCCCGACACGTAGAAGCGCTGAATCGGAAAGGCGTCATCCTGCGCTTCAGCCAGGCCCTGGGGACGGTCGTTCTGGGTGTTATAGTCGAGGTTACGGCTTTGGTAGTACGAGATGCCGAAGCCCAGCCCTACCCGGCGGCGGCGCCCAAAGCCGGGCGCCTCGTAGAACAGCTCATACTTGCGGTTGAAGCCCAGCTGAAGATTGATGGTGAGTTGCTCGGCGCGGCCGCGAAAATTGGTGTCCGTGAGATGCAGACCGTAATCAAGGCGCCGCCAATGGTCGGGGCGCGACAACCAGGCGTTGAACGTGGGCGCGGCCAGCGAAAAAATGGGGGTAGGCAGAATGTACCAGCGCTCCTGCACGCTAAACAGGATAACCAGCTCGCCCGTGCCGCCGCAACTGGCCTGCACCAGCACCGCGTGAAAGAGCTGCAAATTGTAGAGCCGGCGGCGGTTAGCTTCGAGATGGGCCGGCAGGTCGGCCACGGTCAGCGAGTCGCCTTCGTGAAAGTCCAGCTCGGCGCGCAGCGTGCGCTCGCGGGTGCGGCTATTGCCCGCAAACAGAAGGGCGCCCACCCGCACGCGCGGGCCGGGGCACACGCCCACGCGCACCAGCGTATCGGTGGGGACTACCACGGGCGCCAGGGCCGGCGGGTGCCGCTCCTGGCTAAGCTCGCGGAGGCTATCGGGCGAGGCGGGGGGTAGAGGCGTTTGAGCTTGGGCCAAGCAGTTAATACTGAGCCAGATGCTGAGTCCACACAACCACTGAATCACCCTAAAAAAAGATAGCCGGCCGCAATGCTTCACCTAGCAAAGTTAGACGCTGAGGTAGCGCAGCAGCGCGTCGAAGCGCTCCTGCTCGTCTTCGCCGGCCGTGGGCGTGCCGCTAAACTGCGCCGATACCACGTAGCCAAACCGCTCCAGCGTAGCCGTGATGCGGGCCAGGTTATCGGTATTTAGGCGCAGGGTGAGGCGAATGCGGTACGGGTCGTGCTCGTCGGCGATAACGTGGGCCGAGAGAATCTTGGCGTTGTTCTCCTCCACGTAGCGGCTGATTTGCGAAAGCGAATAGTCGCGCTCCTCCATCGACAGCACCAGGATGCTGCCCTGCCCGGCCTCGCCGGGCACCGGCCCGAAGGCGGCCAGCGCGTCGCACACCGTCACTACCCCCGCGTATTCCTGCTGCTCGTCGAGCACGGGCACGAGCTGAATTTTATTTTCAATAGCCAGCTCCATCACGCGGTAGAAATGCTGGTCGTGCCGCACGTACGCGTCGGCATAGCCCAGCGAAAGCTCGGCTAATTGGGTGTCCGGGTTTTCGTAGTCGGCCAGGTCGTGCTCCGTGATGAGGCCCCGGTAGTGCCGGCCGGCCAGCACGGGCAGCTGGCCCACGTGAAATTCCTCCAGCCACCGCGCGGCCTTGGCCGTGGTATCAGTACCCTTCAGGGGCGGAATCATCTGGTTGAGTAGGTCTTCGGCGAGTAGAGCGGGCATAAGGGCACTAGCTAAGTAGCAGGCGACGAACAGGTAACTACCGATGAGCTACAACAGGCAGCACCAGCGAAACATAGAGTTGGCTGATGATTTTCTGCTGAAAGCCGCGGCTAATTCCCCGAGGCAGGCCAGGCAAGAGTAGGACTACAAACGGGTAAGAAAGGTTGCTATCAGTTGGCAAAAACCAAGCCGCGCATCGCCTGGCACCAGGGTCAGTGCGCCGGGGCCACCGCCGCAGTCGGTGAAGGCTCGGGGGCCGTGCGCCGCAGGAACTGCCCCAGATAGCGATTAAAGCCAGCAGGGCGCTCCATCATGGGGGCGTGGCCGCAGTGGTCGAGAAAGCGCAGTTCGGCGTGGGGCAGCAGGCGCTCGAAATCGTGGGCCACCGGCGGCGGCGTAATGGTATCGTTCAGGCCCCACACCAGCAGCACGGGCACGGCAATGCGGTGCAGGTCGCCGGCCAGGTTGTGGTGCTGGGCCGAGCGGGCAATGCTAATCATGCGCAGGCATTTCGCATTGGAATTGGTAACGGCAAACACCTCATCGACCAGTTCCCTGGTGGCCACCTGCGGGTCGTAGAACGTGTAGCCGACCCGGTCGCGCACGAAGTCGTAGTTGCCGCGCTTGGGAAACGAGCCGCCCATGCCATCCTCAAACAAGCCGCTGCTGCCCGTGAGCACCAGCCGGCTCACGCGGCCAGGGTTGCGCAGGGTGTAGACCAGGGCAATATGGCCGCCCAGCGAATTGCCGAGTAATGTGAAAGAAGGGGGTAGGCGCAGCTTCTCCACAAACGTGGCCACGTATTCAACCAGCCCCGGCACCGTGGCTTGCAGCAGCGGCATATCATACACGGGCAGCACCGGGATAATGACGCGGTGGGTAGGCGAAAACTCAGCCACCACATCTTCCCAGTTGCTGAGCGCCCCAAACAACCCGTGCAGCAGCAGCAACACCGGCCCCTGGCCCTCGTCAACGTAGTCAAACCCGTGCTGTTGCTGGCGGCGAAGCTCCATAATTTTTTTGGTGCCTGGTGCCTGGTGCTTGGTGCTTGGGAATCCTTGAAAGACCCAAGCACTAAGCACCAGGCACCAAAAAATCAACTGGCGCAATGTTACAACAGCGCACCCAATTGGCCAGCCACCGCAAGCCGTGCGTGGTGAGCAGTGCCTCGGGGTGAAACTGCACGCCGTAGAGCGGCAGCGTAGCGTGGCGCAGGGCCATCAGCTCGCGGTCGGCGTCGGCGGTTACGGCCAGCGGGCGCAGGCAGGACGGCAACGTACTGGCTTCCAGAACCAGCGAGTGGTAGCGCGTCACGGGCTGGCGGGGGGGTAGGCCGGCCAGCCAGGGGTCCGGGCCGAGCAGCTTGATGTCGGTGACCTTGCCGTGCACGGGGCGCGCGGCGCGGCGCAGGGTAGCCCCAAAAAATTCGCCCAGCGCCTGCTGGCCCAGGCACACGCCCAGCATGGGCAGCCGCTGGTGGTAGGCCGCAATCACGGCCAGCAGGTTGCCGGCCGTGGCGGGCGTGCCCGGCCCCGGCGACAGCACTACCCCCCCAAAACGCAGCAAAGCCAGCTCGGCCAGGGGCGTGTCGTTGCGGCGCACCAACACCTCGGCCCCCAGCTGCCGCAGGTAGTCGGCCAGCATGTGGGTGAAGGAATCGAAGCTATCGAGCAGAAGTATTTTCATTTAACATTTAGCAATTAACAGTTAACAATCATTACAGTTGGGGAGGTCGAATAAGAGCATAAAGCGCTTAAACATTATTCATAAAGCACTATCAATAGCTTGCCCAACAACCTGTTAACTAATAACTGTTAAGTAGGTCGAAAGAATTAGTTTAACTTATCAGAACGTCATGCTGAGCTTGTCGAAGCATCTCTGCCGAATCGTCAAACGATTGATTTAGTGTGCGGCAGAGATGCTTCGACAAGCTCAGCATGACGTTCTTTTTAATGCAAAATAATTTTCACCACCTACTTAAATGAAATCACATGGCCGCTTTCACCCTGGCCAGCAGGTGCTTGGCAAAGGGCAGCACGTAGCCCGTTAGCTGCAAGGCCAGGGGGGTAGCCCTCACTACCAAAGGCAGCACCACCGAGCCCGCCGTGAGGCGGGGCGCCAGCAGCGGCAGGCCCGCCAGCGCGGTGCCGTGCAGCAGCAGGCTCAGGCCCAGCAGCCACTTGAGGGCGCCGGCGGCGGCCCCCAGCAGGTGGTCGAGCACGCCGAGGGGGGTCAGGTGCACGGCCGTTTTGACGAGGCCACCCAGCAGGTGCACGCCCCACATAATAGCCACCAGCACCAGCAGAAACGCCACCAGCGGCAACAGCCCAAACAGCTCGCCCAGATACGAGCGCACCACCGGAATGGCCGCGCTCAGCAAGCTCAATCCGCCCACTACCCCCAGCACGAAGGCCAGCAGCGACACCACCTCCAGCACCAGCCCGCGCCGGTAGCCCTTGACGGTGCCCACGGCCAGCGGCAGCAGCAGGAGCAGGTCGAGCGGGGTCATGGGAGGAGAAAAAGTGTAGGGTAAGCTTTAGCTTGCCGCACGGCTGGCTGCCACGGGAGCTGACTCTTTTCCTAAGCCGGCAAGCTGAAGCTTACCCTACAGTCTTTAAAAATTGGTGTTATTTAGCAGGCTGCTAACGGTTTGCGAAATCATTTTGCCATCGGCCTGGCCGGCCAGCTCACGGGCGGCTACCCCCATCACTTTGCCCAGGTCGGAGGGGCCGGTGGCGCCCACGCGCTGAATAATGCCCACGAGCTTCTCCACGAGGTCGGCTTCGGAAAGCTGCTGGGGCAGGAACTCTTCGATAATGGCCAGCTCGGCCAGCTCGGTTTCTTCGAGGTCGGAGCGGAACTGCTCCTTGTAGGTAGCGGCCGAGTCGCGGCGTTGCTTGGCGGCCTTGATGAGCAGCTTCTGCTCCTGGTCGGCGCTGAGGCCGGTGGCGCTGGCGCCCTCAGCGGTTTCGGCCAATAGAATCTGCGATTTGATGCTGCGCAGGGCGGTGAGGCGCACTTTGTCTTTGGCCAGCATGGCTTGCTTGATGCCGGCGTCGATGGTGTCTTTGAGAGCCATTTTCAGGATGGGTTGGGGAAGAATGTAGAAGAAAAGAGCCCGGAAGGCGCTTAGTAAAAAGGAAGTAGAAGCTAGCCCGCCGCCAACAACTGCATCAGCGCGGCCGGCTCATCTACGTAAATGGCCAGGCAGCGCACGGTACGGCGCAGGCCATAGAGGCCGCGCACGGGCTGCGGCTCGGCGAAGGTGAGCAATAAATTCGGCGGCGTGAGCAGCAGCCGGGCGGCGTTGAGCAGGCCCGGCGCGGGGGTAGGAACGTCCGTTATTTTCTTACCAGACAAAAGCTGCGCTCGCGGAATAGCCGCCCGCCACACGAAGCCGGCTCGCACCACCAGGGTAGTGGCCGTGAGCAGCACCGGCCGCCGCCGCACCGCCTGGCCGTGGGCCAGCAGCCACAGCAGCGAGTAAGCGCTCAGCCCCGTAGCGACCCAGGCCGCGTGCGGGTACCAGTGGCCGATTACCAGGTGCGCGGCCGCCAACTCTACCACGCTCAGCCCCGCAAAAGCCGCCAGCAGCGCTACAAAGCCCGACGCGCGGTGCGTGCTAAACGGCCGTTCGCCGGGACCAGCTTCGAGTGGCGCCCAGGCACCCAGCAGGGCGTAGCGGGCCACCGCCACCTCCGTCATAAGGGCTTCGGTGAGGCGACCCAGCACCGGCTGGCCGGCGGCAAGCAGGTTGTCGATAAAATCGGCTGATTGCGCGCGGGCCAGCCGGTAGCCGCGCACCACACGCCGCAGCCGCACGGCGGTGTAGCCTGCCAAGGCCACCTCCCCTACCCCCACCAGCCGGCCCGCCCACACCAGCAGCGGCAAGCCGGACGCCGGCAATAGCCAGTGGCTCAGGGCCAACCCACCGCCAAAAGCCGCTACCAACGTGCTGAGCGGCAGCCGGTACTGCCGCACCAGGCACAGGTAAAATATCACCGGCAGGGTCACCAGCAGGTCGAAGGCCACGGCGGGGGATAGGGCCGGGTGCCGGGAAAAATCGGCCCGATGCACCACGGCATATTCAGTGGCCACGATACCGGCCGCGAGCAGTCCAAACAACAGCAGGGGCCCAGGCCGAGCGGGCAAGCGATGCGAACTAGTCATGCGGGAGTCGGTTAAAGAAAAAGCGCGCCGCCGCCCAGGCTGCCCCGCAAAGGTACCCTGCACCCACCGGCCGCCCCGAATCAGCCAGTTGGCGCAGCCAACGCCATCCGTTAAATCCGTTAAATCCGTTTGAATCCGTGGTCAAGCTAAGCGTCAACATCAACAAAATCGCTACCCTGCGCAATGCCCGCGGCCCGCACGCGCGGCCCGATTTGCTGCAAGCCGCCCGCGACATCGAGCGCTTCGGGGCCGAAGGCATTACGGTACACCCGCGCCCCGATGAGCGCCACATTCGCTACGACGACGTGCGCAACCTGAAGAGTGTCGTCACTACCGAGCTGAACGTGGAGGGCAACCCTACCCCCGATTTTCTGGCCCTGTGCCGCGAAGTGCGCCCCGAGCAGGTGACGCTGGTGCCCGACGCGCCCGACGCCATTACCTCCAACGCCGGCTGGAATGTCATTAAGCACCAGAACTTTCTGCGTGATGTGGTGGCCGAGTTGAAAAGCTACGGCGCCCGCGTCAGCATTTTCCTCGACCCCGACCCGGCCCTGGTGGATGCCGCCGCCCGCACCGGCACCGACCGCATCGAGCTCTATACCGAAGCCTACGCCCGCTACTACCCCACCGACCGCGCCGCGGCCGTGTTGCCCTACCGCGACACCGCCCGCGCCGCCGTGGCCGCCGGCCTGGGCCTGAACGCCGGCCACGACCTCGACCTCGAAAACCTCGCCTACCTGGCTCAGGAATTACCGGGCTTGCAGGAGGTAAGCATCGGCCACGCGCTGGTGGCCGACGCGCTGTATCTGGGCCTGGAAAACACCGTGCAGCTCTACAAGCGACAGCTGAAGACCAGTTACAGCGCCTCTTAGCCGGTGTACTTTAGCGCAAACTTTGCACAGCAACCACAAAACCGCTTAGTATTGCGGCAGCCGCGAGAAAAGGCCGTGTAACTCGGATAGCACCAGGGTGCGCAGTTTGACGGCGCTTAGTTTGATGGAGTACGTGGTAACGGTACTTTCGCCGCGCCAGGTGCCGCTTTCAAAGTAGTGGCTACCAGCGCCCACAACAGTGGCAAATAGGTGGGTAGGGGGCCTCCGGCGCCGAAGGCAAACAGGGCGGGCGGGTGGACAAGTGCAGCCGGGGCGCGCAGGGTAACAGTGAAGCAAGAAGACCCATGTAATAGCCAGGAAGGCTAAAGATGGTGCCAGCTATTTCAGCTAGCCTTCTCCAAATGGGCAACGCTACCACTGCGGCTACTACCCCATTAGGTTACTGCACTGGTGCGCCAGCGCTTGCCTACCTCCGGCCGGCCCGTAACTTGCAGCTTCATTTACCTTTACTTTTCTCTACTGTAGTGCGTTTACGTTTTCATTCGGCTTGGCGCGGCGCGCTGGGCCTGGGCTTGCTGGCTGGCCTGACCCTTACTGCCTGCAACCGTTCGGGCCAGGGCGAAGCCACCGCTGGCGCGGCTGATACTCTCACCGCCGATAATAAGCCTACCCCCGTCGATACGGTGAAGCTCAAGCGAATGGCCTTGCAGCGCGACTCGCTCAAGGCCGACAGCATTGCCCGCAAAACGGGGCAGCTGCCGGGGGCCATTCTGCCAGGGCACCGCATCGTGGCGTTTTATGGCAATATCCGCTCGAAAGGCATGGGCATTCTGGGCCGCGAGCCCAAGGCCCAGATGATGCG
>JAABUK010009807.1_pt1 | contig 12969 bp, 24 predicted proteins | sample 5559141 | NCBI WGS metagenome assembly JAABUK01 (sample SAMN10711869, study PRJNA513367) | rock metagenome | isolation source: Antarctica rocks | place: Antarctica: Victoria Land, Pudding Butte nord | collected 2016-01-03
AACCTCGTTTCTTTGCTGCTCTTTGTGCAGTTTGATGCATGTCTGCGGAGATCTTCTGGTTTTGCAGTGACTTTTTGTCCACAGTCTTTACAAACACCTAGGTATTTGCGTTTGCTATTGCCAGGATGTGGGTTGGGTATCCTTTTGAAGTTATTCCAAGCGTCAGATGCCGGGCGACCAGGGGCTCTTTTATTCCCAGCAGACTGTGATGCACTGTCGTCAGGCACGTCAATCACCTCTTGATCCGACTCAGCTACTACGTCTGGATCAGCAAGATTGGTTTGAGACATTGCCTAAACTCACACAGGACTGTATGGCATCAAGATTATATGTTTGCAGCTCTGGAAGCGCAAGTTAACAGCGGTTTTGCGCGCAATATACCGCCATTTTTAAACCCTAAGACGGCGTAGGGTTTTTTATTCCGCATATTCCGCCTGTGGGGGTGTCTGGCGCAATAGGAGGCGAAACTACTCCGCCTTTCCGCCGGCGCAACCAATTAGTTCCGCCGTCCGCATGATGCACTGAAACCTCATAGACTGCCCTGGCATCGCTCAAATGAGCTAGGAATGCGTGCGACAACAAGCAAAGTTATAGCCCACCTCTCGGTGGCAGCTGGGCGTACACGTGGGTTGAACACAGACTTAGATCACCTATTGGGTCGCACCATAGTGAGCGATGTCTCGAACTTAACAACTGCAGATCGCGTTACAGAATAGACTGCAGCAGCAACAGATTTCAGCGTGCTAATTGTCATGACAGGAACAGAAGTATAGACAGAAGGACACGACTGGTGTACAGCTACAGACCACACGCACAGAAGCAATAGCATTGTAGGTGTTACACCGAACAGTTCACTATGCATGTCCCCAGACTATATGTAAGTTGTAACGATAGGTGTACCATAGGTATCGGCATATCTGGAGGTATTCTAGGCTGTTTGTCTGGCAGAACGAGCAAGGAAAGCCATGGTAATCAGTCAGACACAACAGTCACTGCAAAAGTGGCTAATGCTATTCAATACAGTGTGCATCTGCTGCTCAGCAATAATCAGGGTGCATCTGCTGCTCAGTGACAAGGTTGCAATATGACTACACTGTACACATCACGGTCATGTGCTGTTACAGGCGAGACGTCCTGCGCAACAGTGCAAGGCAGGAATATGATCTGGCAAGGCATGAGCAAGACCCTGAACTTGTAAATCACCAGACTATTTCAACAACCAATTTTGCTGTCAAATGAACCCTCGAGCTTACTCAGCTTGCTGAGAGCGCAAGTTTGAACGGGGCATTTTGTGCATGCTGTGGCACTGACTTGACAGTGAGATGTTGCAGCTGACTCTGCAGGTCAGTCGCATGATTGTGTCTGGGAGGGATGCTGTACATCAGGTCGTTGACAAGGTGAGTCAGCTGTCTGCAGCACTAAGACATGCTTCGCAAACAAATTGCATCATGCATTTTGGCATGATATTTGCTGTCATTGCCAGACCCAAGCCTTGACGTGCAGACTGCGGGTCCACAGCTGAGCTGTGAAGCCTGTCTGTGCTGTGTTGAGTCACCAGATCTATTCAGAAGACTGCATTGCAGTTCCATATGTTTTTTTGGTACAACTGATTGCGCTTTCACGCAAGTCTCGCTGTGCTGGTTTTATGAGTCTGAAGTTGCGTCTGTTCTGCCTGAAGTTCATGGCCAAGAGAGATCAGCTGGAGCAAACCCCTCTCAAGCCGGCCCCTCCAGAAGATACATTTTAATAGCTGCTACTTTCAACAAGTTGCCATTTACGTCAAGTGCCACCTTTGCTGGTGACCTACGATGGCACAGACCATGCCCAGATGCACGGTCTTGGCCATGCTCTCCTATCAACCTCTGATCAGGATAAGGCATGAACTTGAAGTGACTGGTACCAACACCAATGACGTGAACGCCATTTATGCCAGTGTGACTACTTTCGCGTACTTCTTGTGTCAAGGTGAGTAATCATTCTTAGTTGGACAGGCACGTTATCTTGTTATGCAGAGTCCTCTCTGTACTCCTGCCTGTACAAGCTGCATTTGACTGTGTAATGCACGAGTCAAACAAGATTTTGCACAAATTCACCCTGCATATCGGTGGGTCAGTCATGATACTGGTGAACCTTGCACATGTGGGAATGGTACTAAAGAACTGCTGTGTGTTCCAACTCAAGACTTGACTTCATACAGCGCACCTACATGATCCTTCCTGAAAGTGCAGCCTCAATCAGCACCAAACTTGCTGATTGTGACGTGGACTAAGGGACTCTTGAGGGATGCACCATCAGCTCAATTGCGTTCAAGAGCAAGACAAGGAAAAGCATATTAACATGGTTGATTTGACATATCAACGGATAGAGCGGTGGTAAGGAATCACGCAAACATCAACGAATTACTTTATATGACTGCATGAGGAACATGTTCGGAACATGCATGTACCAAAAACATTGTCAGCCTTACTGACAACAAATCATCGATTTGTGCCCAGGACATTTATGTATAGTGGTGGCTCCGCTGCCAATGGCAAGTGCACCAAAGTTGGCAGCATCACATCCTTAGCCAAAACCAAAGCGGCATTTTGTGCCATGCTGAGCCCGTTATGACCAAAGACTCCATGCCTGCTTCTGCGTTCTGACAGTCGTGCAGGGAAGACCTGACATACTTTGTGTCTGTCTTGAAATGCTTGGGAGGTGGCCTCCTGGTCTGTCAGACACACCTCAACTCCAATAGGCAAGCATGGGATGTGTTGAAGGGCAACAGGCCACTGCCTGCTTTCAGTGCTTGTCTCACCTGGTGACATTACAGTAACAATTAAGAGGGTTGGACAAGAGGTTACTTGTGCAGTCAGAATGAGGGCAGCGCGAGATATGGATCACCCAATATGCAAACCGGCTGTCATGTTTCCATAATTGCGCCAAGGGTGTCAGCCAAACAAAATGATGTCAGCCTTACCCCAGCCACTCTTGATGGCGACAGACTTCACCTTTCAAGTATGCACCCTCAGCCAAGAGCGGGCTACCAGGCATGCATGCAGGAATTGGGGAGTTGCACTGCTGGGCTCACCAACAAATTCGGCTTTGGCCGCCATTTGTGCATCCCATGTAGGCAAGGCTGCAATGCCTTCCACGCTACGCCTTGTGGGTTGCAGGGAGTGCTGGTGCCTAAGAGCTGCATCACTCAATGCTCCCTCATCTTCCAGCATCAACTCTGGCAAAGTGCTCATGTCCAAAGCCAGGTTGCAATCACACTTTTGCGTATATATTGGCATGGCGGATGTGCGTTTTGTGCTCTGGGAAAGCTCACGCCCCACAATTCCTGCATTCCAGGGTTCTGATGAGTGGCCGTCTGATGAGCTGTGATGACTCCTGGTACCCAGAGATTGCAACTTTGATGATCACTAAGTCTTGCTTGATGCCAGACCCAATCACTGCTCAGGTGGGCACTATGCAGCCCTCAAAGGCATCACAAATGCCTGTGTGCATGCCTGCAGCAGGTGCAGGTGCACACACATAGCCCAAAGTAAAGTATGGTGAGCGTTACCTGACAGTGAAGATGTGGAAGCCCTGAGCTGAGAGGCCGCCACCTCGCTCTCCGGACGGTGCACCAGTAAGGCGTAGTTTCTGAGAGCAATGTGACCAGCTATCTGTTTTGCTTGGCTGGAGTCAGGCTGAACCTGAGCCCAGTCCAGTCTGGTCACTTCCACCAAGGAATACTCCATCAATATCTGCAAAGCATTTTGTTTTTCAGTGATGGCATTTTGCTCTGCTCCAAGCTGTAGACATAGTCATGCTAGCGACATGAGTCATGAGTCATAAGCCTGACTTTGATCTATGGCTTCATTGCAGAGGCATCACTGCACAGGTCTCGCTCAAAGGTGCCTGTGGTTGGCATGAGGACATTTACCGCGCTGCATTGCTATCAATGTTGTTGCCAGCCCTACTGCTGTTATGAGATACAGTCCTGCAAATGCTTGATCATTCTTGCCCCACTGCCACCTGCTGTACGGACACCATGCTTGCATTCAGTGAGGACATGATGGGAGGCAAAGAGTGACCTGGCCTGGCTTGGACATTGCACACAAGGTGGCGGCCTGATCCGGTGCTGATCCAACATACTCTGCCTGCCCTGCGCATGACGTTCCATCTCTTTCATGCATTTGCCAAGTGTTGCTATATAGTGTTGATATATCAATGGAACAGGAGTATGCACACATGCCATCAGAAGGCTTTAGTACTTGTCATTATCAGACAAGGTCTGTTGTACCTGTTTGGAGATTAGGCCTAGGCTGCAGTATTGGCCCGCAAGCGATGCCCAATCTTGCTGACAGACCCCTGAAGAGGACTTGGGAAGAGATGGGCCCGTACTCCTCTGCAGTGGGTGCTAGGCTCAATAGCTCCTCCCCCCATGGCAGCCTTGTGCACCGTGCGCTCAAGCATCAGTGCAATGCACAATATAAGGCTTTACAGACAGGAACGAAACCTGACACAAAGGCAGCTGGCTGTGCACACAGCAGAGCGAGGGGGAAAAGGTCCTCACAGTGCGTGATGGAAGACTGTGACGGCACAAGATGATCCAAGTTCACAAAGTCCAAAAATGCTCTATTTGCAAATCTGTCATTGCACAGCACACTATGCAGGCATGGCCATGCGACAGAGTCATTGCAATGCAGCAGGAAGCAGTATCATTGGCATTGCATGATCTGCAGGGTTGCGTACTTGAGAAGAGCCAGCTGCAGAGTAAGAGCCCACTGTAGTGCAGCCCTGGGGCTTGGGAAGGCTGCTGTGAACATGCCATCCTTTTCACAGCACTCGTACCCCTCACACAGCAGCAGCGTGGAGCGTACACATGACTTATAGCGGCCCAGCGCAATCATTGCTACTTGCTTGTCTATCCGAAGCCAGTCCTGCAGGAGACATGCGTGAACAACAGCTAGTGGAGCCCTGATAGGGCAGTGCAGATGAAGAATCACTAGCTGATGGCATGATTTGGAAATGGTTTATAATGCTGCAGAGCAATAACCTTGAGGAGCAATGACCTTGTGGAGCGATGACACAACTCTTGCCCCACGCATCAGCAGCAGCTCAAACTACTTGTCTGACTACACCACTATATGTCTACACATAGACGTGTATATCCATTGCATGCAGCCGTGTGAACTGGTGCAATAGCACATGCTGAGCATGACAAGACGTGATGTCCAGAACAATCACCTGATAGCCTGACACAGAAACAACAGCAAATGCCACGCTGGTGTGGTGACCTTGCACACACACAGGACTACTGACGTCTGAATGCGCAGAGAGCACTCCAGGAGCATCAAAGTATGAGGGCGCCACCTGGCAATGCACACATGCTTCATGTTGGTGATGCCTGGTTTGACTGCTATACTCAGTTTATACTTTTGGCAGAGTGTTGAGCTGTTGAGCATAATAAGCGACATGCATGCTGTGCACATGCTCATTGCAATAGAGTCAGCATGCACAATATTGCCTGTGCTCAGCAACGACATGAACGAATGTACCAGAAGGACAAGTAAGCATGAAAATCAAACAGCCCAACGCAGAATTGTTTTGACAAGATACCTGTCGAACAGAGTCAATGTCTGCTGCACAGCCAGCCATTTCTGGGGAGCATGTGGTGCAGATCTTGCCCCACTTGCTTCTGGAGAGGGCAAACACACTTTGTGCCATTGACTCTCCAGAGGCGAGTGGGGCAAGATCTGCACCACATGCTCCCCAGAAATGGCTGGCTGTGCAGCATCCTCTACAGTGTATGGTCTGTTGCGGCACTCTGACAACATATAACTGCCCATGTCAATCACAGCACAGCTGGCTGTCACAAAGGAGAACTGCTGCAGGCGAGCACTTTGTCTTCTGGGGGTGGGGGTTGCATCCATGCCTGTCATTGCAGGCACACCATCCAGTTAATCAATACACAAATCAGCGTGAAGCAGGGTGAGTGACATGTTGTATTGCGTAGCCATATGATTTTAGGCAACTCAGGTCTGTGGTTTGAGTGAACAGCCAGTCTAGACACATGGCATTCACTCAAATTGACCTGCAACTATATGGGCACATTATAAAAGCGCATCATCACCTCAATCCACAGGCACCTAGAGCTCTTTGCTGCAAACAATATATTTGAGTCATCATGTTCAAACAGAATTGATATTGTGTGTTCACAACTACCTGGGTCACTGCTTGTCCGGTGAGCCACAGCTGCACCAGTAGTTGTGCTGGTAGAAGATACAGATGCACCTTTCCTTACTTGCAGCCAAGTAAAGCTTGTAACTTTGGCATGTGCAGCTCTAGGCGAGGCTGGTGGGGTATGGCCCCACCTGCTCCTTAAGAGCCCCGTCGCTGATGTGGCACTGCCGCTAGTGACCTAGTACAATGCAAGCAAAATGAGTTTGATCCCAGCTTGCTCAGACGACACTTGCTATCTGCATGGCAAATCATCAAGTCTAGCACAACACAACATGACAAGGCCTCAGATGTCGTGTGTACACTGGGTGATCAGCACATCTACATATCAACATCTTACATGTCTGACAAGCTGGCCTGGGAGGTGCCAGTCCAGCACAGGCTTGGAGACTCTTGCTGTTGGGCTTGGCAACTTGATGTCTTGCGCATGCTGACAGATGCCACGGTAGGTGGTGTGACTCAGCAGCACCTGCCCTCCTGAGGGTAAGTGAGACAGAGACTCTGTCACCTCCACAAGCTCCCCTCTGTATTCCACCTGCTTAGTTACATTGTGCACCTGCACACACACCACGCCAACGCCCTCAAAAGCCAAGCCCTTGGCTTGTGCACAAGGCAGTTGTTTCTGATCATGGTGATGCACAAGCATATGAACAAAGTTGCCGCTACTACCCAATCAAAGTTTCCGATACACCCAGGGTATCATTTGCAATCATGATGGACAGCAGATGGCAAGCTTCACAGACAGGCAGACGGCCTGACATACACTTCTGGCATTATAGGCTGTCAGCGTAAGCACATACGATGACGTCCACAGGTACTCCAGTGTTGATTGCCATTCTGAAACGCAGCCCCTTGAACAATAAGTTGCCATCTGAGCCAACTTCTTGCTTGGCTAGCGGATGCTGCAGCAGCTCAGCAGGCCAAGCAAGTTGCAGCAGGGCCAGCTGCACATGTAGCGCCCAGCTAACTGCATCCATGGGGTTGTGGAATGCCACAATGAATGCATCTCCCTCTGTTGTGACCTGCACACATGCTTGGCATCAGGGAGTGGGTTTTCAAAGGGTGTGTGGCAACCAGCTCAGGGGGCATGGAAGGCAGTTCTGGGTTTGTTGCTCTGATTGTTGTCAGCTTTGCCTTCTTGCATGCAGCCAGCTTGCCGATGCAGGCGCTGTGGCACAACAGTTGAAACCTGTTGTGCAGCATACTGGCTGTAATGCAAGCAAGCTTCCAGACCAGAGCAGCATGGGCCAAACCTCATAGCCAAAGAACTGTGGCAGCAGAGCACGAAGGGTGTGGTCATGCAATCCCAGTGCGATGTTCATGATGTGACTGTTCCACTCCCATAGAGCTGTGCTGCCCTCCACATCAGTCATCACCAGGCTCATGTCTGACTGGAACAGCTCCATGCCTTTGCCTGTGCTGCCCATCAAGGTACCAGGGGGGTGCCTGCATCTTGCACCCTAACTTGCAACTTGCAAGCAAATGCTTTTCAGCATTCAGACTTGCTTTGTTGCAGCTGGGCTTTGTTTGTACTTTGCTGCAGTGCATCAGGTGTTGTCACAGCTGATATATTCTGACATGCTGGCTGCATCCAGCTGAAGTGAAAGTCATTTGCACAATGAGCTGATGGTTTGCAGGTCAGATTGCCGTCCAGCAGATTGCAGTCATTGTGTAGTCAAAACCTGCTGTGGCTGATGTGTATCATGGATGAAGGAGACAGAATGTCAAAGCAGGGTAATGATGGAGTGCAGCAAGGCATACAGGCACATCTGAGCAGCGACGCTGATTATGTTTGTTGGTGGGAGGCGGAGGAGGCTCGTGACTACAGCAAGTGCTGTGTCTGAGTATGCATATGCACTGAATGTGTATGATCTGTTTCTGTGTCTCCTACAGCAAGGCAAGCAGGCTGTTATGGCAGCGGCTGCAGGACACAATCAACCTGCGCTTCAGCCTGTTGGTGCGCAGAATGGTCCAGTCGTTTTGCATGCGCGTCCTGTAGGCCAACAACAGCCATGACAGTGCCAGAAGCAATATGACCACAGCCACGACAGGACCAACCCAGAGCCAGAAGGACTGGTCAGGTGGCAACCCACATGCCATTTGAAAGAGGCCTGCATGGCACACCACACTGCTACATGTCAAGACTTGATTGCAACACCACAGTTAAATGATCATGAGACAGGTGGGACTAGGACTGACAAAGAACAGGCAGCATATGGTGAGCATGTTGATGAAGAGCGTACAGAGGAGCTTACCCACAGAATCCACTGAATAGTGCCTGAAACACAGTTGCAGCCTTGGTAGGAGTAAATACAGGATCTACGGTGGCGCTGTCATACACTGCCACGCTGACTGAGATTTGCACTCCAGGACAAGACATGCCTGGTCTCTTTGCTGGAAAGATGCGTCTGCTACTGCTTGGCATCAAGAAGTTGGGGAAGCAGCTGCTGTAGTACAGGGCTGTCTTGCCATGGGCCCCTATAGTGCAAGTGCTGCTGTTGGCAGTGCAGCAACTGCCTTTCAAGTGAGATACTGTATGAGAAATGAGCATGCATATGCAGCGTGTAATCCATTCTAGTGATGTACGCACCCGCAAAAAGCTATTGGTAGCTATTTGTAATTCCCAGTGTCGTAAGTGTTTGCATGGCTTTGCGCGAATATCATGCTGATGACAACCTAGAGCGCATGTCACCTGGAGAAGCACATGCATACTGGACACTGGTGTCTGCAAGGTGCATGTACAGGAACCCTGCTGCTTGCTCTGCTGTCACATTGTCAAAGGCTCCTGTCAGACCTGTGTAACACAACAGGCTGACAGATGCACTGGAGTTGCTGCAAACATTGGGTACATGGGAAGCAATCAATAGGCAGCTGCTAATGCATACATCAACAAGTGTGCACGCCAAATCTATGCGCTTGCAGAACGTTTTGCCACAACATGCCAAGAAAATGTGTCAATTGTATGCCGTCAAACCGAAGATGCGAACTGATGACTGTCAACAGTTTGATTGCGCAGGCTGTTGAAACAAAGCCAGGATCAGATGCAAAGAGGGTTCTGAGCATCACCCAAGTTGTTGTCCAGATTTGCAATGGACACATCTGGCAGGCTTGTAAACAGGTCTGATGGCACCTTGCCAGTCATGTTTGCACCTGAAAGCAGACATCATGTTGTTGGTGTAATCAGAACTTACCAGGGTGGCACTGACTGCTGAGGCATGCAACAGCAAATGCAGATCAGGTACTTCATTGGATTTTTGTTGGGCAGATACATTGAGAGAAGTTTGATTTGCAAAGGAAACGATGCTGTGTCTGCGTTTGACCAGCTGACTTATACCTGACAATGTCAGTTCACCAACAGACTGGAAGCCCTGCGTGCAACTGGGCAAGACTAGTTCTGATGATGTCAAACAGCATGTCACGCCCCACCAATGACAGTAGCTGACGCCAGGCGTGAGCCATGGCACTTTGTAAGTCAAGAGCTGTACAAAATTGGTGAAATTTAGGAACTCCAAACCTAGGTCCACTGGTGTTTGTCAGAGCAAGAAGCCATGCTTGCAAGCAGGACATCATGACAAGCCATCACCAGTGTCTGCAGTGATTGACGCTGTTTGCAACTCCTTCAACCCGTCCTGCTGAAACAGTGCAGACCAGTATTGACCTCCTGTCGCCGAGTACAGCTTCTGGAGAGCTGCATACTGCCGTGGCATGTCACTCGTGTTAACATAGATCGGGTCGAAATGTAGGTCCCCTTCCAAGTCAACAAGTGCAACAGTGCTGTTCTGGACGGAGTCAAGCAAGCCTATTTGCACACAAGCGACCCTTGACAACCAGATCAAACCTGCAAAGGCAAATTCTTTCAGAACATTTTTCTGGAAAAAATTGTCAGTGTGCTTGTCCTCAAGGCTTTCCAGGAGGTGTCCGTGACGGGTATGGTAACCACAACAAATGCAGTGAAACACGGAATTTGTAAACAAGGAAGTTCACACGAAGGGTCGTCGACGGGAGCGGACTGACCTGCTGTAAACAAAGTATATCTGCGTCATGTCATATAAGCGTTCTGCATCCCTCAGCAACCGCGACGTCTCACACCGTCGCGACACCTGATAGATCTGTGCAGGCGGTCAACGCAAAACCTGTTGAATGAGTAAAAAAGCGAGCAGCAGAAAGCCTACTGGAAGGAATTATCGCTATCCGTTTCGTGCTGTTGATGCCGGTTGTGCAACACATATATGTGAGGGTGTGAAACGACTAAAAAGTCGCCCGAGAGCGGAATAGCGAATACAATCATACTCACGTGTGATGTCGCACGGCCGCTCCCGAGCCGCGTGCACGTTACCTGACGTATGACTGGACTCAGTTGGATGCCTGCTGAAAGGTGGAGAGAGGCTTTGTGGAGGCAGGCTGGCTTGGCCACGAGCGTCAAGCACCACATAATTCCTCAACCATGGGAGTTGTGAAATGGATATACCTGAAAGAAGCAAGCAAAAATGGATCTTGGACTGCTCTGGAAGCGGGGAGTATTACACTCAGGCAAGAAACGATAAACGTCCAGGCACAGGCACAAGGCACACATCCGCTCGTGGCCAGCAGCAGCTGCTGGAAGGTCTGAGAAATCGTAGTCAGCCTGCAGAGGTCAAAAAAGTGCAGAACTGCCGGCACAGTTAGTAAAGCATATCCTCAAGCAACAAGGGCATTTATGGACTAGCCGTGGGATGCAAGGGCTAGTACGACAGAAGTTCTCTGATCACTCAAGCAATGGAAGAGAGAGTATTTCTGAACAGTCATGAGACATAGGTGCTAGTGGCTCAGGCCCTCTAATCATGCACACAAGCAAACAAAATACTGCCGTACCGAGGCAAATCTGTTGCTGGTCTGAGTCCTCTAATCATGCAAGCAATGGAAGAGAGAGTATCTCAGAATAGTCGTGAGACATAGGTGCTAGTGGCTCAAGTCCTCTAATCATTCATACAAGCAAACAAAATACTGCAGTGCAGGGACAAGGCAAACCTGGTGGTGGCTTGAGTCCTCTAATCTTTCAAGCAATGGAATAGAGAATACTGTTGAACCGTCGTGAGACATAGCTATAGGTGCTAGTGGCCCAAGTCCTCTAATCATCCATACAAGCAAACAAAATACTGCAATGCAAAGACAAATCTGCTGCTGGCCTGAGTCCTCTAATCATTCAAGCGATGGAAGAGAGAGTATCTCCGAATAGTCATGAAACGTAGGTGCTAGTGGCTCAAGTCCTCTAATCATTCAAGCGATGGAAGAGAGAGTACTCCTGAACAGTCATGAAACACAGGTGCTAGTGGCTCAAGTCCTCTAATCATTCACACAAGCAAAAAATATACTGCAGTGCAATGACAAGGTAAATCTGGTGGTGGCTCGAGTCCTCTAATCATTCAAGCAGTGGAACAGAGAGTATTGTTGAACAGTTGTGAGACATAGGTGCTAGTGGCCCGGGTCCTCTGATCATTCATACAAGCAAACAAAATACTGCAGTGCAGTGACAAGGCCAATCTGCTGGTGGCTTGAGTCCTCTAATCATTCAAGCAGTGGAACAGAGAGTATTGTGGCCTGTCACACCCTCACCTAGGTTGACTCAGAGGTTGATCAGTCACTCGTTGTCAGCAGCTAGCTAGGGTCCAATATTAATAGGGTCTAACAGGGGCTTCCGCGTGGGTACTGTGCTTAAACGTCACGGCCAATGCAATGCAATCGCAGCACGGGCCCAAAGACCTGCCATGGATTCGTAGACTTGCCTGATGCGATATTAAAGAAAGTAGCTCTCAGCGAAGGGCTTTCCCGTCAAGCTGCTTTGCGTTCAAGTATGCAGCACCTGGAAACTCGAAACTCAGCCGGAACTCGCATGCGGGGTCTGGAGTGCTGCGTTCAGGATATATGCGCTGAGAAAATCCATGACAGCTTGCATTGTCATAGGTTCCGGATGTCGCGACGCCAGGCAACTCAGATTCTCTGTGTGACAATCTCCTTTTTTCGAAAACCCAACTTCTCGCCCAGCAATAGGGGATTGGTCAGTAGCATGCCACCTATGTGCCATGGGCCCGGCTGACTTTCGGGCCAAACAGTCGCAGCATTAGACTCGTCATTCCGAAAGTCACCACTCCAGCTGGAACTCGATTTCACACTGGATAAGTCTGCAGTCTGACTCTGTACGCCATCGGTACCAGATGTACGCATGTGACACAAGCAAAGCGACGTAACAGGCAGTTGCAGCTCGACCTCGATCCTCCTCATGTGTACTTCCGGCCTGCAGTTGCAGTCACAGCAAATCAAGTTGGCTGCCAGTGGCATAGTGGGGTTGTTCACTGCAGGCCTTGTTCAGATGGCAGTGGCACCACACAGTTTGGCTAAAATGGTCACAGTATTCCTTATTACGGTCCCCAATACAGATCCCCAATGCAGACCTGGAGTGCCTCAGCAGCCTCACATGCGTGACAAACCTCACATCACTGGCTGCACACCAGCCCACAAGCTTTATTAACAGGCTAGCAAAGCTTCACAATCTGCTGCACTTTGCATCACAGATGCAACCTGTGACACGAGTCACATGCAACAAGTCTCAGCTCTCATCCTGTTTGGTATTGACATCATGTCATATTACCTAGCTCCACCAGCCTGGCGAGGCTGCAACATATGAGATTTGTTGATATTGTTGATGCAGGACACAATGTGGCATTTCAGATTTTTGAGCGGGGAAATCTCAAGGCATCACAGGAGCTGAATGTTTCAGAGTTT